>Ga0247611_10006329_pt1 | contig 15245 bp, 12 predicted proteins | sample 177DNAGHGhighgp2_FD_192422 | JGI IMG/M metagenome (GOLD analysis project Ga0247611, IMG submission 192422) | Sheep rumen microbial communities from Palmerston North, Manawatu-Wanganui, New Zealand - 1770 DNA GHGhigh gp2 | ecosystem: Host-associated > Mammals > Digestive system > Stomach > Rumen...
TCTTCGTACTTATGTCGGTGGATATATGGCTTCTCCTGCAGCACAGCCTCAAGCTGGTGATGCCACGGGTAGGGCGTTGAAAGAAGGATATGTTGTGGTTATACCTGGTACTCGTGGCCGTAATTCTGCCTTTGTTGCTGATAAAGCCTATTCTAAGGCTCACAAGGGAGTAAAAGAGGGACAGACTATCTATACAGGTCGTGCTCCCAAAGCTATCCTTGATTTAAAAGCTGCTATCCGCTATCTGAGGCATTTTGATAAGGATATGCTGGGAAATGCCGAATGCATTATTACAGATGGAACAAGTGCTGGTGGGGCAATGTCGGCATTAATGGGAGCAACTGGTAACAACCCTGAATATGCAGAACTGCTGAAGAATATGGGTGCAGCAGACGAACGTGACGATGTGTTTGCCTCTATATGCTATTGTCCCATCATAGACCTTGAACATGCAGATATGGCTTATGAATGGTTGTTCCAACAGACTGATTCCCGCCAGAATCTTGATGATTTACACAAGAGTTATACAGAGGAATTAGCTGCATTGTTTCCTGCATATTTGGAGAGTCTAAGATTGAAAAAGTCGGATGGAACTCTGTTGACAGCCGATAATTACCTGGATTATATCAAGAGCGAGATTATCCGTTCTGCTCAGATAGCAAAAAATGCAGGGGCAGATATTCCCGATAGTCTTGGCTTTTCATTCAATAATTCTGCAGGTGGCATGTTTGCAGCTCCGATTAATGGAGGCATGCCTCCTCAAATGCAGGGTGGACAACTTCCGCAGGGTATGCGACCTATGCGTAGTGGATTGAGAGTTCGGCAAGTAGGTGAATACATTATAGATCTCGATATGAAGCAGTATCTTAATTATGTCGTTTCCACCCAACCGTTAAAGGGCGTTCCTGCCTTTGATAGTCAGATAGAGAAAATTAACAGAGCCAGTGGAGAAAATGACTTGTTTGGTGATTGGACAGGCAATAGTGTAAATTTCACAGATTTCACGGCTCGTAAGAACAATGTCACTTTGAGTGATGCAAATCGGCAGAATGTGAGATTGATGAATCCTATGAACTTTATTGATGATAGCAATACAACGATAGCCCCTCATTGGTATATTCGACATGGCGCACGAGACAGAGATACAGCCTTCCCTGTCCCTGTAAACTTCGCAACAAAGCTTCAGAATGCAGGTAAGGAGGTGAATTTTCTCCTTGCATGGAATCGCCCACACAGCGGTGATTATGCGCTGGATGAATTGTTTGATTGGATTGCTTTTATATGCAAGTAGTGGTATAAAAGTCGTTTTATGTTAAAGAGAACAATTGTATGGACATGAATTACAATTCACTCGTGCTGGTAGACGGAAGGAATTGTAAGATTTACCAATCTGAAGGGGCCAATTGTTTATTGATTCAGCCCATCGATGAGCATGACTTTGCGGTGTTAGAAAAAGAAGTGAATGCGATTCGGTCATTGACAAGAATACCTTTTACACTTGTGACTTTCGAAATAAAGGACTGGCAGAGTGATCTTACACCATGGTCTGCTCCTGCTGTGTTTGGTAAAGTTCCATTTGGTGATGGGGCTGTTGCGACACTTTCATTCATAACAGATAAACTGATACCTCAATTGATACAAATTGGTTTATACAATAAAAAAACGATGAGATGTCTATTAGGTGGTTACTCTTTGGCAGGTTTCTTCACCTTATGGGCTGGGTATCAGACAAGAGTTTTTGATGGTATTGTAGCTGCATCTCCATCTGTTTGGTATCCTCATTGGATGGAGTATGCTGAATCTCAGATACCTTCCGTGCATGATATCTATCTTAGTCTTGGTGACAAGGAGGAAAAGACTAAGAACCCACTTATGGCGCAGGTTGGTAAATGTATTTGCAGACAAGAGGAATTGTTGGCAGCACAAGGAATCAACACTATTCTTGAATGGAATCCAGGTAATCACTTCCAGCATACAGATGAAAGGATAGCTAAAGGATTTGCTTGGCTAATCAATCAAAATCATTAGGTTATCATTGATTAATTACATAAAATACTATGGCTATGGGAATAATGAATGATAGATCTCGGCAAATTATACGAACCAATTGGATAGGTATTATATCCAATATGCTGCTGGCATGTTTCAAGGCTGTAGTTGGTACTTTGTCGAACTCGATAGCTATTGTAATGGATGCCATTAACAATCTGAGCGATGCTTTGTCGAGTATTATCACCATTATAGGTACTAAACTATCGCAACGGCCTGCTGACCGCAAGCATCCTTTTGGTTATGGACGTATCGAGTATTTCAGTGCTATCATCATTGCCGTCATTGTATTGTCAGCAGGTATTACTTCTTTGTTAGAATCCGTTAAGAAAATTATTAATACTTCTGAGCCGCAATACACAGCTTCAACACTCGTGGTCATCGTGGTAGATCATAATTATAGTGAATAAAGATAATAAAAGATATGAAGGTTAAGAACATCATGCTTATTTCAGCGATAGTTGCTACCACTTTAATGGGCTGTAACAACAATGGGGAAAGATTCCAGACAAAGGTTTTCGTAGATGACGTAAAGGTGTCGCTAGCAGATGGTGGACGTATAGATTTGAGTAAACTTCAGTGGATAAGAGAACCTGCTAGATATGAAGTGAAGGATAATACTATCATTGTCACCACTGCTCCTCATACTGATCTCTGGCAGCGTACTTATTATCATTTTCAGAACGATAATGCGCCTGTTCTCCAGATGAAGACTCGAGAGAAATACTTCAGCTTTGTCGTGAAGACTGATTTTTCGCAAAGTCATCGTCGTTTCGACCAGTGTGGAATCGTGATGTATCTGGATAGTGAGAACTGGTTGAAGGGTTCTGTAGAATATGAAAATGAGGAGTTTCAGCATCTGGGCAGTGTGGTAACTAATAAAGGATATTCTGACTGGGCTACTACCGCAATTCCTGCTGATGTAAAATCCATGTGGTATCGTTTCTCCCGGCGCGGTGACGATTATTGTATAGAGTGTTCCACAAATGGTGTTGATTATAGCCAGATGCGTATCTGTCACATGTATGCTGCAGCAGATGAAATTCAGTTTGGTATCTATGCCTGCTCACCTGAGGAATCATCTTTCACTGCAATTTTTTCAAACATGAAGATAACGGAGTGTGCATGGAAAGCTCATGATGGTCAACAACCTGACTAATATTTATAGTATATGATAGATAAAATTATTGAATTCAACAGAGACTTCGTAGCCCGGAAAGCTTATGAGAAGTATTTAACGGACAAATACCCCGACAAGAAACTGGCCGTATTGTCATGTATGGACACCCGACTGACAGAATTATTACCTGCAGCTTTGGGCTTGAAGAATGGTGATGCAAAGATTATTAAAAATGCGGGCGGTTTGGTTATTTCTGCATTCGATTCTGCTATGCGTAGTTTGATAGTGGCTATTTATGAGCTAGGAGTTGAAGAAATCATGGTTGTTGCTCATTCTCATTGTGGTGCTTGCCATATGAGCTATAATCATTTCCACCATGAGATGATAGCTCGTGGTGTCACTGACGACACACTTGAAACCATCCGTAAGTGTGGCATTAACCTAGATCATTGGCTAGAGGGATTTAAGGACACGCCTGAATCAGTGAGAAATACTGTCGATACCATTAGAACGCATCCGCTTGTTCCAACGGACATCGTAGTTCGTGGTTTCATTATTGATTCAGAAACTGGGAAATTAGAAGAAATAAAATAGCAAAGATAACAATTATGAAAGTTCTATTGATCAATGGTAGTCCCCATAAGCAGGGCAATACTTTTTTGGCACTGAGTGAAGCAGCTAAGACGTTGGCGGCAAATGAAATAGAAACAGAGATCGTTCAGATAGGAGTTAAGCCTGTTCGTGGCTGCATCGCTTGTGGGCAGTGCAAGCAGAAGGAATTGGGGAGATGTGTGTTTGACGATGACATTTGTAATCGTATTACTGAAAAACTCGATGATGCCGATGCACTTATTGTTGGTTCGCCAGTATATTATGGTCAACCTAACGGTGCTGTTCTTTCACTGATTCAACGTATGTTCTTCTCCGCAGGTGAGAAGGTGCAGAACAAACCTGCTGCAGCAGTTTGCGTATGTCGCCGTGGTGGTGCTACAGCTGCTTTTCAAGCTATGAACATGCCTTTCCAAATGATGAATATGCCAGTTGTCACATCTCAATATTGGAACATCGTCTATGGTCGTGAAGAGGGGCAAGCAGCACTAGATACTGAGGGTATGCAGACTATGCGGACGATGGCTAATAACATGGCGTGGCTCTTGAAGAAGATACATGCCGAAAGAGAACTCAACTATCCCGAACGTGAACCGTGGAAGCCTATGCACTTCATTAGGTAAAAGATTGTATTATGTGTGTATTGAATATAGAATAAGTGCGTGAATACGTATTGTTTTTCAGTGGGGGTTACCATTTGGAGATGATGTTGTTGCCTTTATGGAAATAGAGTAAGAGGATGGAGATTATGCCTCTTTGGACGTTTCTCCTAAACAGTTTTTGAAACTATTGCCAGAAATGAATGAAAACTACAGAAATAGTACACCACTGTGACTCCTGCTTGGTGTTGGCATAAGAAGCATTGGAGTGGGGTATATTATGAACAGATAGATAAGGCCATAATAAAGGAATGGATTAGAGATTCATACCAACTTGTAGCTGCTAAACTTCCTAAAGTTGTTCGGCAGAAATATATTGTTATGTTAGATTCTCTGATTTTAAAAGTTGTTGGGTAGAGTATTTATACTCAAATCAATATTATCCTCCTTTTCTGAATTTCTTTGGAGATACACCAAGTTGTGTCTTTACGAATTTACCGAAGAAAGAGAGACTTGGGAATTTCATATCATCAGAAATCTCTTTGATGGATTTATCCGTATATTTAAGTTGCCGTACTATAGCGTGAATGGTAGTCTCGTGGATTAGAGCTAGTGCTGTACGACCGCTTAATTGTTTTACCACTGATGAAAGGTACTTAGGTGAAACGTACAGCATGTCAGCATATTCTTGAACTGACCGTACACGCCCTTCATGCTTAGCCAAAAGCTCTAAGAAATTTCTAAATAGCACATCGCTCTGGCTGGCCTGTTCATTTTCTTCGAAATCTATACTTTCTACCTTGTTTGTTAGTGCCAATAGCTCAAATACTACGCAATGGACTAGGGACATCATAATGGCTTGGTGAAAGGGTGACCGTTCGCTACGTATTTTTAGATTGGCTAATTCATAATAATGAGAAAACAGCTTAATTTCATTATCATAGATATCAAGCACAGGGTTGTTGAGTAGAAAGTAGAAATTTTTCCAGATGTTCTTAGTCATAAACACAGAACTATTCAAGGCACGAGTTGAGATGCCAATTATTTTTACTTCGAAATTATCAGTTAATTTCATGTAGTTTGAATAAACTGTGTGTGGCATTCCTATTATCAATTGATTGCGTCTTAGTTGATATCTTGTGCCGTTCATGGTTACTTGTCCTACTCCAGATAAACAGAAAATCACAATAATTGCTTCTACCTCCACAGCACCCATTTTAATTGTAGGTAGTTTTTCTACATCTTCAATGAGAAAGAGGTCTCCATCTATATAGTCTACATAGTCCTCGTTCTTTAAATATTCGATACTAATTTTTTTCATAAAGCTGCCATCTTATAAGTGAAGTCGCATATCTCTTCCCAGTTTCTTGCCACACTTTCAAGTAAGGCATACTGGTTTTTTGCTCTTACCAAGTTTTGTTTCTTATAGCCTACATGATAATATACATTCCCATTCATAAAGTCGGTTAGGAACCTTACACTTTGCATCAATGGGAATAGTAGCACAGAATAGGGTAGCAGTTCTTTTTCTATGGGCGTTAAGGTGCCTTTCATCTCTTGAAGATATCCTTGTGTGAACGATTTGAATACATTCATGTCAAAGTTCACATGGCTATAGGCTCTGTCATTTTCGTGGGTTGTGTTAGCAGCTGTACGCAGGAAATCACCATAATCTGATGTAATATATCCTGACATGACAGTGTCCAAATCAATCAAACAAAGCACATTACCGTTGTCGTCAAATAGCATGTTACTAAGTTTTGTGTCGAAATGACAAACACGCAGAGGCATCTCCTTAAATCTGTCGAAATTGGGCTTGAAATATTTATAGCTCATGAACAGATCCTCGTACAAGTCTCCCATACCATTTAAATCGTGATTATTAATGATCGCATTAGTAAGTGCATTCTTCATTTCCCGGATTCTGAAATCTATATCATGGAAATGAAGAATGGTTGGTTTTAGTTTAGTGGGGAAATCTGCTAGCATACGCTCAAAATGACCTATGGCGACACCACCTTTATAATACAGGTCATGACTCATTTGGGGCTGATCTGCGTGTGGAATATATAACATCATACGCCAATATGAATTACCGTCAGAATAATAAGTTTTTCCGTTCAATGTAGGTATCAGCGCCAGTACTTTCTGGCTGATGTCAGTTTCGCCCTGAGCCTCCAATTTTTTACGTAAGTGACGGGTTACCTTGCTAATGTTATTTTGCAGCCTTTGCACGTCCTTAAACACATAATTATTGATACGTTGTAAAATGTATTGTGGCGTGTCTAATTTGTTTACATATACAAGATAAGTGTTATTTATTAAACCACCACGTAAAGGCTTAACTTTAGCGATATCTTTTACTTTAAACTGTTTAACAATATCAATGGTACTCATAGTTGTATCAACTGTTAATTCTTACTCTGCAAAAGCATATTTAAAACCCTTCACCTTATCTTGTCCACCACGGGTGAAATCTGGAATCTCTACAGGCACACAGCCATTGTCCATTGATATGGCCGAAAGTTCACCTATGCAGCACCATTCAGCCAAGTCATATACGTCCATATCCAGTGGCAATCCATTGTGAAGACAATACACCAAGCGATAGTCCATAATGAAGTCCATGCCACCATGACCACCCACTGTCTTAGCTGTCTCTTCTAGATCTTTGGTCAGGATAGGACTTCTGTAGGCTTCCATAACCTTGTCCTTGGCTTCGTTAGTAAGCGTCACCTCGTAACGCTCATCAAATTTCTCTGGTAGCAACGACCGGTCTAGTTGTTGTGGAAGCACACAGAACTGCTGAATGGGATACTTCCCAGCATAGCCTTTTGTGCCCACCACTTGATACATACGGCTATATGGGCGAGGGGTCATCACTCCATGCTCCAGTAAGATTGTCGCACCATTCTTGGTTTTTATCATGGTAGTGGTCTCATCACCATTTTTGAAATCGGTTACTGTCTCGCCTGTAGTTTGCTTGATGTGAGCAGGACCGTTTACTGCTTTGGTGTCCATTGCGACAAGGGTTTGCAGTTGGTCGCCACGGTGTATGTTTAGTACCTGACAAACAGGACCAAAGCCGTGGGTAGGGTAGATGTCTCCTCGATGAGTTCGGTTGAAATCCATACGCCAGTTGTTCCAGTATTCCTCCCAGTATGGATCAAGATTATGCAAGTATGCACCCTCTACGTGTAAAACGTCACCAAACACTCCTTGTTGTGCCATGTTCAGTGTTGTCAATTCAAAGAAATCGTAGCAGCAGTTTTCTAACTGTATGCAGTGCTTTCGAGTACGCTCAGATGTGTCAATCAGTTTCCAAATATCTTCCAGAGATGTAGCTGACGGGACTTCTATAGCTGCATGTTTGCCGTGTTCCATTGCATAGAGAGCAACGGGCACGTGATGTATCCAATCGGTAGCAATATATACCAAATCAATGTCATTGCGTTCACATAGTTGTTTAAATACCTCTGTATCACCGCTGTATCCAGCTGCTTCTGGAAGTCCAGCCTTACGCAAAATTTCCTGACACTTTTCAACATTTTCAGGTAGCACGTCACACAATGCTACAACTTGTGTGCCAGGTATATGAGTAAACCTTTCTACCGCATCTGGTCCTCTCATGCCCAAACCGACAAAACCCACGCGTACAGTTTCAAGTTTTGGCGCGGTAAGCTGAAGCACATCCTCCTGCCCTGCAGGACGTTGAGGCACTATGGTCTTTATTGGTTCAAATGGTTTATTCTCTTCTTTGGGAGTTGTTACACAACAGGTAACCAGTAATCCAACGATTAAAATACCAAAAACAGAGCGTTTCATAGTTGTATATTCTTAAAATAGGTTTATTATAGTTCAAAGGTAAAGAAAATATTTAAAAAACAATGTATGTTTCCAACTAATTCTTTAACTTTGCCTAAAATTTAACGATTATGATGAAGAAAATCATTATAGGCTTATGGGTTTTGCTAGTTATTGGGCTGGTAGCCATGCTATTGGTGTTTACAGGCATTGCTAAGGGATGGATAGGTTATATGCCTCCCGTTGAAGACTTGGAAAATCCTAATTATAAATTTGCTACCGAAGTAATTTCTGATGATGGTGAAGTGCTTGGAACCTATTCTTATAGTAAAGAAAACCGTGTATATGTAGGTTATGACGAGATATCCCCCAATCTGATCAATGCTTTGATAGCTACAGAGGATGTGCGTTTCAATAGCCATTCGGGTATCGATTTCATAGGCTTGACTCGAGCTATCATTAAGCGTGGTGTCCTGATGCAACGCAATGCAGGAGGCGGTAGTACCCTTACCCAGCAGCTTTCTAAGCAGCTATATTCTCCAAGTGCCAGCAACGTTATGGAACGCGCTATGCAAAAGCCTATCGAATGGGTGATAGCAGTTAACCTTGAACGCTATTATACAAAGGAAGAGATTATCACCATGTACCTCAATAAGTTCGATTTCCTTAATAATGCTGTAGGCATCAAAACTGCTGCTTTCACTTATTTTAATTGTACCCCAGCTGAACTGAAGGTAGAAGAGGCTGCTACCCTGGTAGGTATGTGTAAGAATCCTTCTCTATACAACCCTGTGCGTTTCAATGATCGCTCACGCAGTCGCAGAAATGTAGTTTTGGGGCAAATGGAAAAGGCCGGTTACTTGACTAGTCAGGAGGCTGATTCACTCAAGGCTTTACCATTGACACTTCATTATAACCGTGTTGATCACAAAGAAGGAATTGCAACCTATTTCCGTGAATATTTACGTGGTGTGATGACAGCCAAGAAGCCTGAGAAATCTAATTACCGAGGTTGGCAGATGCAACAGTGGTATGAAGATTCTCTTGACTGGGAGACCAATCCTCTGTATGGCTGGTGTGAGAAGAATGTGAAGAAAGATGGTGAGAAGTATAATTTATATACAGATGGCCTGAAGATTTACACTACTATCAACAGCCACATGCAACGCTATGCTGAAAATGCAGTTGAAACTCACCTCAAGGATTTGCAAAAACAATTCTTTAAAGAAAAGGCTAAATCAAAGACGGCTCCTTTTACACGTAATTTGTCTGCCGAGCAGGTGAAGGATATTATGGATCGTGCCATGCAACAGAGTGACCGCTATCGGAATATGAAGAAAGATGGCGCTACTGATGCAGAAATTGTTGAGGCATTCAATACACCAAAGGAGATGTCTGTATGGAGTTGGGATGGCTTAAAAGATACCGTGATGACACCATTAGACTCTCTGCGTTACTATAAATATTTTTTGCGCTCAGGTTTCATGTCGATGGATCCACGTACAGGTCATGTAAAAGCATATGTAGGAGGACCTAACTACAACTATTTCCAATACGACATGGCTATGCAAGGTCGCCGTCAAGTAGGTTCTACAGTGAAACCTTATGTCTATACGTTGGCTATGGAAAACGGTTTTTCGCCATGTGACTTGGTGCGTCATGTGTCGTATACATTGCTCGATGAGAACAATCGTCCTTGGACTCCACGTAACGCAAGCAACAAACGAATAGGTGAAAATGTTACCATCAAGTGGGGCTTAGCGAATTCAGACAACTGGATTACAGCATATTTGATGGGTAAACTTAGCCCATATAGCCTCAAACGGCTCATACACAGTTTTGGAGTGCGCAATCAGGAAATAGACCCAGTGGTTTCGCTTTGCCTTGGTCCATGTGAAATATCAGTAGGGGAGATGGTAAGTGCTTATACTGCTTTCCCTAATAGAGGTATTCGTGTTGCACCAGTATTTGTCTCACGAATTGAAGATGCTGATGGAAATGTGGTTGCTACTTTCTATCCTCAAATGCAGGAAGTTATTAGTGCCTCAAGTGCCTACAAGATGTTGGTTATGTTGCGTGCCGTTATTAACGAGGGAACAGGCGGCCGTGTACGTCGTTTAGGTATCACTGCTGATATGGGAGGTAAAACAGGTACTACTAACTCTAACTCCGATGGTTGGTTTATGGGCTTTACACCTTCATTGGTGTCTGGTTGCTGGGTAGGTGGTGAGAATCGAGACATCCACTTTGATACGATGGCTTATGGTCAAGGTGCCTCTATGGCTTTGCCTATTTGGGCAGCCTATATGAAGCAAGTATATGAAGATCCCACCTTAGGATACGACCAGAGTGAAAGTTTTAAATTCCCAGCTAACTACGATCCTTGCAGCGACGATGGTATTGATATGACAGACAAAACTGTTGCGGAAGGATTGGATGAGATTTTTGAATGATTGGAATATGAAATATATCTTATGTATAGGTAGCAATACCGATTCTGAACTTAATATGGCTTTGGCCATAAGAGAACTAACCCATTACTTTCCAGACATACACTTTAGTAGTGAGCAAACATCTGAACCCATGGGAACCTTGCGTCCAAATTGGTTTCTGAACCGTGCAGCATGTTTTGATTCAGACATGCCATATGACGATGTACGTGCCATTACTAAGAAGATTGAACAAATGGCAGGTCGTACTCCCAACGAGAAATATCAGGAAATCATACGTCTTGATATCGATATATTACAAGCTGGCATGCAGCGATTCAAAGAGTACGATTGGCAGAAACCTTATGTTCAGCGTTTACTACGTCAACTTAAAATGAAATTTGTTGGTATCATTCCAGCTCGTTATGCATCTACTCGTTTCCCTGCTAAACCGTTGGCTATGTTGGGAGGAAAACCTGTGATTCAAAGAGTTTATGAACAAGTAGTTGGAGTACTAGATGATGCTTATGTTGCCACTGATGATGAACGCATAGAACAGGTTGTTAAAAACTTCGGAGGAAAGGTTGTCATGACATCTACTCATCACAAGAGTGGTACAGACCGTTGTTGGGAAGCCTTCCAAAAAATTGGCGGTGGGTTTGACGTGGTGGTCAATATTCAAGGCGACGAACCTTTTATCCAACCTTCCCAACTGGAAGTAGTCAAAGCCTGCTTTTTTGACGAACAAACACAGATTGCTACACTGGTTAAACCATTTACTATTGACAGCAATTATCAGGCATTGGAGAATGTCAATGGTGTGAAGGTGGTAGTTAATAAGAATATGAATGCACTTTATTTTAGCCGTTCTATAATTCCGTTCCAACGCAATGTTGAGAAATCAGAATGGTTATCACACCATATTTATTATAAACATGTAGGATTGTATGCTTATCGTTCAGAGGTGTTACATCAGATTACTTCTTTAAAACAGTCATCTCTTGAACTTGCAGAAAGTCTTGAACAGTTGCGATGGCTAGAAAATGGTTATTCCATTAAAGTGGGATTGACTAATGTTGAGACGATCGGTATTGATACACCTGCTGACCTTGAGCGTGCTGAAGCTTTTTTGCAACAGCAGCACAAAGTCTGAATTATTCATTCGATGATTGATCGTAGCCAACAGCCGCCTTTGCATGACCTCAAAGAGTTCAACTTACCTTCACCTCAGGGTGTTGAGCTACCCAATAGTGTTAAGTTATGGATACTTGATGTTGGCGATGTAGATGTTACTCGTGTAGATCTTGTATTTAATGCTGGTTGTCACCAGCAGTCGCAGTTCTTGCAGGCATTATTTACAAACCGAATGTTGCGTGAGGGAACCAAGTCTCTTAACCGCGCTCAAATAGCAGAGCAACTTGATTTCTATGGCGCTTGGATGGAACAAAATGTGTCGTTTGAGCATTCATATATAACTCTATATACACTCAATAAGCACCTAGCACCAACCATTAATCTTTTGTCACAGATGGTGAAGCAGCCCATCTTTGATGTTCTGGCACTTGAGGTTGTGAAACAAAACAATCTACAGCGGCACCTTATAGCTATGCAGCAACCCAGCACACAGGCGCGTCGTCTTTTCCAGCATATAGTTTATGGCTCTCAACATATTCTAGGCCAAATGGCTGAGGCTACTGATTATGATAATCTCAATGTAGATTTATTGAAAGAGTATTACCAGCTGTGGTACAATAGTAACAATCTTACTATCTACCTTTCCGGTCGCATTACAGATTATTGTATCGATCTCATTCGTCAGACTTTTGGTGAGCCTTTCGGTAAAGGGGAAAAAGGTGGAGCTAACTACCAAGGCATTATCCCTCTTCAATCACGAAGACAAGAGTTTAAGGAGATGAGGGGTACGGCTCAAAGTTCAGTTCTTATTGGCAAATCCACTATTGATTTGCACCATCCCGACTACCATCAGTTGCGAGTGCTTGTTACCCTGTTGGGAGGCTACTTTGGAAGTCGTCTTATGAAGACTGTACGTGAGGAGAAAGGACTTACGTATGGAATCTATGCTCTACTTAACCCATCACCTTATGACAATACACTCATGATACTTAGTGACTGCGACCCTAAATTCGTACAGCCGTTGCTTGCTGAGACTTATCACCAGATAGATATATTGCAAAACGAACTTGTGAGCGCTGAAGAGTTGATGTTAGTGCGTAATAGCATGAAGGGCGAATTGTTACGGAGCTATGATTCATGCCTTTCTCTTAGCGATGTCTGGATATACTTGCATACATTAGCGCTACCGGATGACTATTTTCATCAATTTTGGCAGACTATTAATACAATAACGGCTTCTGATCTGCAACGTCTTGCGTGTGTATATCTCAATAAAGACACTTTAACAGAAGTGGTGGCAGGTGAAAAAATGTCATAAATCTTGTCCTCTTTCTTTCTCATTTAATGAACAATTCTTACCTTTGCAACATGATGAAACATACGACAGCTATCATATTGGTATTTTTTAGTCTTCTGCCAGTTACCTTAGTGGCACAAAGCAAACATAATACAGGCATTGTTGATAGGATCAAAGGCGTGTTCTCTACTTCTATTAAAATCGGGACGTACACCTTCAATGATGGAGCCATTTATTCTGGTGAACTTAAGAGTGGTAAGCCCAATGGGAAAGGCAAGACCACATTTCCAACAGGCGATATCTACGAAGGTGAATATATTAAAGGCAAACGCCAGGGATCAGGTACATATATATTTACCGATGGTGAGAAATATGAGGGGGAATGGTTCCAAGATCAGCAACATGGCCACGGTATCTATTATTTCCAAAACAACAATCGTTATGATGGTATGTGGTATCAGGATTACCAACAGGGCAATGGTACCATGTATTATTATACTGGAGATGTTTATGTAGGAGAGTGGGATCACGACCAACGTGAGGGACACGGTACTTATACATGGCGTAATGGAGCCAAGTACGATGGGCAATGGCATGCTGACAAGAAAGAAGGGCAAGGCGCCTTTACATGGAACGATGGCAGTAGCTATACTGGTGGATGGAAAGCCGATATGCGTGAAGGTACAGGCACTTTTGTCTATACAAATGGCGACCAATATGTAGGCGAGTGGCACAACGATATGCAACATGGTCAAGGTATTTATACATTCCATACAGGTGACCGTTATGAAGGTTCTTATCAAAATGGTGAACGTACAGGCACTGGAGTCTATCTATATGCTAACGGCAACAAATATGTGGGTGAATTCCAAAATGGAATGCAGGAAGGACAGGGCACTTTTACTTGGGAAAATGGAGCAGTTTACGAAGGCCAGTGGCATGAGAATATGCGTCATGGAAAAGGCACATACAAGTGGAATGTAGGTGATAGTTACGAAGGAGAGTGGGCTAACAACGAGTTTAATGGCGAAGGTACGCTTATTCAAACCGATGGTACTCGTTACAAAGGACACTTCGTCAATGGCATGGAAGATGGTCATGGTGTGCGCATCGACAAGACTGGAACTCGCTATGAGGGCACTTTTAAGCAAGGAAAGAAAGAAGGAGTTTTCACTGAGACCGATTCTGCAGGTAATACCCGCACCATCACTTATCGTAATGACCGTATGGTGTCACAGTAATTATAGTAAAGTCATAGTGTACGTAATTATATAGAGGTGTCCGAAATCGGACGCCTCTTTTTGTATGCTTGTGCTCATTATCAATGAGTTATAAGTTTGGCACGCTAATTGTCGATTAGAATATGGCATCGCGCTGAGTGGTGCCCAGTAATCAACAAAATAAGTATGGACAGACAGATAACAAAAGAAGAAAAAGATTTAGCTCGCCGCAAGAAACTTATCAAGGGCGGCATCATGGGAGGTGCAGTTTTAGTGGGGGGCATCATTGTGATGAGCTTGATGCGCACCAGCGTTGATAGGAATGAACTGACGGTGAGTGAGGTGAGCCGAGGCACCATTGAGGTAAGCGTGACAGCAACGGGCAAGGTATCGCCAGCCATTGAGGAAATCATCAATTCGCCTATCACCACCCGTATCATGGAAATATATAAAAGAGGTGGTGATAGCGTGGATGTGGGGACACCTATTATGAAACTGGATTTGTTGAGTGCGGAGACCGACTATGGTAAGCTGAGCGATGAGCAACATATGAAGGTGTTGCAGTTAGAGCAGCTGCAAGTGAATAATGAAACCTTTCTGAGTGACCTTGCCATGAAGGTGGAAGTGGAAGAAATGAAGCTGAGCAGCATGGAGGTAAATCTGCGTAATGAACGCCGCTTGGATAGCTTGGGTAGTGGTACTACTGACCGTGTGCGCCAAGCAGAGTTGGACTATAATACAGAACGCTTGGCTTTACAACAGCTTCGTCAGCAACTCGCCAACGAGCGTAGGGTAAAGGAAGCTGACTTGAAGGTAAAAGAACTTGAACTGAACATCTCTACAAAGAGCATGAACGAAATGCGTCGCACATTGGAAGATGCACAGATCCGTTCTCCACGCAAGGGCATCCTCACCTTTATCAATACACAGGTGGGCGCTCAGGTTGGGCAAGGTAGCCAGGTGGCCATCGTGAGTGATCTGAGT
>Ga0247611_10006330_pt1 | contig 15245 bp, 8 predicted proteins | sample 177DNAGHGhighgp2_FD_192422 | JGI IMG/M metagenome (GOLD analysis project Ga0247611, IMG submission 192422) | Sheep rumen microbial communities from Palmerston North, Manawatu-Wanganui, New Zealand - 1770 DNA GHGhigh gp2 | ecosystem: Host-associated > Mammals > Digestive system > Stomach > Rumen ...
ATGTTGTTATCGCATCCATGCTCGGTGCCGAGGAATTCGGTTTTGCAACGGCACCCCTTGTCACTATGGGATGCGTAATGATGAGAGTATGTAATCTTGATACATGCCCCGTCGGTGTTGCAACTCAGAATCCCGAGCTTCGCAAGAGATTTACGGGCAAGCCGGAATACGTTATCAATTTCATGACTTTCATCGCTCAGGAGACACGTGAGATAATGGCTTCTCTCGGTATCAGGAGCATTGATGAACTTGTCGGAAGATCAGATCTCCTGAGAGAAAAGTCATTCCCTGAAGGATCTCATCCTGCAGGTGTTGACCTGAGTGTTGTACTGTCAAATCCGTACAGCGGAGACAAGAGTGTCAAGCAGCATTTCGAGAAGGAAGATGTTTACGATTTTGAACTCGATAAGACGATCGATGAGACACTTATTATTCCTTCTTTCAGTGATGCATTTGAAAACGGTTCGAAGAAGAGCATAGATGTTAAGATAACAAATCTCAACAGAACCGTAGGAACGCTGTTCGGCGCGGAGATCACGCGTAAGTTCGGCGATACTTTGTCCGACGATACATTTGAAGTCAACTGCAAAGGTTCTGCAGGTCAGAGCTTCGGTGCGTTCATTCCGAACGGTCTGACGATCAATGTTGAAGGTGATGCAAATGACTACTTCGGCAAGGGTCTGTCAGGAGGAATCTTAAGTCTGTCATCGCCCGGGCATTTTAAGCTCAGAGCAGATGAGAACATCATCGTAGGTAATGTCGCACTCTTTGGAGCAACATCCGGAAAGGCTTTCATCAACGGTGTTGCAGGCGAGAGATTCTGCGTAAGAAATTCCGGTGCGACAGTCGTATGTGAAGGCGTCGGTGATCACGGATGCGAGTATATGACCGGTGGTGTTGCAGTCATCCTCGGCAAGGCAGGCAAGAACTTTGCAGCAGGAATGAGCGGCGGTATCGCATATGTTCTCGATGAGGACAACGATCTTTATACGAAGCTCAACCGATCACTTGTCGGCTTCACCAGAGTAACTGATGATAAGGACAGGGAGCAGCTCCGTTCACTGATCGAGGAGCACGTCAGAAGAACAGGTTCGTATCTCGGTCAGAATATACTCAAGGATTTCGATGAGTATGTGACTAAGTTCAAGAAAGTAATCCCTCATGAATACAAGGCAATGATGACTGCTATATCAAAGTATAAAGAGCAGGGATTTGATGAGGATGAAGCGAAGATCAGAGCTTTCCAGGAAAGGGTAAACGGGTGATCCATATGGGTAAGACAGGCGGTTTTATGGAGTATGGGAGAGTTGATAATCCGGGCAGGGATCCTATGGAGAGGATCAGGTCTTACAACGAATTCCATTCACAGATAAATGAAGAAGAGAGAAAACAGCAGGCAGCAAGATGCATGGACTGCGGTGTGCCGTTCTGCCAGTACGGCAAGCCTATTTGCGGCATGGTCGCAGGGTGTCCCTTGAACAACCTGTGTCCTGACTGGAATGATCTCATTTATAAAGGCTTCTGGGATGAGGCAGCCGACAGGCTGACCATGACAAATCCTTTCCCGGAATTTACCTCAAGGGTATGTCCGGCACTGTGCGAGAAAGCATGTACATGCGGACTTAACGGTGATCCCGTAACAGTCAGAGAGAATGAATATGCGATAATCGAACGCGCTTTCAAAACAGGTCATATGAAGCCTCATATTCCGGCTTCATGGAGCGGAAAGAGAGTGGCGGTTATCGGTTCCGGTCCGTCAGGATTATCTGCCGCTTACTGGCTTAACAAGAGAGGCCACAGCGTCACGGTATTTGAGAAAGCTGACAGAGCCGGAGGTCTTCTGATGTACGGCATTCCCAACATGAAACTCGAGAAGAAGATAATCGATAGAAGAGTTGAATTGCTTGAAGCCGAAGGCGTGGAATTCAGATACAACACAGATGTCGGACGTGACATTTCCTCCGATAAGATCGTTGATAAATATGATGCCGTTGTACTGGCTTGCGGATCACGCAATCCGAGAGATATCAAGGCACCGGGAAGAGAAGGGGACGATATCTATTTTGCAGTTGATTTCCTGACATCGACAACAAAGGTCGTCCTGTCCAAGAATGCATCATCCATGGATTACATCAGTGCAAAGTATAAAGATGTTGTGATCATCGGAGGCGGTGATACAGGCAACGACTGTGTCGGTACTTGCATAAGGCACGGCTGCAAATCAGTAAAGCAGCTTGAGATGATGCCTAAGCCGCCGGAAAAGAGAGCAGAGAATAATCCATGGCCTGAATGGCCGAAGGTCTTGAAGACTGATTACGGTCAGGAAGAGGCTATTGCCGTGTTTGGATCAGACCCACGTGTCTATGAGACAACAGTTAAGAGTTTTATTCGCGATGAAAGTGGTAAACTTACTGGTTTGGAAACTGTAAAGATCGACTGGGTCAAGGGCGATGACGGACGCATGAAGATGAATCTGATCGAAGGTTCCGAGAAAGTGATCCCCGCTCAGATCGTTCTCATAGCGGCAGGCTTCTTAGGTCCAGAGAGTTATATCGCAGAATCGTTCGGAGTCGAGACTGATGCCAGATCCAACATAAAAGCGGCAGCAACGGATCACCGCACATCACGTGACAAGGTCTTTGCTGCAGGTGATGTCAGGAGAGGTCAGTCCCTGGTCGTCTGGGGTCTCCGCGAAGGCCGTGATTGTGCGGTGGAAGTAGATAAATATCTGATGGGATATTCAAATCTTTTGTGAGGCATGAGATGAAAAGATATTTGGTATTGGCAAACGGGGATGTATTTGAAGGCGAGGCCTTCGGTGCATCGGGAGAGGTGCTGTCCGAGATAGTTTTTACAACTGCTATGACGGCATATCTGGAGACACTTACGGACAAGAGTTATAAGGGACAGGCGGTCGTACAGACTTTCCCTCTGATAGGTAATTACGGAATAATACCGGAAGACCGTGAGGGTGAAGTCCCGAGCGTGTCGGCATACATTGTCAGAGAGGCTTGTGACGATCCTTCCAACTTCAGGAGTTCCGGCACGCTTGATGCTTACCTTAAGGAGCACGGCATACCCGGAATCAAGGGTATAGACACCCGGGCACTGACACGCATACTGCGCGAGAAAGGTGTCATGAACGGTCTTGTTACGGACACTTATCCTTCGGATATGGAGAAGACTTTATCAGAGATCAGATCATACAGGATAACAGATCCGGTCGGAACAGTGAGTGTATCATCCCCGCAGCTCTATGATGTGCAGGACAGCAAATTTACTGTCGCCATGATCGACTGCGGAATTAAGAACAACATAATTAGAAGTCTTAACCAGCGTGGGTGCAAAGTCATTTTGCTTCCTTATGATACAAGTGCCGATGCCATCAGGGAATTGTCTCCTGATGGTGTTTTTATCAGTAACGGACCCGGTGATCCTGAGGATAATACGGCAACGATCAATACACTCAGGGAACTTGATAAAGACAATATTCCCACAATGGGTATCTGCTTAGGGCATCAGCTCCTGGCTCTTGCCCACGGCTTTAAGACAACAAAGCTCAAATACGGACACAGAGGAACAAATCACCCCGTCAAGAACATGCTGACGGGAAAGATATACATATCGTCACAGAATCACGGTTATGCGGTTATGGAAGATTCTATCGACAGGAACATTGCTGATGTCTTGTACACCAATGTAAATGACGGAACAAACGAGGGCATCATCTACAGGAATAAGTCGATGTTCTCCGTACAGTTCCATCCTGAAGCGTGCGGCGGTCCGAAGGATACGGAATTCCTGTTCGATGATTTTATTAAGATGATGAGTGAGAGGTAAAGAATATGCCACTTGATCAGAGTATACGCAAAGTTCTTGTAATAGGTTCAGGACCAATAGTTATTGGCCAGGCTGCAGAGTTTGATTACGCGGGCACACAGGCGTGCCGTGCGCTCAGGGAAGACGGTGTTGAGATCGTTCTTGTGAACTCAAATCCCGCCACTATAATGACCGATAAAACAATGGCGGATAAGATATACATCGAACCGCTGACGCTTACCACGGTCAAGAGAATAATAGAGACGGAAAGACCTAATGCTATCCTGTCGGGACTCGGCGGACAGACTGCATTGACACTTTGCATGGAGCTTGCAAAAGAAGGTTTCCTTGATAAGAATGGAGTAAAGCTCTTAGGATCTTCTCCCGAATGTATCGACAAAGCTGAAGACCGCCAGATGTTCAAGGATACGATGGAAAGCATCGGTCAGCCGTGTATTCCTTCCAAGGTTGTAAATGATGTTGATTCAGCTCTTGAATTTGCTGCCACGATCGGTTATCCGGTAATCGTAAGACCGGCATTTACTCTCGGCGGTTCAGGAGGCGGTATCGCTTATTCTCCCGAGGAACTCCATGAGATCGCAAGAACGGGTCTGTCGATGTCTCCGATCACGCAGGTTCTCATAGAGAAATGCATCTCAGGATGGAAAGAGATAGAGTTCGAAGTAATTAGAGATAAGTCAGGCAATTCCATCACAGTTTGTTCGATGGAAAACCTTGATCCCGTCGGTGTTCACACAGGAGACAGCATAGTCATCGCGCCTGCTGTTACTCTGTCGGATAAAGAGTATCAGATGCTGAGATCAGCATCTCTTAAGATTGTTGATGCACTTGGCGTTGAAGGCGGATGTAACTGTCAGTTTGCCCTTCACCCGACATCTTTTGAATATGCGGTTATCGAGGTCAATCCCCGTGTATCAAGATCGTCAGCACTGGCATCAAAAGCAACCGGTTATCCGATCGCAAAAGTTGCAACAAAGATCGCGTTAGGATACAGACTTGATGAGATCAAAAATGCGGTAACGGGCAACACTTTTGCAGCATTCGAACCGGCTCTGGATTATGTTGCAGTCAAGTTCCCGAAGTGGCCTTTTGACAAGTTTGTATATGCCAAGAGAGATCTTGGTACGCAGATGAAAGCAACAGGCGAAGTCATGGCGATATCAGACTCCTTCGAGAGTGCACTTATGAAGGCAGTAAGAGGTGCAGAGATCTCTGCCGATACACTGCGTCTGCATAAGCTCTCTGACATGTCTGATGAAGAGATCCGTGAAGGTATCGGCCACACTACAGATGAGAGAGTGTTCTATGTTGCAGAAGGTCTTTACCGTGGATTTGACATAAATGAGATCCATCAGATAACCATGATCGATAACTGGTTCTTAAGCAAGATCAAAAACCTTATGGATTATGAGAAGACCATTGCCAAAGACATAGATGAAAATCTATATATAAAGGGCAAAAAGTATGGTTATACTGACAAGGTCATTGAGAAGATATCAGGCGCAGACACCGCACAGTATAAGGCTTCCGTGAAAATTACATATAAGATGGTCGATACGTGCGCAGGTGAGTTTGAAGCTGTAACCCCATACTTCTACGGTACGTATAATACTGCTTCCGCAGGAGGCGAGAATGAGGCAGATCTTATTCCGTCTGACGGAAAGAAAACAGTCATCGTTATCGGCTCCGGCCCCATCAGAATAGGACAGGGTATTGAGTTTGACTACGCTGCTGTTCACTGCGTAAATGCTCTCCGTGAATTAGGTTACCGCGTGGTAATAATCAACAATAACCCTGAGACTGTATCAACTGATTTTGATACCGGAGACAGACTGTATTTTGAACCTCTCACACCCGAAGATGTTATGAACATAATCGGGGAGGAAAAACCGTTTGGCGTTGTCGTTGCTTTCGGTGGTCAGACAGCTATAAAACTCACCAAGACACTTGCAGCCAATAATGTAAACATCATCGGAACATCTGCCGATTCGATCGACATGGCTGAGGACAGGGAAAGGTTTGATGCTCTTCTCGAGAAGCTTGGCATTGCAAGACCTAAGGGATTCTCCGTACTTACGAAGGAAGAAGCTTTCGAGGCGGCTCATACGCTCGAGTATCCTATCCTTCTGCGTCCTTCATATGTACTCGGCGGACAGAACATGACGATCGCTTTCCACGATGAGGATGTCGAAGAATACATGTCGATAATCCTCGCCCAGGGAATCGAGAATCCCGTACTCATAGATAAATATATCCAGGGCCGTGAGATCGAAGTTGATGCGATCTACGACGGTCACGACGTTCTTATTCCGGGAATAATGGAGCATATCGAGAGAGCAGGAATCCACTCCGGAGATTCGATCGCAGTGTATCCTGCAAAGCATATCTACGACCGCATGGCAAAGAGACTTGTAGATACCACAAAAGCTCTGTGCGAAGGACTGTCCTCCATTGGTATTGTCAACATACAGTACATCGTCAAGGACGATAAGATCTATGTCATCGAGGTCAATCCGAGAGCATCCAGAACTGTGCCTTACATGAGTAAAGTTACAGGTGTCATGATGGTCGACTGTGCGATCCGCGTATCGCTCGGAGAGAAGCTTGCTGACATGGATTACGGCACGGGATTCTACCGTCAGTCACCTTACACTTGCGTTAAGGTTCCTGTATTCTCTTTCGAGAAGCTGACTGATGTTGATACGCAGCTCGGTCCCGAAATGAAGTCAACAGGCGAAGTTTTAGGTGTAGGCCGCAACTTGAGTGAGGCATTGTTCAAAGGTCTCATCGCTGCAGGCTACAAGATGTATAAACATGGCGGAGTACTGATCACGGTGCGTGATTCAGACAAGTCAGAGATGGTCGAGATAGCCAAGAAATTTGCGTCTTTAGGATTTGCTCTTTATGCAACCCCGGGCAATGCCAGAGCTATCAGTGACGCTGGAATGGAAGTTACGACAGTCCATAAGATACATGAATCTGATACGGACAATACAATGACTCTTCTCGAGAGCGGACTGGTAAACTATATCATCTCCACCTCTGCAAAGGGACGTCTTCCTGCCCGTGACTCCGTAAAACTCCGCCGCCGTGCAGTAATGCTCGGCATACCCTGCCTTACGGCGATCGATACTGCTGATGCTCTTGCAGACAGTCTCATGAGCAGATACAGCGAGATAAATACTGAGCTCGTTGACATCAACAACATGCGCGAGAAACACCGCGTGATCAAGTTCACGAAGATGCAGGGCTGCGGAAATGATTACATCTACATTGACTGTCTCGATAAGATGATCGCATCACCTGAATCACTGTCAGTTTACATGTCTGACCGTCATTTCGGTGTAGGCGGTGACGGCATCGTCTTGATCGCACCTTCGCGTGTTGCAGACTGCCGCATGATAATGTTCAATCTTGACGGTTCTGAAGGCAGTATGTGCGGCAATGCGATCCGCTGTGTAGGCAAATACATGTATGATGTCGTCGGACACAAAAAACGTCATATGACGGTAGAGACAAAGAGCGGTATCAAGAAGCTGGAACTCATTACTCTGGATGATAAAGTTGTTCGCGTAAAAGTTGACATGGGCAAGGCTGAACTGACGCCTTCTGCAATTCCTGTAAAGCTTGATGGAGATTCTGTCATCGACCGTCCTGTTACCATTGGAGGCTCAGATTATAAGATCACATGTGTATCGATGGGCAATCCTCATGCTGTTGTATTTACAGATCTTGTGGATGTCCTGAATCTTGAGAAGATAGGTCCGGTGTTCGAGACAGATAAGCTATTCCCTTCTAGGGTTAACACGGAATTCGTAAAGATCGTGGATGAACACACCATCAAGATGCGTGTCTGGGAACGCGGTTCCGGCGAGACTTTAGCATGTGGTACAGGTGCGTGTGCTGCGGTTGTTGCATCCTGCCTGAACGGTTACTGCAAAAAGGATGAAGACATCAAGGTAGTTCTCCGCGGCGGTGAACTGATCATCCGTTATACAGATGATGCCGTGTTCATGACGGGGAACTGCGAGAAGGTGTTTGAAGGGTCCATGGAAATCTAGTCCTCGAGTTATTTCCAAACTCAGTCGCTTCGCCGCACATCCAGTATGTATAAACTTACAGGTGTCGTTGTGCGGCTCGCTCCAAAGCAGTTTGGAAATAACTCTCGGACTATTACAGTGCGACGCACTCCAAAGTAATTTGGAAAACACTCTCGGACAATTACAGTGCGGCTCACTCCAAAGTGTTCGTAAAACACTCTCGGACTATTCAAGATGGACTGTTATATAGTTGTGATTAACTGCAGGAAGAAATCTGTCTATAATGTCTGATGTCCTGATCTTGAGGCTGGATGTGTTGACACACGGATGGCACCCGAGATATTCATCTTTAAGCACATCTTCATCAATGAGCAGCTGAACACGGTTGTCCGTATCATTCATCAGGCCCATTATGCTGACGGACCCCGGTTCAAGGCCCAGGTGTTTATACATATTCTCGGGAGAAGCAAAAGACAGTCTTGATGAACCGATCTGATGTGATACATCTTTTGTCCTGAAGGGTTTGTCACCGGGCATCATGAGAAGATAGAAATCTGTCTCCCTCTTATTGCACAGAAACAGGTTTTTGCAGATGACGACACCGAGAATTGCATCTATCGCATTGCATTCCTCCATTGTATCCGTTGCTTCGTGATCCGTTCGCTGATAGGAAATTCCGAGTTCGTCGAGAAGATCATAAGTTCTGATCTCCCTCTCAAGTCTTCCGATCAAATTGTCCGGCCGCCCGTTTTGCAGTTCCATTAAGGATCAGCCTATCGCAGCCTTTACCAGACCCATAAACAGTGGATGAGGCTTATTCGGTCTCGACTTGAATTCAGGGTGATACTGCACACCGACGAAGAACGGATGTGATGTATACTCGACTGTCTCTACAAGCAGTTCGTCAGGCGACAGACCGCTTATGGTAAGACCTGCTTCTGTCAGTGCGGTGCGGTAGTCATTATTGAACTCATATCTGTGTCTGTGACGCTCGCTTATCTCTGTTGTGCCATAGCATTTTTCCATTGTGGTACCGGGCTTTATATTGCACGGATAGCTTCCGAGACGGAGAGTGCCTCCCTTTGCGACTTCGTCGCTCTGACCCGGCATGAAGTCGATGACTTTGTGAGCGGAATTATCATCAAACTCGCTTGAATTTGCATCGTCATATCCGAGGAGATTGCGGGCTGCTTCGATTACTGCTATCTGCATTCCGAGGCATATACCCAGATAAGGAATGTTGTGTTCACGGCAATAACGTGCGGTAAGTATCATTCCTTCGATACCTCTGCCGCCGAATCCGCCGGGCACGACAACACCGTTTACCGTGCTCAGGAAATCTTCATAATTGGATGCATTCAACTCTTCTGAATCGATCCATTTGATATCAACTTTTGAATCGCAGAAATAACCTGCGTGATGAAGTGCTTCGACTACTGACAGATAGGCGTCATGGAGCTGCGTATACTTGCCGACCAGACCGATGGTAACATGTGATGAACGGCTCTTGATACGGTCGATAAGTGACTCCCATTCAGTGAGGTCCGGAGCAGGACATTCGAGGCCGAGTTCACGGCATACGATATCTGACATTCTGCTGTTCTCGAGCATGAGAGGTGCCTCGTAGAGGATGGGCAAAGTGCTGTTCTCGATTACGCAGTCTTCCTTAACGTTGCAGAAGTGTGAGATCTTGCCGAAGATTGCTTTGTCTTCGATGATCTCATCAGTACGGAGAACGATGATATCGGGATTTATTCCCATTCCCTGGAGTTCTTTTACAGAGTGCTGTGTAGGCTTTGTCTTATGTTCTCCCGAAGCCTTGAGATAGGGGAGGAGACATACGTGGATATACAGGGAATTATCACGTCCAACCTCGTTGCCTACCTGTCTTATCGCTTCGATGAAAGGCTGTCCCTCGATGTCGCCGATCGTTCCGCCGACCTCTGTTATTACGACATCGGCATTGGTCTGCTTGCCGACATTATAGATGAATCTCTTGATCTCATCCGTGACATGGGGAATGATCTGAACGGTTGATCCGAGATACTCTCCGCGGCGCTCTTTTGCAATTACATTTGAGTATACTTTTCCCGTTGTGAGATTTGAGAATTTGTTAAGATCCTCGTCGATGAATCTCTCGTAGTGACCGAGGTCAAGATCGGTCTCTGCGCCGTCTTCAGTTACATATACTTCGCCGTGCTGATAAGGGCTCATCGTGCCTGGATCCACGTTGATATACGGATCCAATTTCTGTGCTGCGACCTTAAGTCCGCGCATCTTCAAAAGCCTGCCGACAGAAGCGGCTGTTATTCCCTTACCAAGTCCTGATACAACGCCGCCCGTTACGAAAATGTACTTTGCCATAACTGTTACTCCTTATATCGTGAAATAATGTTTTCAGCGATCTGACGTTTGGTACTCCGTGTCTCCATCGAAGTTTTCTCAATTAATTTATGAGCATTCTCTTCACTTATGCCTTCCTTCTCCATCAGGAGGAGTTTGGCACGGTTTATTAGCTTGATCTCGTTGATCTTCTCCTCAAAAGAAGCCGTCTTTTTCTCCATTCTCTTGAGGCGGTTTCTCGTTGCACACATCAGCTTCAGTGACTGTGTCACTGCTGCCCTGTTGGTGGGTTTTGAGAGGGTCAGGATTCCGTATTGCTCAACGACGGAATTGACCTCGTCAAAGTGTGCTGCATCAACGAGCAGCAAGATGCTTATATTTGTTTCATCTGCTATATCTATTGCAAGTTCGGTTCCGCTCTCATCCTTGAGGGGAGTGTTGATTATAAGTATGTCGCATGCGCTCTCCGTGAGCTTTCTTCTGGCAAGTCCGCCGAAGTCAACGATGTTTACGGGACCGTATTCATCTGCAGGAAGGAGAGAGGTCAGGATCTGGTCAAACTTAGGGTTTGACGATGCAATAAGGACGCTGTATTTTGCACGGTCATGCATTTTGTCCTCCTCCTTTCTGCTGTATTTTCAGTTTCTGTTTTTTATTTGCAGTATGCCTCTACGAGTTCTTTGCCGAATACCGAATTGGCGAAATCGTTTTGCAGCGCCAGGCTCCTCGCTTCATCAAGTGTTGAAGGAAGGTCGGCACGTGTCGATCCCGCTTCGGGAAGAGTGGTGTTATTCTTTATTCCGTCAAGGCAGGAATAGATGATCATTGCCATTGCAAGATAAGGATTTGCGAGTGCATCAGGGGATCTGAGCTGAGCATAATCCTTGCCCGTTGCAAGTACTCTGTGAATGCGAATGAGCTGACCGCGGTTCTCACCTGACCATGAGATCTTGCTCGGTGCGCTTCCCTGACCGAATCTCTTATAAGACTGTTCTGAATTGTTGAAGAAAACAGTCGTGTCATGTATGTGATCAAGGATGCCTGCAATAGCATTTGTGAGAACATCCTCAGATGATCCCTTGCGCTTTGCGAGAACATTGATGTGGAAGCCGTTGCCGGGTGCATTTTCAATAGGCTTGGGAGAGAAGTCGGCATAGAGTCCGTAACGGGCAGCGATCGTCTTAACTGCGGACATGTATGTGATGACATTATCTGCTGCCTTGACCGGGTCGCTGCTTCCGAAGTCGATCTGATTCTGACCGGGGCCTGCCTCGTGATGTGAGTTGATAGGAAGGATTCCCATGCGCTCTAAGCACAGGCAGATATCTCTTCTGACGTTCTCTCCTTTATCGAGAGGAGCGATGTCCATATAACCCGCATTATCGTAAGGTATATTTGTGGGATTGCCTTCTTCATCCGTCTTGAAAAGATAGAATTCGACACGTGATCCGAAGAGGAATTCTATGCCGGAATCCGCTGCCTTGCTGACTGCGTCAATGAGTATTCTGCGCGTATCGATCGCGAAAGGTGTTCCGTCCTGCAGAGTAATGTCGCAGAAGATCCTGACGACCTTGCCGTTCTCAGGTCTCCAAGGGAGGAGAGTAGTTGTTGTGATATCGGGATGCAGATAAATATCTGAGAATACATTCTCGCCGAATCCGGGGATGAGAGATGCGTTGATCGGCACACCGTTTAATACGGCATCCTCCAGTTCGTTAGGCATTATGGAGATGTTCTTGGGAACTCCGTGAACATCACAGAAAGCCAGCTTAATAAACTTGATATCTTCCTCTTCGATATACTGCATAAATTCATCCAAAGAGCAATTCATTATCGTACCCCTCCGCGGTCAAAAACAATTGATAATAAAAGAGGCGCTCATTGTTGTGGGTCATCTGACACACAACAACGAACGCCTTTGTTCCGTTAAAATATTGCCACTGAAATATATAATTGTCAACTGCGCATTTGTCGCAAAAGTGATGGTTGACATACCAAATTTGCAGGTGTAAACTTGCGCCATAAACGAAGACAAACGGCAAGGACGCCATGAACAGTTTCTGTTCGTGGCGTCTTTTTTTGTTTTCAGATTTGTTTTCAGGAAAAGGAGAAACAAAAGTATGAGAACGGTTGAAGATTATTTTGGTGAGAATGTTTTTAACGAATCTGTGATGAAGAGCAGACTTCCCAAGGAGTCTTACAAGGCTGTCAAGGAAGCTATCGATCACGGCAAGAGACTGACACCCGAGCACGCTGGTGTCATCGCCAATGAGATGAAGCAGTGGGCGATCGAGAAGGGTGCCACACATTATACTCATTGGTTCCAGCCCCTTACAGGAATTACGGCTGAGAAGCACGACAGCTTTATCGCACCTCAGGATGACGGCAAGGTTATCATGCACTTCTCCGGCAAAGAGCTCATCCAGGGTGAGCCTGATGCTTCATCTTTCCCGTCCGGCGGCATCAGAGCAACATTCGAGGCCCGCGGATATACTGCTTGGGATCCCACATCCTTCGCATTTATCAAGGACGGAGTCCTCTGCATCCCTACGGCATTCTGCTCATATACAGGCGAGGCACTCGACAAGAAGACACCTTTGCTGCGTTCCATGGAAGCTATCAACAAGCAGGCTCTGAGGATCATGAAGGTATTCGGCAAGGATGATGTTACATACATCCGTACAACAGTCGGACCCGAGCAGGAATACTTCCTTATCGACAAGAAAATGTATGATCAGCGTAAAGATCTTATCTATACAGGCAGAACACTTTTTGGTGCACTTCCTCCGAAGGGACAGCAGATGGAAGACCACTACTTCGGTGTTATCAAGCCCCGTGTTCAGGCTTTCATGAAGGATCTCAATGAAGAACTCTGGAAGCTCGGCATCTTTGCCACAACAGAACATAACGAGGTTGCTCCCGCTCAGCACGAGCTTGCACCGATCTTTACCACAACAAACATTGCTGCAGATCATAACCAGCTGACAATGGAGATCATGCAGAAAGTTGCAAGAAAGCACGACCTCGTTTGCCTCCTGCACGAAAAGCCTTTCGAGGGAGTCAACGGTTCAGGCAAGCACAATAACTGGTCAATCTCTACAGACACCGGAATCAACCTCCTCGATCCCGGTGAGACACCGAGAGACAACGCCCAGTTCCTGCTCTTCCTCACAGCAGTAATCAAGGCTGTTGACGAGTATCAGGATCTGCTCCGTCTGTCTGTCGCATCTGCAGGCAATGACCACCGTCTCGGTGCTAATGAGGCACCTCCGGCCATCATCTCCGTATTCCTCGGTTCAGAGCTTACAGAGATCCTGGAATCCATCGTTGAGGACCGTCCTTACGGTTCCAAAGAGAAGGAGATCATGAAGGTTGGCGTACACGTTCTGCCCAGATTCCCCAAGGATACTACAGACCGTAACAGAACAAGCCCGTTCGCATTTACAGGCAACAAGTTTGAGTTCAGAATGCTCGGTTCCGCAGCTTCGATCGCTATGGCAAATACGATCCTCAACGCTGCAGTTGCTGAAGTCTTAAGCCAGTTTGCTGACCGTCTTGAGAGTGCTTCCAACTTCGAAGAGGAGATCCACTCACTCGTTAAGGAAGAGATCACTGCACATAAGCGCATCCTCTTCAACGGCAACGGTTATGACGATTCATGGGTTGCAGAAGCTGAGAAGAGAGGTCTGTCCAACTATAAGACATTGCCTGATGCAGTTAAGCACTATCTCGATCCCAAGAACGTTGATATGCTCACCAAGCACCGTGTCTATACGGAAGTTGAGATGAAGTCACGTCATGAGATCTTCCTCGAGAAGTACTGCAAGCTCCTGAACATCGAATACGAGACAATGTCAGTTATGGCAAAGCAGGATATCCTTCCTTCAGTATCAGCTTATGCAGCTGACCTTGCATCCGGAATCTCCGTTATCGATGCAGCAGGCGGATCTGCTGAATTTGAGAAAGAGACATTGTCCGAGATCTCTTCTGAGATGAGCGAAGCCAACAAAGCTTTGAAAGCACTCAATTCACTCATCAAGGAATGTGATGCAATCGATGATTATGAAGTCCTCGCAGACAAGATCAAGGATGACATGATACCTGCTATGGATGAACTCCGTGCACACTGCGACAAGCTCGAGCTTATGACAGCCGCAGAATACTGGCCGTTCCCTACATACGGCGAACTGCTCTTCGGAGTCAGGTAAAAAAACTGCGCGCATGCGATAGATGAGAACTGTGTGCCACGCGCAGTTAAGTCCGAAGGACTTGCCTGTTTGAGCATGGCATACACGTTCGAATGAACCTGCCCGTTCCATACCGCTAAAAGAGGACCTGTTACCTTTCGGGGTGCAGGTCCTCGATATTTGTTATCTGTTATTTGTGATGTACTGGTTTTTTGATTATATTGAAGCTTTGTGGTACACCACCCTGGTAATTTCGGGGTGAATTACCGGAAATCGTGATTTTCGCGCGTTTTTTGGTACACCACCCTAGTACAAAAATTACTTCTTCGAGGCAGCCTTATTCTTCTTCGAACTGTCGTACAGCGAAATCATGGTTATCAGGAAGAATATGAAGAACACGACCATGATAGGGGATACGACAAGACTGATAACCGTTGTTAAGATCTCGATATTTGCTTCTGTTGTGCCGTAAATCAGTTTGTCGCCTCCGAGCAAGTTGTAGATCAATCCCAGGACGACCGGGACTGAGTATGTGAGGATGGGTGCAATGAGCGATCCCGGGTTTGTCTTCCACTTTTTCTTTGAGATGATGCGGGCAATAAGGATGATCGTAACGACTGCAGCGGCTGTGCAGAAGAACATGTAGAACGGGATTACTATATTACCTGTTATGCGGCCCTTGAATACCTGGCGGTATTGGGGATTCTTTGCAATGAAATGACCGACCTCAAATATGATCCTCTGCTGCAAGACAGTGCATAAAACTGTAACGATAAATGCGAGCGATGCTGGGATTATCATCCCGATCAGTTTTCCTTTATACGATTTCTCCATA
>Ga0247611_10006331_pt1 | contig 15244 bp, 15 predicted proteins | sample 177DNAGHGhighgp2_FD_192422 | JGI IMG/M metagenome (GOLD analysis project Ga0247611, IMG submission 192422) | Sheep rumen microbial communities from Palmerston North, Manawatu-Wanganui, New Zealand - 1770 DNA GHGhigh gp2 | ecosystem: Host-associated > Mammals > Digestive system > Stomach > Rumen...
TTTGCATGCTCCTTGTTGAGGTGCACACCATCCGATACCATGAGTGAAACCATTGATGTCTTTAATTTCACGAGAATAAGTCCATTTACCTTCTTGTGGAATTGGTGCACATCCATGACTAGCGCCGCATGTTACCTTAGTCATTTTTTTTACTTCGTTTGTGTACTCCATAAATTAATCCTTCCTTAATTATAAATTTTTCTGTGTTTTTCACATCAATACTATTATACTAAATTATTTTTAAAATATCTATATCATATATTAAGAATAATATATGAAAACATTTTACATTTTTTTCATAAATAAAAAGCAAGTTTCCTTGCTTATTATTTCTTATTTTCAATTTTAATGATTTTAACTGTTGTTTCTTTCCCAGCACCATTAACAAATTTTACTACAGTATTTAATTTCTTATTCATTATAGCAGCACCAATAGGTGATTCATTACTAATCTTACCTTCAAATGGTTTAGCTTCTGTAGTACCAACGATTTGATATCTCTTAGTTTCTCCTAAATCAACAAACTCTAAAGTAACATATTTAGTTAAAGTTACTTTTGATAAGTCATCAGTTTCTTTAATGATTTCATAATTCTTTAAAGTTTCTTGAATTTCATTAATTCTAGCTTCAATTCTAGCTTGTTCATCTCTTGCTGCATCATAATCAGCATTTTCTGATAAGTCACCTTGAGCTCTTGCTTCTTTTAAAGCTTCTATGTTTTGAGGACGATCAACATCAATTAAATGATTTAATTCAGCAACTAATTGATCGTAACCTTCTTGTGTTAAATAAGTTATTTTCTTGGCCATATTCATTACCTCCACATTACTAAATTATTATACACTATTTAATTATAAATTAAAAGTATTTTTTTAACATTTTTCTTGCTAACTTTTCATCCTTAAAGTATGTATATATAAAGTCATGAAAGCTTATTGAATGATTAGGATACTTTATATGTGCTATTTCATGACAAAAAACATATTCTAAACATATAGGATCATATTTAGCTAAATTAGAATTAATTGTTATATTTTTTGTTGTAACTTTACAGCTACCCCACCTAGATTTTAATTTTTTAATTGATATTTTATTAAACATTATATTTTCTTTCAACATTAAATCCTTATATTTTCTTGCGATATAATTAAGCTTATCTAATGTTTCTTTCATATAATAATCATCTATTACTTCATTATAATTATTCTTATAAAATACATATGCAATATCTTCCATAAATACTATTTTATTCTCTTCGCCTTCAATAGATACAATATTATATTTCTTACCCCATAAATACATCACATTAGGATCTTTTATAGGTTGATTATTTAATATTTTATCTATTCTTTTAGAGTTAGAATTAATAAAGTTTTCTATCTCACTTAATTTTGTATAATATGGCGCAGATACGAGAATTTTCCCATCTCTAATTCTTGCGTTAAGCCTTCTTATATTTTTATAAGTAATTAATACTTCATACCCTTTATATTCCATATTATAACTTCCTTACAAAATCATATTCTAATACAGGGAAAGGAACCTTTATTTTAACTATTTGATTTGGATGATTGCATATATCAATTTGTTCATTATTTTCATCTAATATTTCAGTTATTTTAAAACTTCTTAGTTCTTCTTTTGGTGAAAATATTTCTAAAGTGTCATCTTTAGTAAAATAATTTCTAACTTCCATAGTCATTATTCCATCACTATAATCTAAAACATTACCAACATATTCTTGATTAGGTTCTTCACCAAAATTTATATATAAATGTTCATTAATAGTTGGCTCACCATTATAGAATCCAATAGATGTTAATCTATTTTCAGCCTTTCTAATCATATAATCATATTTATCATAGTCAATAGTTTTAGATTTATAATATTCATCTATTGCGCGTCTATAAGCATTTACAACAGTCGCAATATAATGTGTGCTTTTCATTCTACCTTCTATTTTTAGCGAATTAATATTATTATCTATTAAATCTGGGATATATTTTAAAGCACATAAATCTTTACTAGCAAGTGAAAAATAATTACCATCATTAATATTCTTATTATCACTAATTAAATCATAGTTCCATCTGCAAGAATGAGCACATCCACCACGATTTGCATCACGACTAGTCATTTCATTACTTAACATACAACGTCCTGAATAACTAGAACACATTCCACCATGAATAAATGTTTCTATTTCTATATTAGTTTTTTCTCTTATTTTTTTTATTTCATCCATTGAAGTCTCTCTAGCAAGCACTACTCTTTTACAACCTAAAGATTCATAAAATTTAATTGCTTCGCTATTTGCTATACTATCTTGAGTTGATACATGAACTTCTAAATTGGTATATTTTAGTGCTGTAGTAATAATATATAGTGATGCACAAATAATCGCATCAACACCACATTTTTCAAGAGACTTTAAATAATCAATTAAGCCATCTAAATTATCATTATGTGGTAGTATATTTGTTGTTACATGTACTTTCGCATTATGTTTATGGGCGAATTCACAACCTTCTTTAATATCTTCTAAAGTAAAGTTAGAAGCTCTACTTCTTAGTGAAAATTCCTTTCCACCAATAAATACAGCATCAGCACCATAAAGAATAGCTATCTTTAATTTCTCTAAGTTGCCTGCGGGGGCTAATAATTCTATCATTTTAAATCCCCCTTTCTATATACTATATTTCTATCTAAAAAACCTAAATTATCTCCTTTGATAAACTTTTTATCATATACTAAATCTATTATCAAATAATCGATATTAGTTAATTCTTTCTCTAAATCTAGGCATGAATAAATAAATGGACTATATACATATGTGCCATATTTGTCCTCTATTATTGGATAATATAAATTATCTCTAAGTTGTTCTTTTAATAATAAATGGTTTTTATCTAAATCATCTTTAATACCATGATATTTTAAATAATTAGTTACTAATTTTCTTTTTGAATAAAACAAATTAATTCTACCATTACCTAAAAAATATAATTCTAATCTTTCACTTTTAAACTCTTTTAATTCTTCTAGTGATATAAACGGTGATATTACTACTCCTTTTATTTTTCCCTCAAAAAATTCTAATTCCTTATAATTAGTTACTAAAGTATTTGGATCATATATTAATAAATCTAACATATCTAAATCTTCACATATATTATAAACACTAAAATCAGAGAAAAAAATACCTCTGATTGTTTTTGTTTTTAAATATTTTAATGTATCTTTTAAATTATCTATTTCATCTTCATGAAATATTTTATTTAGTGAAATATATAAATCATTATATTTATCTACTATATCCAAGGTAAAAAAAGCTGGCATTTTTACACTAAAATTTTCTATACCAGCTATATAATAACTACTACTATTATTTAATTGTTCTAAATTAACTAATGTAGTTACATATTTCATATTATTCAATCCTTTTTAATACTTAAAGCTATTCCATCGCCTATATTATAAATAGTTGTATCAAAATCAGTTTGTTCCATTAGCCAAGAATTGTAATTATCAATTTTCTTAACTAATTGTCTTAAGTTTCTTGATTCTATATTTTCTTTTTCTAAAACTAAACCATGAAACAATAAATTATCAGTTAGTATTACACCTCTATTATTAAGTAACACTTTAAACTTATTAAAGAAATTAATATACTGCGCTTTAGCCGCATCAATAAATATTAAATCATATTTATCTAATTTATTAATATCTATTAATAGTGCATCTTCTAAATAAACATTTATTTTATCGCTTAAATTAGCCTTTTTTATGTTTTCTAGTGCAATATTATATGATTCTTCATTAATTTCGATTGTATCAACTACTACTCCTAGTTTTGCCATTTGAATTGATGAATAACCTATAGCTGTACCTATTTCTAAAATTCTCTTACAATTTTTAAGCATTATAACTTGTCTTAAGAAGTGCAAGCCTTCTAGTTGTATAATAGGAACATTATTATTTTTAGCATAATCCATCATTTCTAAATCTAAACTATTAAAATCAAGCTTATTTAAGTTATCTAAATATTCCATTATTTATCATCATCTGCTTCTTCTAAATCATTAAAGAAAGATTCAATAGCATCATCTAATAGATCCCATTCTCTATCAGTTTCAATATCAAGTAATTCTCCGATGCCATCGCCTTCTTCAGTGTATCTAGCCGCAGAAATATCTTCAGTATCTCCAATTTGGAATACTACATAATTATTTCCTTCAAATCCATCTAAGTTACATGTAAATAATATTTGGCATTCTACTTCCTTACCATCTTTTTCAAATACTAATACATTTTCAGCTAATTTCTTGTTATCCATAAAATCACCTATCCTTTATAATCTAAATAACCTTGTAATATAATTACCGCGGCTAATTCATCTTTATGTTCTTTTCTCTTTTTTCTACTTGTGTTATTCATAAGCATTACTCTATTAACTTCCATTGAAGTAGTTCTTTCATCCCATAGAACTACTTCAACATTAATCTTTTCTAAAATTTTAGCTTTAAAGTCTTCACTTATTTTAGCACGTATTCCTATATCATTATTCATATGTTTAGGATATCCAAGTACAACAACATCTATTTTTTCTTTATTAATAATTTCAACAATATGATTTAGACAAGATTCATAATCATCTTCATTAAATCTATATGTTTCATAAATAGATGCGATTATACCACTAGATATAGCAATTCCACAAGTTTTACTTCCTAAATCTAATCCTAAATATTTCATTAATTTAGCTCATCCTTAATAGCTTCTAATGCTTCATCAACTTTAGTAATATCTTTTCCACCTGCATTAGCCATATCAGGACGACCTCCACCATTACCACCAGTAATGATTGCGGCTTTTTTAACTAATGCGCCAGCATTTAAGCCAATATTATTCTTACATACAAATAGAACTTTTCCATCAACAATTGATGAAATAAATACAATACCACTACCCATCTTATTAAGTAGCGCATCAACTAATTGTTTTAAGGCATCCATAGAAATATCTGTTACCTTACAAATTAGTTTATTACCTGTAATATATTTATCATAACTACTTAAATTAGATAAAGCCATTTGTGCTTTCTTTCTATTAAATTCTTTTTCTAATTCTTTAACTATATTCTTTAAATTATCTAATTCTTTTCTATAATCTAATACTATAGAATAACTTGCTTCACTATATTTTTTAGCTTCATATTTGAAGTCTAAGTCAATATCATTATCTTTTGCTAATGAAACTAGCTTGTTTGCTTTATCTATTAACATCTTAATTTCATTATCTTGATTAATTAAATGCTTTTTAAGTTCATTTAATGCATTAGCACCAGTTACTGCAGTAACTCTAAATATACCTGAACCAATTGATTCAACAGAACATATTGCATAATCAATAATATCTTTTGTATTTTTTACATGAGTACCACCACAGAACTCTTTAGAATAATCCATATCAACTACTCTAACTACTTCACCATATTTTTCACCAAATAGTGCTTCAGCACCTAGCTTTTTAGCTTCAGCTATAGGTAATTCTAAAGTATTAACAGCTAAGCCTTCTTTGATTTTTTCTTTAACTATTTTTTCAACATTTAAAATTTCTTCATCAGTTAAATTTGCATAGTTATTAAAGTCAAATCTCATGTATTCACTAGTAACTTGGCTACCTTGTTGATGAACATGTTCACCTAAAATATCCTTTAAAGCTCTTTGTGTTAAGTGAGCACTTGAGTGATTTCTCATGATAGCAAATCTATTTTCTTTATCTATTGTAGCATCTACAATATCATTTTCTTTGAATGGATTGTTTTCTAAGATGTGTAAGTGTTGTCCATTAGGAAGTTTAACAACATCTTTTACTTCAATACTATTAATAGTACCTAAATCAGCAACTTGTCCACCCATTGTTGCATAGAATGGAGTTTCTTCTAATACAACTCCTTCTTTAAATGATTTGATTACTCTAGTTTCAACACTTAATTTATCATATCCAACAAATTTAGACTTACCTGTATAATTTAAGTATTCTTCATTTTGGCTCTTCATAGATTCAACATTTTCTCTAGCATTTCTACTAGTTTCTTTTTGTTTTTTCATACATTCTTTAAATCCATCTAAGTCAACAGTAATCTTATTATCTTCTGCATATTCGATAGTTAACTCAATAGGAAATCCATAAGTGTCATATAACATAAATGCATCAGCACCACTTATTTCTTTTACTCCTGATTTAACAATATCACTAATTCTCTTTTCTCCACCATTTAGAGTTTCTAAGAATTTTTCTTCTTCTTGTTTAATAATTTTCTTTACGATTTCTTTTTTAGATTCAATATATGGATAGAATGATTTCATTACATCAACAACAGTATCAACTATCTCATATAAGAATGGTTTATTTATACCTAACTTTTTAGCATGCTTACAAGCTCTTCTTAAGATTCTACGTAAAACATATCCTCTACCTTCATTAGATAAAATAGCTCCATCAGATATAGCGAAAGTTAAAGTTCTAATATGATCGGCAATAACCTTAAATGACATTTGTCCATCATATTTTACTCCACTCATTTCTTCGATCTTTTTCATATAAGGCATAAATAAATCTGTTTCATAGTTAGTTTTTGTACCTTGCATTACACAGCACATTCTCTCTAATCCACTACCTGTATCAATATTTTTACTAGGTAATTCAGGATAGTCTTTTCTAGCTAAGCCTTCTTTAGAGTTATATTGTGAGAATACGATATTCCATATTTCAATGAATCTATCATTTTCAATATCTTGTTCAATTAACTCTTTACCACGCTTATCATAAGCTTCCCCTCTATCAAAGAAGATTTCTGTATCAGGTCCACAAGGTCCTTCTCCAATCTCCCAGAAATTTCCTTCAAGTGGAATTAAATGAGACTCTGGGATTCCTAAACTAATCCATTTATTTCTAGCCTCTAAGTCATCTGTATAATGAGTTATATATAATTTTTCAACTGGCATTTCGAATCTTTTTACTAAAAGTTCATAACCAAATTCAATTGCTTCATTTTTAAAATAATCTCCAATAGAGAAGTTACCTAACATTTCAAAGAATGTATGATGTCTTGCTGTTAAGCCTACATTTTCGATATCATTTGTTCTTACACACTTTTGAATATTAGTGATTCTAGGATTATTTGGAATTTCACTACCATCAAAATATTTTTTAAGTGGCGCAACCCCTGCATTAATCCATAGTAATGTCGCATCATTCATAGGCACAAGTGGTGCAGACTCTTCAATGTGATGTCCTTTCTCCTTAAAGAAGTTTAGCCATGTTTCTCTAATTTCTTTTGCTGTTAAATATTTCATATTTATCACACTCCGAGTTTATATTGTACCACATTTATTTAATAAATAATAGTTTATTTATTAATGAAAATCGTTTTCAGTTAAAAAAAAGAAGCATTAAATTTATGCTTCTAATTTTGAATTATCGCTTTCTATAGGCTTTTCTATCTCTTTATCAAGTTCATCTATCTCATCTACTTTTTCATCATATAACATATATATTCCTTTATTTACAAAGAATGTTACTATACATACAACGCTTGATAATAATAAATTAAATGGTACAACAGCATAGAAAACATATTTAATCATATAATTACTACTATTAATTCCAGGTATTACTTTCATCATACCTAATAATATATTAACATTTCCATCTAACATCTTTAAATACATTGGAACAGCATAGAATACATTTATTATTGATCCCATAACAACCCAAGCTAACAAACAACATAATAATGATATAATAGATTTTTTAGGTTCCTTTGATTTTAAGAAATGATAAGCTAAACTTGTTATGATTACTACTGATGCACCAAGTAAGAAATCCGTTGTTTCACCAACATAAGATGTATGAGTACCAAATATAAATATTTTAGCTAAATATCTAAGTAAGGTACATATTGCTCCTTCTTTTGCTCCAACACTAAATCCACAAATAACAATTGGTAACATAGAGAAATTAATCTCTAAGAAACTAGGGAAGAATGGAAGAGAAAATTTTGGAAATAAATATAATAGGATTGACATTGCTGCAAAAATTGATGTTAAAACCATTTTTTTAATATTATTATTCATAAATATCACTCCTTCAAAATAAATAAAAGCCCTTAAATTAGGGCTTTTCATACGAAAAAACAATAAAATATTTTTCTTCATCTAGACTATACTATCGGTTTTGGAATTTCACCAAATCAGCTTTCGCTCAAGGACTATACCTCCGGTCTGGAATTTCACCATGCCCTAAAATATTTATTTCATATATAATTCTATACTTATTTTTTAATATGTCAAGTTATTTTATAATATATTTTTTATCTTTAAAATCAATTAGTCTATCCTTATATAAAGAACCTATTGCTCTTTTGTATGCTTTTTTGGACATATTAAAGTTTTCAAGCACAAATTCAGGTGTTACATCTTCATAAATAAATGTATGTTCTTTTAAGTAAGCAAGTACTACTTCTTTATCTTTATCTATCATATTTTCTTTTTGTTCAATAGTAGTTGAATGAATTCCTCTTTCATCAATTCTATTTATTTTTACATCTATTTTTTCACCTAAATGTAATACTTCTCTAACTTGTGTTTTATGTAGATAAATAATACTTAAATTTTCTGTATATAAAATATAACCTTCATTATTAATTCTAGATACATAACCAGTTATAGTATCATTAACATTAATAGTTTCTTCTATACTAAATTTTTTCGCATCATTATTATTTACTACCTTACCAATTAATGTATTACCTTTTTCTTTTAATATGATAAATAATTTATCTCCTCTTTTTGGCCATAATTTTTTATCATAAGGTAAAAAGTCAGTTCCAACTAATACACCCTTAGTAATACCAATATTTACAAATACACCATTATTAATAACATCTTCAACTACACCCCAGCCAGGATTATTAACTGTAGCATTAGGAATAGACATTGTTGCGGCAAGTCTTTTTTCACTATCATAATATAAAAATACTTCTACTATATCATTTACAGTAAGCTCATATAATGTTTCATTATTATGAATAAATATATCACTATCAGTTCCTTCTAACATATAACCAATAGGTGTTTTTCTTATAACCTTTAATTTGTAAATTAAACCAGCATTCATCTATATCACCTCTTTTAATCTATTTTCTAAATCTAATTTTATTTCTATTACATTCTTTGTAATAGGATGTATAAACTTTAGATAATAGCTTTCTAAAGCCAAATTATCGCCACTACCATATAAGGAATCTCCAACTATTGGATGATTTATATATTTCATATGCACCCTTATTTGGTGAGTGCGCCCTGTATGTAGTAATATATCAAGTAAAGTATTAGTTTTTGATTCTATTACCTTATATTCAGTAATAGCCATTTTATTACCACCAACTACTCTTATTTTACCATCTCTAATTATAGGAGCTTTAATTATACCATCCTCTTTAATTATACCACTTACTACTGCATAATACTTTTTTATAATATCAACCTTTTTAAATAAATTATGAATATAACTACTTTTAGCAACTAATACTAAACCACTTGTATCATAATCTAATCTATTTACTAAATGAATAGTAGAGTTTATATTATTTTCTTCATAATAATATTTAATATAATTAGCAAGGGAATCTTCATAATGTCCTATATTAGGTTGACTAGACATTTTTTCTGGCTTATTTACTATTAAAATAAAATTATCCTCATATACTATATTAATATTACCTTTTCTTGGTATTACATCTGATATTTCTTCTTTAATAGGGATAGTTAAAACATCCCCTTTTTTTACTTCTTGCCAAAGTCTAACTTCCTTATTTAAAACATAAACATACTTTAGGCTTCTAATAACTTTCTTTGAAAAATTATGTTCAATTAAACAATCCTTTACAGTTTGATCCCTACTACTAATTATTTCCATAAAATATGAAAAAATCTCTTAAAAAAGAGATTTATTCTACTTAAGCTGCTTTAGTTCCTAGTAAGACTAGAACTCCAACAATAGCTATTGCAAAAATAATTGCAATAAATATTTTCCATGCTCTAACTTTATTCTTAAGCTTTAGTCCTACCAAAATCATTATAATTGTTGGGATAGCTGCAAAGATGTATAATAAGTAATCAATATCACTTGTCTTATTTAATGCATCACATAATGGATAGAAAGCAAGTAAACCAGCTGCATAAGTTGTTATAACCATTATTGCATAATATAATGTTTTAACTGCTTTAGGCTCTTGTTCTAGTTGCATCTTTATTAATTCAAGTGATGTACCAAAATATCTAAGTTCTCTATTATAATCAGTATCAACGATTAATGGTTTAATCTTTTTACCATTTCTTAAGCATAATCTTATATTTTGAGAATCATTCTTTCTTAATTTTGTAATATTCTTTTCTATTCTCTTCTCAAAATCTTCCATTCTATACATTATAAGGTTTGAGTTTGAATAATACGCATATTTTTTGCCTGCAATACATGATAAGGCAATAAATAAGATGAATAATGCTCCACAAATTCCTAAGGCAACATATAATCTAATTTCAAATACGTTCTTTCCACCTTCTCCTTCAGTAATAAGTCCAAAGAACTTACCAACTTGAGGAACTAAGAATAATGTTGCTGCTAATGCACCAAATACAAGTGCAAAGAATACAAATGCTAATGTTGTAACATCAGTTGCATGAGGAGCAACAGAATCAGTTACATCATCAATAACATTTTTAGTATTATCCATTACATTAGCATGATAATCTAACATATCTGAATAATATTTTAATTTTCTTTCTTTTTCAGCATCAAGAACATCTTTTAATTCACCTTCAGTAACACCACCGCATAATTCTTTTTTATATGCAAATGATACTGGAGTATTATCAGCTTCTCTAAACATTAAACAATATTCTGTTTTCTTTGCTCTAATACCATCAATATATTTACTCTTCTCTGAATATGGATCATCGTTGTAATGCTTAAAGAAACTTACGTAAATTTCAATAGCTTCCTGAGGCGATGGAGCAATTGTTCTTTCAGACATTCTCTTTAGTCTACGTCTAATACTAATTGCTTCTTCTCCAAAATATTCATAGTTATCATAATTTTGTAAAAACCAAGTGAAATATTTTTTTGTCATCAAGCTCACTCCTTACTATTTTTTAAATGCTATCCTGGCAAAATAGCGTTTGAAAAAATGTGTATAAAAAATACCTATGATTATAATATCATAATTTTAAGAAAAATAAAAGTATTATTTAATAATAATATTTTAAATAACACTCTTAATTTATTATATATTAACAATTTTTAACGCAATTTTTATTCCATCAATTGCACTTGTTGTTATTCCACCAGAATAGCCTGAACCTTCACCTATTGCATAAATATAATCAATATTAGTAGATAAATTTTCATTTCTAACTATTCTTACAGGACAACTACTTCTTGATTCTATAGCTGTTAGTATTGCATCTTTATCATTAAATCCTTTCATTTTCTTATCAAATAGAGGTATAGCTTCTCTTAATGAATCACATACAAATATAGGTAGTATTTCATCAAAATTTTTAAACTCATATCCAAGTGGATAGCTTGGTTTTACTAAACCTATATTTTCACTTACCTTATGATTCAAAAAATCTTCTAATCTAGCGATATTTGCCCTATAATCTCTATTATAATTTAATAGTTCATATTTGTCTCTAAAATCAAACCCTGATAGTGGATGATTAGTTTCATAATCGCTTACGTTAATATTTACAAGTAAAGCCGCATTACTATTTTCTAGATCTCTAGATTTATAGCTCATACCATTAACAAGTACTCTATCACTACTATCCATTGATGGTACAACTATACCTCCTGGGCACATACAAAAAGTATATACATCTCTTTTATCTAAATGCACAGCCATTTTATAAGTAGCATTGGGTAAGTTTTTATGTCCTACATATTTACCATATTGTATTTTATTTATTAATTCTTGTTTATGTTCTATTCTAACGCCCATACTAAATGGTTTGGCTTCCATATTTAAACCTTTAGAATATAACATTTCAAAAGTATCTTTTGGTGAGTGTCCTATAGCTAAAACTAAATAATCAAAATCAAAATATACTTCTTCATTATTATTTATGCATTTAATTTTTTTATCAATAATATCAACAAATTTATGTTCAAAATAAATATGACCATGCATATTAATATAATTAGTCATATTATCTACTATTCTTTTTAAGACATCACTACCTATATGTGGTTTGCTGTCATATAAAATATCTTTATCTGCGCCAAACTTAACAAATGTTTCTAAAACAAAACTATTATATTCACTATTAATGTTTGTTGTTAGTTTTCCATCACTATAAGTTCCTGCCCCACCTATACCATAAACAAAATTAGATTCAGGATTTAATTTTTTATTAATAAGTAGATCATTAATATCTTTTTCTCTACCCTTTGCATCCTTACCACGTTCAATTATTATAGGCTTTAAACCAGCTTCAATTAATATTAAAGCATTAAATAATCCTGCAGGCCCACTTCCAATAATAACAACTTTCTTATCCTTAGATTTTGGCACAACTAAAGGATTTTTTGGAGTATAAATAAGGTTCTTATGTTTTGAATCATTTTTAACTCTAACTAAAAATGACATATTAAATACTACTTCACCTCTAGCATCAACGCTTTTCTTATATATTTTAAAATCTATTACTTTATCTTTAATTTTTTTCTCTATTAAACTTTTAATAATTAAATCATTATAATCAAGAGGAACTTTTATATTATCTACTTTTATCATATAAATTTTGCCACCCATAAAGCAGATGCGATAGCAAAGTGAATATTATACCCACCTGAAAGTCCATCAACATCTAGTACTTCTCCTATAAAATAATAGTTTGGAACTATTCTTGATTCTAATGAATCTTTTACTTCAAGTAAAGATAAGCCACCTACAGTAATTTGTGATTGAACAAATTCATAGTTTTTAACACATTCAATACGATAGTTTTTAAGTTTATAAACTAACTCTTCAGCATCAAATTCCTTCAAAAACTTTCCTCTTGTATCTCCTAATATATGATTTAATAGTTTTCTATTAATTATACCCATTAATGCTAAATCAATATATCTATCTTGTTTTAAACTTTTTATAATATTTACTAATTCATCATTAGTCATATCAGGGAAAAAATCAAATGTGATACTTCCCATTTTATTTCTAGCAAAAAGGGATGAAAATTGGAAAACAATAATACCTGATATACCATCTTCTTTAAATAATAGTTCTCCTTTATCTTCATAATAATCTTCACCAACATATGCTTTAGCGCTTACTTTACATCTTAAACCCTGTAAATCAGAAAAATCTTCTTTTGTTTTTATTGGACATAATGCAGGAGCAAGTCTAGTTATAGTATGGCCTAATCCTTCTATTGCTCTATACATTGATCCATCAGATCCTAAGAACTCTTGGCTCTTACCACCTGAGGCAATAATAATCTTATCAAAATAATATGAATTAAAGAAAGTAGTTAAATAATTAGTTCCTAAGCCTACGACTTTCTCTTTAACAACTTTTATTCCTAAATCATATAATTCTAAGTTTAAACAATCTACAACTGTAGATGCTTGTTCATTATATGGATAAATTCTACCTTCTCTATCTATTTTAGTTAAAATACCACACGAATTTAAAAAACCTACTACATCCATTTTAATAATGTCTTTAACTAGTGGTGTATTATAATATTCTATACCCATATTTACATTACTAACATTACCCTTACCATTACCTGATGCTAGTAATTTTTTACCTAGTTTTGGCATATATTCAAATATAGTAACTTCACTTTCTGGATATTTTCTTTTTAAACTAATGGCTGCGGTTAATCCTGCAGGTCCACTTCCTACAATTCCTATTTTCATAAGTATCACCTAAATATATTATAAAACATTTAATGTTTTAATAAAATAAGTATTTCTTTTTTTAAATTATAAGAGTATAATGAAAAGAAAAAAACAAGGGGATGAAATTATGAAATTTGACAACATAGATAAAAACAACAATTTTGATTTTTCTAAAACAAGCGCAGATTATGCGCTATATAGAGATATATATCCTAGTGAGTTCTATGACTGCTTTATTAAAAATGGTATAGGATTAAAAGGTACTACTCTTCTAGATATAGGTACAGGTACAGGCGTAATTCCTAGAAACATCTATAAATATGGCGCAAAAATAATTGGTACTGATATATCAGAATCTCAAATAGATGAGGCTATTAAGTTATCAGAAGGAATGAATATAGAGTATTATGCTAAAAGTGCTGAAAAACTTGATTTTAAGCCTAAAACTTTTGATTCTATCTCTATTTGTCAGTGTATTTGGTATTTAGATCCTAGAAGTTTAGTTGATACACTTGATAAACTCTTAAAAGATGATGGAAAAGTCATTATTACTTATATGGCATGGCTGCCTAAGGAAGATGAAATAGCTCAAAAGAGTGAAGATTTAATCTTAAAATATAATCCTAATTGGACAGGATGTAATGCTGAAAGAAAGATGCCTTATGTACCAATTGAACTATTAGAAAAATTTGAAATTGTTAAAGAGGATTTATTTGATAAAGATATTCCATTTACTACTTCTTCTTGGGCAGGACGTATTAGAGCGTGTCGTGGAACTGGGGCAGCCTTAGATCCTACTACTTTAGAAAAATTTAATACTGAACATATAAAAATGTTAAAAGAAAATACTAATGGAACATTTACTATAAAGCATTTTATAAGTTATGTCATATTAATTAAGAAATAAAAAAATGGACTGAAATCAGTCCATTTTATCTTTGTTTAATATTAGCAGCAGCCTTGAGCCTTCATTGCATCAGCAATCTTCTTGAATCCAGCGATGTTAGCACCCATAACTAGGTTAGTAGGTTGACCATATTCAACAGCTGTATCATGAATATTGTGGAAGATACCTTCCATAATGCCTTTAAGTTTAGCATCTACTTCTTCGAAACTCCAAGATAATCTAATTGAGTTTTGGCTCATTTCAAGGCCAGATGTAGCAACACCACCAGCATTAGCAGCCTTAGCAGGTCCATACATAATCTTTGATTCTACGAAGAATTGTCCAGCTTCATTAGTTGAAGACATGTTAGATCCTTCAGCA
>Ga0247611_10006332_pt1 | contig 15242 bp, 13 predicted proteins | sample 177DNAGHGhighgp2_FD_192422 | JGI IMG/M metagenome (GOLD analysis project Ga0247611, IMG submission 192422) | Sheep rumen microbial communities from Palmerston North, Manawatu-Wanganui, New Zealand - 1770 DNA GHGhigh gp2 | ecosystem: Host-associated > Mammals > Digestive system > Stomach > Rumen...
ATTATTCCTAAGCCGCACTTGGTGATTATGCCATAGATTCAACAAATGTTCCTCATATTCTTGGGGAATCATTCGTGAATAACCGTCAAACTGTTTATATAGGATTCCCTGACCTTCTGCCTCCAGAGGATCATTCCAAAGACGTTCTGCGTCAACAATGAAGCGTGAATAAGGGAACCTGACTGTTCGTATATTCTCCTTTCTATATCCATGAAAGAGATAGTCAGTGTGCCAGTCAGTCCACTTCAATACAATGTCATTGACGAATTTCTCGTCAATGTTCCAGAAACTTAGACGTTCGTCATAAAGCCCCTCGATGGAGGCATGCGGTTCATTAAGAACAATTCGGGTGTATTGCATACCGTTATCATTTTAGTTAATACTCACTTAACTCGCATCTCTTTACCACCGTGGCATAACAGTAAGCTCGGTTGGTGCGCATTTAAGCGCTCTTGATGCAAAATCTGGTGCAAAGATACTACTTTATTTTGAAAAGCCAAAGAGAATTGGAAATATTTGGACCAAAAACTTCATACAAACGGTCTTTACCCATACTCTCCCCAAGCATTAGGCTGCTTCCAGCCATACTCCAAGCAGTTGTTTGAGTATGACTGGAGTATGGATACACTATGCTTTCTCCTTTCTTGATATCTTTTATACCAAATCATCCGTTATACGTATATATAGACCAGACTACTCATTCTTTTTTCGTACCTTTGCACACAGAAAAATTGATCTCCATAATTTTTACTTTTTGGATTAGACTTGTTTTGTTTCGTATCACAAGCGCCCAGTCGTGATGACCAGGCGCTTTTTTCAACTTTTCATTTATTTTCCCTAAAGGTTGGAGAAATCTTGCAGATGCAGCAACTGGAGTGTTCCAACTCTATTTCGTCACCATACATGTCGTACAGTTCGTCGAAGTCAGCTTCATGGTAATTAAAAAAGTCATCGTCTTCGTGTTGCTCAATGTAACCATTGTCCATACCGTTGATTAACATCTCAACGAACACTGGGGGCATGATAACATCCCAGAACTTCTTAAAAAGCTCAGGCTCTCCTTCTTCAAGTATCTGCAGAAGGTCTGGTTCAGGTACATAATCCTCTTCATCATTGGGTTCCTTACTGGTTACAGCACTGGCAGCAACCAATTCCTTGATTCGGGCCACTTCTTTGTCGGAGAGTTCCACCTCGACCTCAATGTCTTTATCTTCATAGGTAAGAGCTACCATGACTTGAAACTTATACTTCATATTGTGAATTGTTTAAGCGTTTGTTACTTCTATCATACTGCGGCCTTCGCCCTTCTTGACCACCTGTATTTTCACAGGGATACGCTCTTCGAGTTCCTCACGGTGTGAGATGATACCCACACGGCGATTAGTTTGTCCAGCTATCTCCTGAAGCTTTTCGAGGGTCTGCATCACGGAGTCAAGACTCTTCTCGTCAAGCGTTCCAAAGCCTTCATCTATAAAGAGGATGTTGACGTTCATATCTGGGCGGTTGAGTGAGGACAACGCCAACGAGAGGGCAAGTGAAATCATGAAGCGCTCGCCGCCAGAGAGGACGGTGACGCTACGCACCTGGTCCTTGTTATAGCGATCGAGCACAAGGATGCTCAGTTGCTCATTGTCTTCGCTACAAGTCAGGCGATAGCGGTCTGTAATCTGCTCCAGATAGATATTGGCATTGTTGAGCAACGGGCGCAGAATGTAGGTCTGTACCAGAGTACGGAAACGAGTACCACCGAAGATGCGATTCAGCCTATCCCAACGGGCAAAACGCTGTTTGGCCTCTTCTAGCTTTGCTTCAATCTCCTTCAACTTCTTGATGTTGTCACGATGGGTGTCGAGACGGTTTTTAGTCTGTGCTATCTTCGACAGGATTTCGTCACGGAACGTATTGGTTGTAGCTTTTTCCTCTTCTAACTGTTGTTTGTCAGGTAGTTCAGAGCGATCGCTGATATTGAGAGCAATGAGTGCATCATCAATTTGTTTTTGGGCATCACTGATGGCATCGTTACGAGACTTCAGTTGCGAATCAGTGTCACCAACGAACTTACGGGCTGCAGCAACCTGTTGTTCTTGGGCAATCAGTGAGAGCAAATCTTTTTCGGACTTGCCCGACTCTTGATAGTAGGCAGCCAGGGACTCTGTAGAAGTTTCTATCGTCTGTTTGCACTCTTTGAGTTTTGAAGTGAAAGCAGTTACTTTGCCCATCAATGTAGTCCATTCGGTATTGATGTCACGACAGGGATAAGCCTGCGGCTGTTCTGCTACCTGCCAGTCTGGACAAGACAGAAGAATGCTGTCACAAATCTTTGAAAGCGCATCAACCAATGCACGAGCCTTGTCATGTTTTGCTGTATCGTCGGATAACTGCTTCTGATGGGCAGCGTATTCCTTTGCATCTTCAGACAACTTCTTGCGAGTAGCGTCAGTATCAGTCTGCCAATCATCAGCATAGCCAGAGAGCTGTTTGTTTATCTCTGCCCTGATATTCTCACACTCTTGGAGAAGCGTAGCATGTTCCTTCCCTAAACGTATGATAGCTTCTGCATTGCCTTTCACATCATTCTCGGCCTTGGTCTTTGCCTTCTCGGCATCGAGTTTGGCAGCATCAAGAGGTTTCTTCTCTTTAAGGAGCCTGTTGATTTCATCTTGTAATCGCTCGACTTCTTTCTGGGCTGCCTTGAATTTTTCGATGTCAGCAAGCACACCTGTAAGTGTATTCTCAATCTGAGGAATGAGTAGTTCACGGATGTTCAACTCTATCTTGGTAGCTATTTCCTCTATGTTATGCTTATCGGTATCGTTTTTCTTATCAGCTTTGGCCAATAGTTTTACTTTTCCTTGCAGTGTTCCATCAAACTTGACATAGGCATCCCGAGAGTCATCACGCAGACGTGTTGCAATCGAAAGCGCATCAGCCGCCTTTTTCTGTTCTTCTTCAAGGGGGGTGAGAATGCCCTTAAAGTCATCGTCAAGGTGATTATAATCAATGGCCTGACCACATAATGGACAGATATCTGCCTTTTCTTCTTGGAGGCGATGACGCATGGTGACAAGAGTTTCTTCAACACTCATCTTCATAGTCATCAGCAACTTGTCAGCTTTCTCTGATTCTGTCTTCTTTGCTTGATAGTCTGATTCTGCTTTTTCCTTGGTTTCTTTGAGTGCAGCCAATTTGCCTTCTTCAGCCTTGATCTCGTTCCTTAGTTCATCGGCCTCTTTCTGGTTGGCCAATAAGGTATCATAAGCCTTGCGCAGGTCTTCAAGGGAACGCTTCTTAGCTTCTGCCTGACCTAGTTGGTCGTTGATAACCTGTGGATTAAGGGCTGTGCGCTGCTTACTCAGAGTTTCAATCTCTGCTTCTTTGGCTTTAACGGCTTTGTCAGCCTCTGTTGCGTTGGTTACAGCATCTTCCTCTGTCTTTTTGAGAAGTTCAGTCTTTGCCTTCTCTTTTTGAAGGAGAATATCTGTATCACCAGCTTTCTTTATGTTGGAAAGATAGTGGTCAATCTTTACATCAGTCTCACCGGCCTTTGCAAACAGGCTGTCATACTGTTTGCGCTGGTCTATCCATTCCTGAGTTTGAACGATGGAGTCATTCAATGCCTTCACCTGATTCTGTCTGTCAACGATGTCGGCAGATAGTTTTAAGAAGGTATCATGCGAAGTCTGAAGTCCTTCCTTAGCCATCAGCTCTTCACGCTTGGCTCTTTGGAGGTCAGCGAGTGTATGGCGCTGGGCCGTGGTGGTGTCCCAATCGTTGAAAAGCGTCTTGTGTTGATGGTATTCCTCACCTGCAACAACAGCTTCCAGCTCCTGCTTCTTCTGTTTGGCTTCCTCTTGCGTTTTCTCGTTTCGCAGTACTTGATCGATCAACCTTAGCCTATCTTCCTGGGCTTTTATCTTTTTGTCCAGCGTTTCCTTCTGCTGTAGGTTCTCTTGCTGCTCCTTGGTCAGCGACTCTACTTCCTCATCGCTCAGTGTGTGAGGCTTTTCTGTGTCATACTGAGTCTGTATCGTCGTTTGTGTATCCTTGGCTTTCTTCCACAGGCTGTTGATAGCCTCGCCATAGGCAGTGAAGTGCTGGGTGTTGGTCAACTGCTCCAAAATGGCTTCGCGCTCTTTTTTGTCGCCTGTCAAGAAGTTGGCAAACTGCCCTTGTGCAAGCATAGCCATGCGTCCGAACTGCTGGAAGTCAAGTCCGACAGCCTCCTGAATAGTCTGCTCTACGCTATCCTTAGTCCAGTCGCCACAGCCAACACGTATCTCCCATTTGGGCGAACGGTGTTTCATTGGGCGCAGCCCAGTTTCCTTATCCTTATTGCCCAACTTCATTCCAAGCGTCAAGCGGGCGTGATATTCCTTGCCGTCATTGCCCTCAAAGACCACCTCGCTATAGCTGTCATCCTTTTCGGAGATGCCCAGACGAGTGTACTGCTCGATACTGGCAACACGAATCTGTTCTCCCTCCGCATCAGTAAAGTCGTTCTTGGCGACATTGGCAACATCGGCTATACGAGGTGTCTTCTTATAGAGTGCCATCGATATGCCATCAAGAATGACAGACTTACCAGCACCCGTATCGCCTGAAATCAGGAAGATAGAGGCTGGCTGGTCAGTGACAACATCGTTGAGTCCATGCTCAAAGTCGATGTCTGCTCGCTCTATGGATGCAATATTACGAATATGCAGTTCTTTCAGTCTCATGGCTCCACGGTTTTAGTTTTCTGCTGTTGTTTCTCTTCCCTCAGACGCTCCATCTCTACCTTTACTTCTTCAAAAGCCTGACGGACATCATCAAGATCAAGACCCGGATATTGATCTGATGTTCGCTCGATGAACATCATGGGATCTGTCATCTGTTGCAACTCAGCAACCTCAAAGACCAGTTCTTCCTTTTCCGATGCTGTATTGTCACTCACACCTGTCCACAATACCTTCGGATTATATCTCCATTCTTCGTTGTAAGGTTGGAGGGCATCATACACCATCTGACTGAAGTTTGACGGCAAATCAGTGTTCACGTCGAAACGGAAACGGATATAGCCACGTTCGCCCTCTGCCACAAATGCTTTCATCGTATCCAAAGCTTCTTCTGCAGAAGTGAAGGACGTACCATCTGATGGAAGTACATAGAAATGCCGCAATTCATCAATTCGCAACTGTCTTATATGAACCTTACCCTTATGTTGGTCAATATCCACAAGGCTGACCGTATGTGGATAGGTTTCGTCACAACTGACATGCAGAGCACTCCCGGAGTAGCGGATAACAGGTGAGCGATAGTCGGCTTCATCGTTCATAGCATCTTCCTGGTGACCTATAGTCTGGGGCTTGTGAATATGACCAAGGGCCAGATAGTCGAACCCACTGCCCATAGCATCGGTGTCAAGCGTTCGCAGGGTGCCAATATCAAACCCGTGACCTGTAATGTCGAGACCTGTGACAGCTTGGTGAGCCATCATGACAACTGGCTTTCCCATTGTATTATCATCTGCCACCTTATCGAGTATGGACTGAATAATGCCTTTGCGTTCACCTGTCATATAGGGTAGCGCAACGACATAACCATTATCAAGCTTGATGATGTATTGATACTGCCAGCCATCAACCTGTTCAAGGCTATCCATAGCCGGAGGCGTTCCTACCAAATGAGCATTGGCCAGTTCCCAAACGGAGCTGTCAGCCTGGATGCGTGAGGCTGAGTCGTGATTGCCCGCAGTGATGACGATGTGCATCAGCGGACAAACCTGATGCAGATGGACGAAATAGTCAGTAAAAGCCTTCTTGACTGTGGCTGACGGTTGCTGTATATCGAACACATCGCCACTAACAAGCAGCGCATCGGGTTGTTCCTCTTTGCACCATTGTTCCAACTGGCGGAAGAAGTGGCGGTGTTCGTCACTTCGGTCATAGTTCTGATAGATGACCTGTCCCAAATGCAGGTCGGCTGTATGCAGTATCTTCATACGGTCGCAGCTAAGTGAAATATTTCCGCAAAGTTAGCAAAAAATTCGCAGTGTTGTCGTATTCATGCTGATTTATTACGAATTTTTATCTAATAACGATACATCCACCATTTCCGAAGATGGTATCACCGATAATTCGGACTGAGCGAGGAATGGAGAGTTCCAGGTAGTGTCGGCAGGATAAGAATGCAAAATCTTCTATTTCCTCTACCCCGTCTGGCACGTCATAGTGGTTTTCGTTGAAGGTGTAACGGCAGAACTTCAGCACCTTACCATCTTCAGAATACGCAACTCCCGTATCGTCAACAACGAAAGGACAATCCTCCGTATCGTCATCGTCTTCATCGGGACTTCCATCGTAATGGGTGTCCCACTCTTTAATCATCAAACCTTTGGGATATTCCTGCAATGAGCTTTCGTCAAACAGCATATACATAGGAATGTCCAGCTTCCTTAATTTTGTACAATGTCTGGCAGCCATCGGTGAGATATATAGGGTTCCTTCCTTGATGGAGTAATGTTCTACGTCTGGTATTTGTATGATGTAAGCTCCAGAAGGGGAATAAATAGCATTCTTCTCCGTCAAACTGGCATCGACAGGACACATAATGGACTCCAGACTGACAGACCGATAATCGAGGGCATGGATAAATGATGCCATGTCGTATAGGTCAGTAACACTGATATGCACTTTTGGAGTACAGCCTTTTGTGTCTACCACAAAGCCGTAAAGTTCGTAGAAATTCTCACACTCCTCACAGAACGACTCCAATCGTTTGGGAGTTGGGTTGTCAACGGTATAGGAGAGTTCAATAAGAGTTACATGCCCGTTGGTAAGCTCATAGTAAAGGTGGGGAGTAATCTGAATATCCTCCCCATAATCTTGCTTGTAGCATACCATAAGCTTCGAGTCCACTCTTTCGTGGATTGCCTCTGTGGTCCAGGAGGCTTCGTGCCTCCCGTCCAAGAGTCCTTTGGTACTGATAATCTTCTTCATACGATATACTGTTTATGACGTGAAACCTATGCGACGACCACCCTTGTTGGCAAGGAGTTCTGCACGGCAGTAATCCTCAATCTCACACAGAGAGGCGTATTTGCCCGAAAGGATATAGTCGACAGTACGCTTGCGGGCGATATTTTCTATCTGACCACCTGAGAAGTCGAAGCGTGAAGCCAGCTGGCGGGCATCGTCATCACTGATGTCCTTCAGCATGGAGCACCAAATCTTGGTCTTCACCTCCGTGTCGGGCTTGTGGAACTCTACCTTGTAGAGGAAACGACGCTCAAAGGCCTTGTCGAGATTACTCGTCAGGTTGGTGGTGGCAATGAGGATGCCGTCGAGGTCTTCTATCTCCTGCAGGATGATGTTCTGCATGGCATTGTCCATCTTATCGACAGAGTGCTCCACGTTCTCAATACGCTTGTTGATGATGGCATCGGCCTCGTTGAAGAAGAGGATGGGCATCACTTCTGAGTTCTGACAGAGCTGACGGTAGCGGGCGAATACCTCCTTGATATTCTTCTCGCTCTCGCCAACCCACTTGTCGCGCAACCCGGCGATATCGACCTGCATGAGGTCACGACCAGTCTGACGGGCAATCTGGAGGACTGTCTCAGTCTTGCCAGTACCAGGGGCACCGTAGAACAGGCAGGCAAACCCCTTGCGCATACCCTGTTCTGCCAGACGCTGCTGGATGGAGGGCAGGTTCTCCTGGCTGAGCAGACTGGCGAGACGGTCTATCTGCTGCTGCTCAGAGGCGTTGAAGAACAGCGACTTCTCCTTGATGGTCGCATGTCCCTTCAGGAGGCGGTCGTTGCTACGGTAGTTCCTGCTCTTAGAGTGGCTTGGAGTGTATGCAGAAAGCAATTCCACCTTGGCTTTACGCGTAAGCACGTATTGCTCACTATTCACCTGGCCATCAACGCACTTGTGCTCAATATAACCGCGACGGATGAGTGGATGAGTGCCGCCTCTTAGCTCATAGCGAAGCCCATCACACTCATAATCCTCTGGATAGAGGTTGTTGATGGTGTCCATGGTAAGACCTTCACCATCGGAGCCTTCCCACTGGGCATAATCGTAGACGATGAGCAGCAGAAGCGACTGTATGTGAATATCGTCGAAACGAAGAACCTCATGGCAGAGGGGCAGATGGGGATTGGCCTTGACCAGCTGGAGCATCCATTCTTCATCATCAGCAAACAGTGCCTCGCGGCTGCCCATATTCTTATCTACATGACTCTCCAGACGGTCGACGAACTGCTGCTCGTTCAGTCCATCGAGTTTCTCTGGGATGAAAGCCTGATTGTGACGGAGTGCAGTGACTACACCGTGTACAAGGGAAAAGCCCTCGTAGCTTCCCCCAATCTCATGAACACCCTTTCGGTAGCACCAGCGCTTGGTGACCAGTTCTTCTATCTCCTCAGAGTAAACCATCATTGAAAGACGGGAACAGCCGAGATAGTTGCCGAGACGCTTCCATGATACAGCTTCGCCAGACTCAATCATAATGGCCAAAACCACAATCTGGATGTTGGTTAGGCCCAGTTCCTGACGAAGGTATGCGAGAGGAGTCTTGCAGGCATCCCAGAACTCATCAGAGAGTTCGGAACGCTCAGCAAGGTCAAGTACCCTGTTCAGGGCAGTGATGATAGTCCAAGTTTCGGGCTCCTGGTACTCTTCCTGCCTTTCGTCAAAGAGAGACAAATCGTGACGGTTCTTACTTCCGATGCCCGGATTCGCGCTGCGTAATGGTCTTTTCTTCATACTCATAAATCAATTAATTTTAAAATTCTGGCACAAAGGTCGCCATTTCCCTCCAAAGTAGCATCGGAATTATACTTATAACTGACTATCACTCTACTATAACCGTCTTTGTCGTGAAGTCAGCGTAAACAATAATCTGCACACCCTTATCATTGGGAGAGCAGGGAATGCCAGAGAGATTATAACGTGCAACTTCCTCAGCATCGCCGCTAACAGTGGTTTCTGCAGCTCTCACTGCGGATGGAGTATTATAGCCATAGTAGATGCCTTGAAGTGAAGTACATCCTGCAAAGGCATCCTCACCAATAAAACTCACAGTTTCAGGTAAGTATATCTCTCGAAGGTATGCTGCTCCCTCGAATGCACCACGGGCAATACGACGACAGTTCTCATGGACGGTATAAGTGGTATTCCGACTACCAGCAGGATAACGTACCAGTATCCAGTCCTTGGTTCCCTCATAGCCGACAGCATATAGGACACCATCGATGGTTTTGTACTTGTTCATGTAGGTTCCATTGATGTAACCTGATGTGAACTTGTCTACTTTCTCAATCTCTTGGGCTTTGACAGCTGTGCTCATCATCAGAGCGAACAGCAGAAATAATACTTTTCTCATATCGTTTAGATGTTTGTTAATATACATAATTGTTTAGCAACCGTCGGATCTACGCTTAGCCATTGTGTAGCGTCCGAAAGAATCTCTCAGATAGAGTTCAGGGAACAAATACCCATCAATAGTCAAGGATATGTTTGTTCCGCTCCTGGAGAATCGCAGGGTATTACCATAGTAGGTATAGCTGTAGGTCTCTGTGTACCATTCGGTATCATATTGCTTGGCCATTGTAATGTCGGCCTTGCCACCAGACATGAACTTAATCTGTTTGAACTCCACACCACCAATAATCATGGGGTAATAGCACTGCCAGGTACCTAATAGCACATCAGCATAGAACACATCGCCTGTAGTCTTGCGCTGTTGGGCACGGTCCAAATCGTCCTGATATGGGCATTCACAAGATGCCATTATCAAAGCACAAAGGGCAAAAAGTAGTTTTGTCAATCTCATATTGTTATCGTTTATTGTTTATTCTTGGTAGTTTGGAGTGAATGGGGATAGTCAGTCCGTATTCCCTTTTCAATCGTTTACACTGTCTTCGAAATAGACGACCGTGTCCAAAAAGGCCTCCCCACTTGCGGTCAATAGTCCTGACATAGTGGTGAATCATCTCATGGATAATGACCTCAAGGAGAGTTTCTTCCGTCCAATCAATATCATTGGTAAGCCAGATTCGGCCTTCAATGATGCCGTCTTTCTCCTTCTTATAGGTGTACATCCCATGACACCATGACATTTTCTGGACTGAAAACTGACAATGCTTCAGCTGATTATCGAAGTACATCCTGTTGTATTCCTTGTATCTCGACCTTATATCTTCTTTGGTAATCGGTGCCATCGTGACTATCTATTTTACGCAACCCGTCTCTGAGAGTTCATCTCAGAGAGCAGGATGTCGATGATTTGACGTGGGGATGTGATGCACTGGTGCTCTTTGTCTGCGAACATCTGTTCACGCTCTTCGGCCTTGGCCCCCCAGAGGCAGTGGACGGCTTGGATGCCGGCATTGCTGGCAGCCTGTGCATCGCAGAGTTCGTTACCAAAGGCGATGACATTCTTCGGGTCTTCGCCGAGTTGTTTTAACGCATACTCGAAGAGAGCTGGGTTGCCACCATGTTTACGGATTCTACGACCAGTAGCATCCTTACATCCAATACGATTGATCTTATCTTTTGGAAAGACAGACTTAAGGTTGTATTGACGGACTGCAACATTCAACACTTCGCGATTGTTACCAGATACGATGGCTGCCTGGATGTTGTTGTCTGCGAGGAAGGTCCAAACTTCCTGCCAACCGTCATAAGGCTTGCACTCTTTAATATGTGCGAGATACTCCTTACGTGCCTGTACCCACTCTGGTGAGTACCTGCGCAGCGTCTTCTGGCGGGCGACATACTGGTCAGCTTCTGCGGTGTCGAACATAGTCCCGTCGTAATCGAAAAACACGGTTTTGAACTCTCGATTGATTGTCTTCTGATTTGCCATAAACACTTACTATTAACGTTTTACGGCTGCAAAATTAGACAATCTATCTTGGATGGACTATGTTTCTATACGTATACCAAATGTGACTTATTAGGCTAATTTGCGGAGAGAATGATATAACATCTCCATTCCAACAGTTGCGGTTTCCTTGATATGGAGGAACCCTTCAGGAATCTCCACCTCCCCAGGGTCGATAACAATATTATGATTTGCACCAGAACATGCAGTCAGTGTGTTGGCGGGCGATACCAACAACGACGTACCAACAACAACAAAGATATCAGCCTCGAAAGCCGTGTTCATTGCAATAGGCATGTTGGGAACAGGTTCACCAAACCAGACAATATAAGGTCTAAGCTGACTGCCATCTTTGGCCTTGTCACCAAGTTTAATATCCTCTCCTAATGGTCTTACTATAATGCAGTCAGGCTTCTCTTTTTCTGCAGAAGAACATACTTTTGCCAATTCACCATGTAAGTGTATCACATGAGAAGAGCCTGCACGTTCATGGAGGTCATCAACATTCTGGGTAATGATGCTGACATCGTACCACTCTTCAAGTTCTGCCAACAGTTCATGTGCCTTGTTTGGCTGAACCTCCTGTAACTGGCGACGACGGGCATTGTAGAAATCAAGCACTGCCTGTGGGTCATTATTCCACCCATCGACACTCGCCAGTTGCATGGCATCATTCTTCTTCCAAAGACCATCCTTGTCTCGGAATGTGTCAATACCACTCTCCTTGCTGATACCTGCTCCAGATAAAACGACAAGTTTCTTTTTGCCCATATCACTTTTTATGTTCAATCACAACTTCTTCCTTGTAAGTTCTTCCATCTAAATAATGGCGCTGTGACTCGTTGTAGATCCCCTGCCATTGGCGGCCGATTCCAAGCTTGTCTAACAACTTTGACAGGGATTTATCTGCTTCTTTTGGTAAGGAACCCTTCTTTTGGACTTTACTCTTCCCATAAGTGGTGGTCAGTTCGTTTAAATAGGAAACGAGCTTCATAGCCTTATCATAAAAATCATGATCAAACCCATCGGGAGCGAAGAACGAAACAACTTGTTCATTTATAGCAGGGACAACAAAGCGATGGTGAGGGTCGTATGGACTGTGAACGTAAATGAACTTACATTCTACTCCATATTTTTCCTTGTATTCAGATAATAGGGCTTTCTTCTGTTCGATAATCTGTTGCTTCTTGGCTTCCCGTTGCTGCTTGCCAACTTTCTCGTATCGTTCTCTAGCTTTCTTCGCCTTTTTTGCTCTTCCCTTTTGTGTTTCGTAATACTCCTCAATCTCATTCCATTTCTTTTCAGCATCAGTTCTATTTTCCTCTTCATTGAGGTTAGGACGTGTATGCTGAAGATATTCAGTCATTGCACTGATGTAATCGTCGCGATATTGAGTATGATCTTTTGAAAAATGTATTGCAGAATATGCAGAACTGCTGAGGTCGTTGCATTTTTGTATTAGTTGAATCTGCTTCCTTCGCCATATCCAATAGTTCTTGTACTTAACCAATGTCCTTTTCCAGCCAGTTGGTTGCGCAGTATCTCTCCACAAGATAATCTGCTAGAACGTCAGCGGGTGTGTGGATGAAATCTATAAACTCACGAGTGGCATTATCTTGAAATAAAAAAGAATGACCAGTCGGTGTGGTAGAAATGGTATATGGAACTCCACCAAGTTCAATATGTGCCTTGTCATCACTCTCAACTATGATTTTATCTTTGGCAAATCCTATCTGGAATAGGGCTTCCACAAGATCTTTGGCCGTCGTGTGAAGTGACAGATCTATGTCTGTTAACATCTTGAAAAAGTGACGAGTGGCATTAGCTGATAACCGTGATCGAATATTTTCAAGTATCACTATATCGTCATCACCCCAGTCAGGGAAACTACGATACCAATCGTCCTGGGCTTTTAATTCTTCGTATGTCATAATTGTACAACTTTACTATTTATTATAAACTGCGCATGAGATTATTATGAAAGTTCCCAGCCATAGAAATCCTCTACATCTTCATAGTCTTCACCTTCATCTTTCTCATGCTCGGTGTTGTCGAAGACAGCACAGAGTAGTTTGTACGCATCTCTCTTTTCGATGTCGGCATCAGAAACCTTTTTGGTTTTACCATCGCCGAAACGATTCAATTCAATATCATCATTATCTGTTAGTCTTATGCTCTCAACTTGCCAATATTCATCATCATATAAAATGGTTGGCATCTTATTGGAATTGCTCGAGTCAAATGTTAGATATCTTTCTTTTTTCAAGAGAATAGCAATACCATTGAAACATTCATATGCGTCTCGATTATTCCAGTATAAACGAAAATTATCTTCAATGGCATCATCCTCTTTGATTATTCTGCGGGTTTCGTCAAGGACTTTGCCAAGGAGGTTGAGTCCTTTCCATTTTGTCTCGTCATCAATGTCAGGATTACTCTCATACATACGAATGCCCCAGACTTTGTCATACGGAGAAGCTTCTACAAAACCATGTCCCTCATATTCCGGGGATAGAAGAAGCTGTTTCAAGTCTTCGTTTTGACTGAACTTGGCGACATTGGCTTTGAGCATAATTTGGTAACGCTTATCGTTCCAAACCTGTTCGTCATAGTTCTGCACCTTGCGGCCAAGAGCCTTAACCTTCTTTGGATCTCCATCCTCCAATATCTGTTTGGCAATATCTTCATCGCCAAAGACAATGGCCTTCATATACATAAAGTACTGCTCTGTGTTATAGAAGTGACACTGTACTTCGTTTACTTCAATGTCAAACTCTGCTGGATGCCAATTGCTTGGCCACTCATTCCAGAAACATACATGTCTATCTGTTACTCTCATAATTATTTGATTTACTTTACTTCAACGACGAATTGTGTAACGGGATAATAGATAATTCGCGCAACGACCTTTTTCTTCCCTTCAGCTTCCAAAGCCTGCTGATAGCAGTCGAGTTGGTCGCCATGACGGCCTGCATAGTGTTCACTGGTTGGATTGAACACAAGACTATAGCTGCCGGGACATGTCTTGTAATCAATAATAATATACGAATCTACTGTTTCCCAGATGAGATCAATGTAGCCGCTAACTACATGTCCTTCTCTGTCAATATGACGGAAAGGTTTCTCATGATGCCGCATTACAGATTTTCCGTAGCGTGATTCAAGCAAATCTGTCAGATATGTCCACGAATCTAACAGTCGGCCTGGCTCTGGCATATTCTTTTCTGTAAACCCATAGCTGTCACGGAGCTGAATAATTCGCTCAACACTGATACCGTCATCACAACAACAAAATACTTGGTGGATGAAGTCCCCCATGAGAGCTTCTTCGCTCGTTTTGTTACGGACGAGCATACGATGCTCTTTGTCGTTAATGGGAACAATGTCATGTGGAGCTGTTCCTGCTTTTGACGGAGATACAAAGAGAATGTTATTTAGCGGTGAGAAGTCTTTAGTCATATCGTGAACACCGTTCATGACGTGTTCAGGCCAAGCCAAAACATTGTCACTATCATAACGCTCTATATGGAACGGCATACCTATGCCAAAGAGGTCCTGACTATGACTCCCGTCAAGAAGTTGTGCGACATTCTCAACTCCAACTGAACGGAACCAGCTGAGGGTAATGCCATTGTCTTTCTCTTTAGGGGCAAGAATCAGAATTTCACGAGCACGGGTTACACCCACATATAGTAGTCGTGCATTCTCTCCTGTCTCACGTTCTGAGATGGATTGCCATGACGGATGTTGCTGCATACGTGATGTGACGGCAGATTTCTTGGCATTCTCGTTTGAAGGAGCATAGATGTTACGAACCAACGAGATAGTCATAGGTGGGTTCGGATTCTCTGGAGTCGGTAGCTGTTCGCGATGATAATGACATCCCAACATACTTCGCGTAGCTATCTTTGTGGCATCGGAAGCGTCGTTTTCAAGCGACAGCAGGATGACTACCTTCCATTCCAACCCCTTCGACTTATGGTAGGTAAAAAGCCGAACACCGTCTTCGTTTGCAGCTCCGTCTTGTTTCTGCCCAGTGAAGAAATCTATAAAGCCTGCCACTGTTGCGGGCTGTGCTAATTTTGTAGCATAGTCTTCATATCTCCGTGCAAGGTCTATAAGCACTTGGAGGTTTGTCTCCTCTGCTAACGCGTTTTCCCACCCCTGTACTAGAGCATAGAGGTCAAGTTCGATAACGAGACTCTCAACAAGCGAACTTATACTTTGATAGCCAAGCAAGTTGGTTGCAAACTCCTGTTCTTTCGTGGAGCGGAAGCTGAGAAGACTGTCCAAACGGCTTATGATGGGAACTTCTTTCAGATATACAGTGGGGGCTTGGCTCTCTTCAGACAAGAAGTCAATTCGATTTT
>Ga0247611_10006333_pt1 | contig 15238 bp, 7 predicted proteins | sample 177DNAGHGhighgp2_FD_192422 | JGI IMG/M metagenome (GOLD analysis project Ga0247611, IMG submission 192422) | Sheep rumen microbial communities from Palmerston North, Manawatu-Wanganui, New Zealand - 1770 DNA GHGhigh gp2 | ecosystem: Host-associated > Mammals > Digestive system > Stomach > Rumen ...
GACGGCATAAACCGCAACGTCACCTGCTTCTCCGGCGGGATAAGCGTAATTAATCACGTTCACCACCGTCTCTTCCAAGGCCAGACGGAGGCCGGAAGCCTGTTTGCGGTCCAAGGAGAGGCGCTCAAAAAAGGCCTTGACAAAGTCGCTCAAACGGGATACTTCGGATTTTTGATTGGTAAGGACAATATGCTCACGCAACAAATCGCCGGGCAGGTAACGGATGGCAAGAAGGGCCATGTCGTCGCTTTGGGGCGCCTCTCCCACAAACGCACGCACCGTCTGGGCCATGGCCTGAACCAGCTGCGGGGCGGAATTTGCACCGGAGGAAAGACCGGCGGCAAGGCACGCTTGGACGCGGTCACGGCCCAAAGCCTTGCGGGAAAGGTTCTTTGCCTCGGTAAGGCCGTCGGTATAAAGGAAGAGCGTGTCTCCGGGAGAAAGTTCCAGCGCCTGCTCAACAAAGGCCGTCTGCGGGAAAACACCCAGCGGGAGATTGGCCTTGGCGGGAAGGAGCGAAACACCGGCCGACAGCACAAAAGGCTTGTCGTGCCCGGCGTTGGCAAAGCGGAGTTTCCCGGTATATAAATCCAGGCAGCCCACAAAGCAGGTGACAAACATATTGGACTCCCGGCTGTTGCAAAGCTGCCCGTTCAGGGCGGCTAAAATATGGGAAGGACTCTCCTCCTTTCTGGAAACCATCCGGAACAAAGAGTGCGTCACGGCCATCACCATCGCGGCCGGAACCCCCTTTCCGCTCACGTCGCCGATACAGAAAAACAGCTTTCCGTCCCGGATATAGAAATCGTAGATGTCTCCGCCCACCTCCAGGGCCGGTTCCAATCGGCCGAAAACACCCTCGGGGAAATCGGTAGGCAGCATTTTCCGCTGAATGTCCCGGGCCACGGCCAGCTCGCCGGAAATCCGGGCCTGCTCCTCGGATGCCGACCTCAGCTTCCGCTCGCTCCGGGCAAAGCGGTCTATCATAAAAAAGAGCACGGCCAGGCCCAGCAGAAGGAGTATCACTTGCCGCGAGCGAATCTGGCGGATATGGGCATAAACCTCGTCCGACTTGTAAACCTGGGCAATTTGCCAGTAGGCGTCTCTCCGCAGGCTCAAAGTACGCAGGAAAACGTCTCCGTCGGCCGATTTCTCCATCCCGCTGCGAAGGAGGCCCAGGGCCTGCTCCACCAGGGCGGGGGAAATCTTGTCGGGCGAGGGACCGGCCACCAGCCTGAAATCCTTCGTGAGCAGCAGGCCGAAGGAAGAGGGAAAACGCTGGCTGGCATTCAGGGTGTCTCCCATCCAGGAAAGGTCCATGTCCAGGCTGCAGACGGCCACGATGCGGCCGGAAGCGTCGGTAACGGGGCTGGAGTAAGAGATGAGGTTGCGGGTTTGTCCGTCGGTGTAGGAATAAGGGTCGGACCAATCGGCCTTTCCGGAGCTGAGCGCGTCTATGTAAAAGTCTGTCCGGGTATAGTCGTGCTTGTCGCCGGCAATCTGCCGCAGCACAATCCGGCCGTTTTCCTTGGTGGCGTAAGGCTCGAACAGGCGCCCCTTGGACGGATAATAAGCGGGGATGAAGGCCAGGCTCCCTCCCACCACATGCGGATTGTCGTCAATCAGGTAAACAAGTGCCCGGGAGGCCGAATCGGGCTGGCCCAGGCTACGCCTCAGATACAGCAGGTTCTCCCGCATGGTGGCTTCCGTGAGCTCCATGACGTGGTCTATCCTGTCGGCCATGGCTCCCAGAACCACGCGGGACCTGATATTCATCTCCTCTTCCATTATCTTACGAGTCTGGCTGTACTGGATAAAGGAGATTAACTCCATCAGCAAAGCCGCAATCACCACAATCCCCAAACGGAAGAGCCAGTTTCTTTTGGCGATTTTCATGCGGTAAAGATACATAATTCAGATGAAAATTCTAAATTTGTACAAACCTAAAGAAAAAAACATGACATCCCCCCTCTCGCAAGCCCAACTGAGCATCTTCCTTGCCAGCCAAGGACTGGACCGTTTTTCCGGCAATTACCAGCAGGCGCTGCTGTTCAAGCTTCCCGGCCATATTGAGCTGGAAAAGCTGAAAGGGGCTCTGGAGTCGCTGGTATCCACCCATCCCTACATTCTCTCGCGCATCCGCACCGAAAACGGCGCCCCCGCCATGGTGGAGTCCGGAGAGCAATGGACGGCCGAGATTAAGGAGGTGGGCAGCATCGAGGAGGCCCGAAAGGGCTTTGCCATGCCCATGAACCTACTTCAGGACAGGCTTTTCCGCCTGGAAATCTATAAAACGCCCACGGACGCATACCTTTACGTGGACTTTCACCACATCATTGCCGACGGGGCCTGCATCCCCATTATCCTGAACCACCTGAGTGCCGCCTACGACGGCAGGGAAGTTCCGGCCGAGAAGATAAGCGGCGCTCAGCTTGCCCTTGAGGAACAGAAGCTGCGCGAAAGCGAGGCCTTCGAGGAGGCCAAGACGTGGTTTGCCGCCGAGTTCGGCGCGGCCGCCGACACCGAAAGCCGCATAATCCCGGACGTTTACGACGCCCCGAAACAGGCCTACAAGGAGCTCACCGTGGACCTGCCGCTCTCCGCCGCCGCCATGCGCGAAGTGCTGGAGCGCTACCGCTATGCCGACAGCGTCCTTTTCACGGCCCTCTTCGGCCTGACGCTGGCCGCCTGGAACGCCGATACCGCCGCCAGCTTCTCCACCATCTGGAACGGCCGCAAAGGCGCAGATTCCCGCACCGCCTTCACCATGTGCGTACACACCCTGCCGGCCTATGTGAATGCCGGCCCCGAAACGCCGCTGAAAGACGTCCTGGAACAAATGAAAGCCCAGGCTGTGGGCCTCAGGGCCCGTCCCTTCTTCTCGATAGCCGACTGCAGCACCTACCTGGGCCTCACCCCGGGCATCAACTTCGGCTTCCAGGGACAGTTTGTCCCCGCCAATCCCAGCCTTGTCCTGGGAGGGGAGACCATCCCGGGAGAAGACCTCCGCACCAATCCTCCGGGGCTGGGCGGCCTGTCCACAGAATTCTTCACGCCCGCGGAAGGCCCCTACAAAATGCGTTTCTGGTATAGGCCGGACCAATACTCGGAAAGCATCCTCAGAAACTTCGCCCTAAGCCTCTCGACGGCTGTCCTCTCGCTCAAAAAGGCCGATACCGTGGGCCGGCTGGACTTCGCCTCTCCCGCCCAGATCAAAACCCTGGACGGCTTCCAGCCGCAGGAAGACCGGCTTGACCCGGAGAAAACCCTGCTTGACCTGTTCCGTGAAAACGCCCGGAAAACGCCCTCCCAGACGGCTGTAAAGTACAAAGACCACAGCTATACCTACCGGGAGGCAGACCTGCTGAGCGACAAGCTGGCCGCCTATATCGAGCAGCATATCGGCAGCGGAAAAGTCGTTTCCATTATCCTGGGACGCAACGAATACATGTTCCTGGCGCCCCTTGGCGTATTGAAAGCCGGTTGCGCCTACCAGCCGCTGGACCCTTCCTACCCCGCGGAACGTTTGCAATACATGATTCAGGATGCCGATGCGGCCCTCCTCATCACCGACGGGCATCTGGTCGAAGGCTTCCAAGGGCCCGTCCTGAAAACGGAAGAGATTGCCGCCCTCCCCGAAGGCAGCCCGAAGGCAAAGCCCGGCATGGACATGCTGGCCACGCTTCTGTACACCAGCGGCACCACGGGACAGCCCAAGGGCTGCATGCTGCCGCACAGAAGCCTATCCCTGTATGCCAGGCGCTGTGCGGTGAACCTGGGCATCAGCTCCCGCTCCCGCCTGGCGGCCTATGCCAGCTTCGGCTTTGACGCCTTTGTGGGAGACTTTGCCGACGCCTGCGTCAGCGGCGCCAGCCTTTACATCGTCCCCGAAGAAATCCGCCTGGACCTCTCCGCCCTGCACCAATATTACGAAGAAAACGGCATCACGCATGTGCTGATGACCACACAGGTGGCCGTGCAGTTCGTAAGCGCCTATCCGCAGTGCAAAGGCCTGGAAGTGCTCTTTACCGGCGGCGAGAAAATGCCCCGGATCCAGCTTCCCGACTACCGCCTGTTCAACTGCTACGGCCCCAGCGAAAGCCTGTGCTATACGCTGAGCAAAGAAGTGAAGGTGCCCGAAGAGAATATCCCTATCGGCCAGGCCCTGCCGGGCATCCGCACCTATGTGGTGTCCAAAGGCGGTGCCCTGCTGCCTCCCGGTGCCGCCGGCGAACTCTGGACCGCCGGACAGCAGGTGGGCGACGGTTACCTGGGCAAGCCCGAAAAAACGGCCGAGGCCTTCCTGGACAACCCCTTTGACAAAAACCCCGCTTACAGGCGCCTGTACCGCACCGGAGACATCGTGCGCTACCGTGAAGACGGAGACATCGAATTTATCGGCCGGAAGGACGCCCAGGTGAAAATCCGCGGATTCCGCATTGAACTCAAGGAAGTGGAAGCCGTCATCCGGGAATTCCCGGACATCCGCGACGTCACCGTGCAGGCCTTCGACCAGGAGGGCGGCGGCAAGTTCATGGCCGCCTATGTGGTAAGCGACAAACAAATTGACATCCAGGCGCTTAACGCCTTTATCCTGGAACGCAAACCGCCCTACATGGTACCCGCCGTCACCATGCAGATAGACGTCATCCCCCTCAACGTAAACCAGAAAGTAGACCGCAAGGCCCTGCCCAAGCCGCAGGTGCAAAAGGCCGACCGGCAGGAAGCCGCCCCGCTGAACATCCTGGAACAGGAACTGGCGGCCCTCCTGAAGGAAACCACCGGCATCGAAGGAGCCTCTCTCACGGAACCCCTGATGCTGTACGGGCTAAGTTCCCTGAGCGGCCTACGCCTGGCAACGGAGCTGTTCAAGCGCTACGGCATTCAGGCCGATATGAACAGCTTTGCTAAAACAGCCACCCTGCAAAGCATTGAGAACGAGATTCTTAAAAGCTGGATGGCCGGAGATGCTTCCTGTCATTCTGAGCGAAGCGAAGAATCTCTCCACCCCCAGCCCCTCACCAACCAGCAGGCCGGCGTGTACCTGGACTGCATGAAGGCCCCCCACGAGACCATCTACAACATTCCCATGCTGTGGACCTTCCCCGGAGAAGTGTCGGCCGGGGCGCTCAAACAGGCCGTGGAAAAGGTGCTGGCCGCCCACCCGGCGTTGCAGAGCCGCTTTGAGCAGCGGGACGGACAGATTTATCAGGTTCCCACAGACATTCCCGTTCCCGTCACCGTGCGGGAAGGCAGCCTACAGGCCGCACGGGAAGGCTTCACCTGCCCCTTCGACCTGGGGAAAGGCCCCCTCGGCAAGGTGGAAATCCTTTCCGAAGGCGGCCACACCTACCTTCTGAGCGACTTCCACCACCTGGTCTTCGACGGCCGCAGCTACGACATCTTCATCCAGGAAGTCTGCGCCGCGCTGGAAGGAAAGGACATCGCCCCGGAAAGCTATACCTATTTCCAATACTCCGCCGAGCAGCAGGCCGCCGAAAGCGGCGAGGCCTATGCCCGGGCCCGGGAATTCTTTGCCGGCCAGCTCGCCGGCCTGGAAAGCCCGTCGGCCGTTATTCCGGACCTGGAGACCGGCGGACAGGGCGGCCGCGAGGTCTTCCTGCGCAGGGAGGTGGGCGCCAATATCCACCCCCTGTGCAAGACGCTGGGCATCTCTCCCGCCAGCTTCTATCTGGGCGCCGCCTACCTTAGCCTGAGCGCCTACAGCGCCAGCAAGAAGGTTTATATCTGCACCATCAGCAACGGTCGCGGCAACCTCCGGACGGCCGACAGTTTCGGCATGTTCGTGAACACCTTGGCCCTGAAGGGAGACTGCTCCATTGAGGACACCGAGGCCTTCCTGAAGCAGTGCGACCAAGACTTTCAGGCCACCCTGGAGCACCAGGAATATCCTTTTGCCAAGGTAGCGGAGGAGTTCGGCTTCCAGCCGCAGGTGATGCTGGCCTACCAGGTTGGCGTCTTGGCCGATTACCGCGTGAACGGGCAGAGCGTCACGGGCGAGAACCTGGAGGCCGGCGCCCCCAAGTTCCCCTTGAGCATCTATATCGACGGCAGCGAGGGCAAGGAGTCCATCGTGCTGGGCTATGACGACAGCAAGTACAGCCCCGCCCTCATGCAGGCCTTTGCCGACGCCATGGAATGCGTGGTGCGCGGCCTGCTGGAGCACAAGCTCCTGAAAGAGGTTCCCTTTGTGGACGGAGAGCGCCTGAAGGAGCTGGACGGCTTCAACCACTACAGCCTCCCGGTGGACGGCACGCAAACCATCGTGAGCCTCTTCCGCACGCAGGCCCGGATGACGCCCGACGCCCCGGCCGTGAACTTCCAGGACATCACCTACAGCTATGCCCGGGCTGATGCCCTGACCGACCGCATTGCCGCCGCCATCGCCGCAAGGGGCCTCGGGGCCGAGGACGTGGTGTCCGTGCTTATCGGCCGTGGAGAATGGATGGCCCTGGCCTCCCTGGGCATCCTCAAGGCCGGATGCGCCTACCAGCCGCTGGACCCTTCCTACCCGGAGGAAAGGCTGCAGTTCATGATTGCCGACGCCGCGGCGGGCCTCCTTGTGGCCGACAGGGAACTGCTGCCGCTGCTCAAAGACTACAAGGGCCCCGTGCTCACCACGGAAGAGCTGGAAAAGCTGCCCGAAGGCCCTGTGCCCGAAGGCCCCAAGCCCGAAAACCTCTTCATCCTGCTTTATACCTCCGGCTCCACCGGCGTGCCCAAGGGCGTGATGCTGGAGCACCGGAACCTGGTGAACTTCTGCGCCTGGTACCGCCGGTACTACGGACTGGAAAGCGGCAGCAAGGTGGCGGCCTATGCCAGCTACGGCTTTGACGCCTGCATGATGGACCTGTATCCCGCCCTCACCACGGGAGCCTGCGTCTGCATCATCCCGGAGGAAACCCGCCACGACATGAGCCAGCTGGATGCCTTTATAAGCCGGAAAGGCATCACCCACAGCTTCATGACCACCCAGGTGGGCGTGATGTATGCCAAGAACTTCCCCCGGAACCCCTCGCTGAAGCACCTCTCCGTGGGCGGAGAGAAGCTGGTGTCCATGGATCCGCCTTCCTACGGCTTCCACAACGGCTACGGCCCCACGGAATGCACCATTTTCTCCACCGTCTTCGACGTCCGGAAGAAGGAGGCCAACATTCCCATCGGCCATGCGCTGGACAACTGTTTCATGTATGTGACGGACGGAGATTTCCGCCGCCTGCCCGTGGGTGCGGCCGGGGAACTGCTCATCGCCGGAGCCGGTGTGGGCCGCGGTTACCTGAACCGTCCGGATAAAACCGCCGAAACCTTCATAGAAAACCCGTTTTCGGCCCGAATGCGGGCCTATCGCTCCGGAGACATAGTCCGCTTCCGTCCTGACGGAAATATTGAATTTGTGGGCCGCCAGGACGGCCAGGTGAAAATCCGCGGCTTCCGCATCGAGCTCAAGGAGGTGGAGGAAGTGCTGCGCGAGTGCCCGGGCGTGAAAGACGTGACGGTGCAGGCCTTCGACAGCCCCTCCGGCGGCAAGTTCATCGCCGCCTATGTGGTGGCCGAGGGAAAATTCGACAGCCGGGCTGCCGCCGCCTTCATCAAGGAACGGAAGCCCCCGTATATGGTGCCCGCCGCCTTTGTGCAGCTGGACAGGATTCCGCTGAACGTGAACCAGAAGGTGGACCGCAAGGCCCTGCCCAACCCCACCCCCGACAGCAGCCAGGACTACGTGGCCCCGGAGGGAGAGCTGGAAAAGAAGCTCTGCGAGATTTTTGCCAAGGTGCTGAGCATGGAAAAAGTGGGTGCGACGGACAATTTCTTCGACCTGGGAGGCTCTTCGCTCATGGTGACCAACGTCCTGGTGCAGGCCGAAAAACAAGGCCTCCAGTTTGCCTATGCCGACGTTTTCTCCCATCCCACCGCCCGTGAACTGGCCGCTTTCCTGAGCGGGGGAGTACAGGCTCCCAAGGAAGACGGCGACGTGAGTTCCTACGACTATTCGGCCATCGACACCCTCCTTGCCGGCAACACCCTGGAGGCGCTGGGCGGAGGCCGGATGCAGAGCGTCGAGGGCCAGATTCTCCTTACGGGGGCAACCGGCTTCCTGGGCATCCACATGCTGCGGGAACTGGTGGAAAACACCCCCGAAGACACCGTCATCTGGTGCCTGCTCAGGCCCAAGGGTACCATCGGCACGGACCGGCGCCTGCGTGAGATGCTGGTCTATTATTTCGAGAAGGACTATCGGCCCCTCATCGGAAAGCGCATCCGCCTGATAAACGGAGACATTACCCAAACGGAAGTCTTTGAGTCGCTCAAGACCTCCGGAACGCACTGGACGATGGTGGTGAACTGCGCCGCCAACGTGAAGCACTTCTCCAAGGGAACGGATATCGAGGACATCAATTACGGCGGGGTCAAGAACCTCTGCGCCTTCTGCGAAGCCACGGGCGCCCGCCTGGTGCACGTATCGACGGAAAGCGTGGCCGGCATGAGCATGGGCAGCCACCCGAAGCAGCTGTCGGAACAGCAGCTGTACTTTGGCCAGCAAACGGACAACCAGTACGTCCATTCCAAGTTCCTGGCCGAGCGTTACATCCTGGAAAAAATGGCTGCAGGGGCCCTGAACGCCAAGATTCTGCGGGCCGGCAACTTGTCGCCGCGTGCTTCGGACGGCGAGTTCCAGGTGAACCTGAACGCCAATGCCGCCATGGGGCGCATCCGGTCCTACAAGCTGCTGGGCGCCTGCCCGTACTCGCTCTTGGACGCCAAGATGGAGTTCTCGCCCATTGACGAGAGCGCCCGCGCCATGATGCTGCTGTGCCGCACCCCGCGCGAAAACTGCGTCTTCAACGTCTCCAACAACCACCTCATCCCCATGGAAGACATCCTCTCCCGCCTGAGCCTGATTGACGGCAGGAAGCTGGAATACGTCGAATTCCCGGAATTTATGTCCCGCATGCAGGCGCTGATGTCCGATTCCCGGAAGGCGCAGCAGCTGAGCAGCCTGGTGGCCTATGCCCAGTCTCCTTCCCACGCCGAGACGGTGATGAACCAGCCCTCCGTCCACTTTACCATGCAGGTGCTCTATCGGCTGGGCTTCAGCTGGGACCACACCTCCTCCGCCTATGTGGATATGATTTTTGAAATGCTCCGAACCCTGCAGTATTTCGGATAACCTCCTGGCCTGACTGGCTTGACTGGCTTGACCGGCTTGACTGGCCTGGCTGGGCATTGGGGTTTTCCTTACCGGGCGTCGAAGGCCCAGATGATGGCTTCTTCGAACACCTCGCCGGGGCGAAGGACGGTGGTGGGGAAGTCCGGGCGGTTGGGAGAGTCCGGGCAGTGCTGGCACTCGATGGCCACGGCGTCGTAGTCCTGGTATGCGCGGCCCGTCTTGCCCGCGGGGCAGCCTACCAGCCAGTTACCCGTGTACACCTGCACGGCGGGCTGGGTGGTGAGTACCTCCAGGTGACGACCGGAAACCGCACCCCACAGCTCAGCAGCAGTGGTCAACTGCCCGGGCATGGCGCCGTCAATCAGGTAGCAGTTGTCGTAGCCCTTGCCATACTTGAGCGCGGGAAAATCGGCATGGATATCCTGGCCGATCTCCTTGGCCTCCACAAAGTCCATGGGGGTGCCGGCGACGTCCTCAGGCTCTCCGACGGGGATAAGTGTCTCGTCCGTGGGCAGCCACTGGGAGGCGTTGAGCTCCAGCCTGTGCCCAAGCACGCTGCCGGAAGCCTCTCCGTCCAGGTTCACGTACACGTGGTTGGTGAGGTTCACGACGGTGGGTTTATCGGTCTCGGCGGTCATCACCAGCTTGAGGGAGTTGTCCTCCCCCCAGGTGTAGTGCGCCACCACCTTCAGGTTGCCGGGATAGCCGGCCTCACCATCGGCCGAGAAATACATGAATTCCACGGCATCGCCCTCTATGCGGCTCTCCCAAACCTGATTCTGGAAGCCGTCCGGGCCGCCGTGCAGGTGGTTGGGGCCGTTGTTGACGGGCAAGGTATATTCCACGCCGTCCAGGGTGAATTTTCCCTTGGCGATACGGTTGGCAAAGCGCCCGGGAATTTTCCCGCAGCAAGGACCGTCGGCAATATAATCGGCCGGATTTTTATAGCCGATAACCACGTCCTCCAGCTTGCCGTCACGGTCCGGCACCACAATCTGGACAATGGCCGCGCCGATGCTTGCGAGCTGTACATAGGCGCCCGATGCATTTTTGAGGGTGTACAGGAAAACTTCTTTTCCGCCGGGCAAGATGCCCCATAACTCCTTGGTAATCATATTCTTTTTCGATAAATCACAAATTCAAACTCATAGCCGGTTTCCGGGTCCGTGAAGGTTTCCGAGGTACTCTCCCGCTCCCAGATTTGCGGGTCGATGGCGGGGAAAAAGACATCGGCTTCTGGAACGGAAGCATGCACGTGGGTGATGTACAGCAGGTCCATCTCCGGCAGGGCGGCCTTGTACACGGATGCGCCGCCGATGACAAAGCACTTTTCTGCGCCGGTAGCTTCCGCCTCCGCATACGCCTCCTCGAAGGAATACACGCAGGCGACCTCCTCGATGGGGTCTCCGCCCAGGTTCAGGACGATATTCTTGCGTCCCGGCAGCGGCCGCAGCGGCAGGGAAAAGTACGTGGTGCGCCCCATAATCACGGGAAAACCCTTGGTGGTGCGCTTGAAATATTGCAAATCGGCCGAAATGTGCCACGGAAGAGCACCTTTCACGCCAATTTCATTATTTTGGCCGATGGCCACAATCAAACATTTTTGCATAGGCTTGTCAATTTGAGCGCCTTCCTTGTCATTCTGAGCGAAGCGAAGAATCTACACCGCCACCGGCGCCTTGATGGCCGGCCACGGGTCGTATCCCTCCAGCGTGAAGTCCTCGTACTTGAAGTCGAACACGGACTTGACGTCCGGATTCAGACGCATGACGGGCAGTTTCCGCGGCTCCCGGGACAATTGCAGGGCCACTTGCTCGAAATGATTCCTGTACAGGTGCGTATCCCCGGTTGTATGGATGAATTCTCCGGGCTGCAGGCCGCACTCCTGGGCTATCATGAGGGTAAGGAGTGCGTAGGATGCGATGTTGAACGGCACACCCAGGAAAACGTCTGCGCTGCGCTGGTACAGCTGGCAGGAGAGTTTGCCATTTGCCACATAAAACTGGAACAGGCAGTGGCAGGGCGGCAGGGCCATTTGGTCCACCTCTCCGGGGTTCCAGGCGCTCACCAGCAGGCGGCGGGAGTCCGGATTGCGCTTGATTTGGTCTATCACCTGGGCCAGCTGGTCAATGCTGCGTCCGTCCGGTGCGGGCCAGGACCGCCACTGATGGCCATACACGGGACCCAGTTCCCCGTCCGGGCCGGCCCATTCGTCCCAGATGGTGACCCCATGCTCCTGCAGCCAGTGCACGTTGGTGTTGCCCGAAATGAACCACAAAAGCTCATAGATGATGGACTTGAGGTGCACTTTTTTGGTGGTCAGGAGCGGGAAACCATCGGCCAGATTGAAGCGCATCTGGTAGCCGAACACGCTCTGCGTGCCCGTCCCCGTGCGGTCTTCCTTCATGACGCCGTGCTCCCGGATATGTTGCAGGAGGTCTAAATACTGTCGCATACCACAAATGTACGCAATTATTTTCAAATCTGCTACAGGAACAGGTTGGTCAAAAACACCACCAGAATGCCCACGGGGGCCAGGTAACGCATGAGGAAGTACACCAGGCCGAAGAGGCGGACGTTGCAGGTGCTGCCGTTGGTGAGCTCGTCGCGGACATCGGCCTTGGACATCCACCAGCCTACAAAAAGGGTGAACAGGAGACCGCCCAGCGGGAGCAGCCAGACGGAGCAAAGGGAATCCAGGAAGTCGAAGAATCTAAGACCCAGCAGTTTAACCCCAGCCAAAGGGCCGAAGGACAGCGAGCACAGCACCCCCAGCAGCCACGTGCCCAATGCCAGCAGCAGCGTAGCCTTGCGCCGTTCCATGCCTTTCTCGTCCACCAAATACGCAACGCCCACTTCCAGCATGGAGATGGCCGATGTGAGCGCCGCCGCCAGGATGGTGAGGAAGAAAGCGATGGAAACCAGGGCGCTGGTGATGGGCATGGCCTGGGACATTGTGTTGAAAATGTACGGCAGCGTCTGGAACACCAGTCCCGGCCCGGAGCCCGGCTCGATGCCTGCAGCAAAAACGGCCGGCATCACGGCAAACGCCGCTATCATGGCAAAAAGCAGGTCGCTCACCGCCGTGCCCACGCCGGAGACCACCAGGTTCTCTTCCTTCTTCACATAGGAAGCATAGGTGAGCACGGTGCCCACCCCCAACGACAGGGAGAAAAAGGCCTGTCCCAACGCGGCGGCATAAGCATCGGCCGTGAGCTTGGAGAAATCCGGCTTCACCAGATATTCAACACCGGCCCGCGAACCCGGAAGGGTTAACGAATAGCCCACGATGAACAGAATGAGCACAAACAGCAGCGGCATGGCCACCTTGGAGAAGCGCTCAATACCGTTTTTCACGCCGCCCAGCACCACGCTGGCCACCAGGGCCATAAACAGCGTATGCGACAAAAGCGGCTGCCAGGTGGAGGAGATAAACTGGCCGAAATATCCCGCAACTTCATCGGCTGCAGCCTTTTCCGTAAAGGTGAACGACAGTGACTTGAACAGGAATTCCACCGACCAGCCGCCTACCACGGAGTAGTAGCTCAAAATGAGCAGGGGCGACAGGATGGTGAGCAGGCCGGCCCATTTCCAGACCGTGCCCGGGGCCAGCAGCTGCATGGCGCCATACGTGTCCCGTCCGCTGCGGCGGCCAATCACCGACTCGGCAAAGAAGATGGGAAGGGCGACCAGCAGGCTGGCGGCGATATAGACCAGAATGAACGCGGCGCCGCCGTACTGCCCCAGCACATACGGGAATCGCCAGATATTACCCAGCCCCACGGCACTGCCGGCCATGGCGGCAATGACGGCGAACCGGCTGCCAAAACGCTCGCGCTTTTTCATAGGATAGAGGCTAAAATGAGCGCCAGAATGCCGATAGGCGCCACATAACGGACCAGGAAGTAAACGAGCGGAAACAACTGCACATTCCGCCGAAGCGTGCCTTTGTTGGTGAGCTCGGCAAAGATCTTCTTGCGGGGCATCACCCAGCCCACCAGGATGACGCTGAGCAGGCCGCCCACCAGCAGGAGGACGTTGGAAGCGAAGGTGTCGGCAAAGTCAAAAATGCCGTTGCCCAGAATTTTTACGCCGGACAGCGGGCCGAAGGACAGGCTGCACAGCACGCCCGCCACGCCGCAGACGAAGAACAGCACAACGCAGGCCGCCGCGCGCGAAAGGCCCTTGTTTTCAACCAGATACGCCACGCCCACCTCAATGAGCGAGACGGACGATGTGAGCGCAGCAACCAGGATGGCGGCGAAGAACAGGATGGCGGCCACGGCGCTGGTTACGGGCGCCTGTGCGGCCATGCTGGAGAAAATGTACGGCAACGTGTCGAAGACCAGGCCTGGACCCGCTCCTGGGGCAATCCCCGCGGCAAAAACGGCCGGAAGGATGGCAAAACTGGCCAGATAGGCAAAGAGGAGGTCGCTCACGGAAGTGCCCACGGCGCTCACCAGAAGGTTCTCGTCCTTGCTCACATAGGACGAATAAGTGATGATGATGCCCATGCCCAGCGACAGCGAGTAAAACGCCTGTCCAAGGGCATCGACAAAAGTATGGACCGATACCTTGGAGAAGTCCGGCCGCGTGAGGTAATGCACCCCTTCCCGCGCGCCCGGGAGCGAAAGGGAATACAGGGCAATAAGGACGATAAGCACGAACAGCACCGGAATGGAGACTTTGCTGAACTTCTCAATCCCGTCCTTCACCCCAAACGCCACGATACCCACCGTCAGCGCCAGAAACAGCAAATGGCACAAAATAGGTGTCCAGGTGCTGGAGATGAACGTGCCGAAGGTGCCGCTCACCAGCTCCGGCGCCGTATGGGTAAATTCCAGTTTGCAGGCCTTCACCAGGAAATCCAGCGACCAGCCGCCCACCACGGAATAGTACGAGACTATCCACAGGGGCGTAAAGACCATCAGGAGGCCGAACCACCGGCCCGCACGGCCCGGAACCAACTGGCCGATGGCCGCCCGGCAATTGGCCCCGCTGCTGCGCCCGATGACGGACTCCGCCAGAAAAATGGGGATGGACAGCAGCAGCACAAAGCCAATATAAATGACAATGAAAGCGGCGCCTCCGTTCATACCCACCAGGTACGGGAAGCGCCAGATATTGCCCAGGCCGATTGCAGACCCCGCAAGGGCCAGGATTACCGCTGCTCTACCGCCGAATTTTTCTCTGGAAGCCATACACGTTCGTTTATAAACGTGCAAATATACGAAAATTCAGGGGATTCCACGGCTTCGCTCGGAATGACAAGAGATGCCCGTCGGGGCCGGGCATGACGAAAGGGCTGGCCAGGAAGGGCCTAGCGGAAAAACTGGTCAATCCAGGCGGCATTCACCTCGGCGAAGCCGGGGGCGGGCTTGACGGCGGGGTTGCGCAGGAGGATGCCGCGGGCGTCCTCGTACACGTTGAAACCCACATTTACTACCTGCATCTGGCCATCCAGGGGGAAGGCCATAACCAATTCATTATCGGCCCCTTCCATGCGGAGAAACTTGAGGGCGGCGGTGGCTGAGGCGGGATTTTTGGCGGCAAGTTCCCGGCGGGTGACCCATTTGCACATTTCCAGGACGGTGTCTTCCAGGCCGGCGTCGTGGATATTCACCTTTTCGATGAGTTCACCCACGTCTTTTACGCGGCGGAGCGTGTAGCCTTCCAGCTCCTTCACGGCCTCTTCAACAGCCTGCGGCAGCTGCTCTTCCCCGGGTAACAGCCACACCATGAGCTTGGCGTCCGGGTCATGGTAGAGCGTCTGGTAGCGGGCCAGGTTACGCTGGCCGCAGTAGGGGCACTCCCACAGGAACAAAGAGCCGTCCTTGACCCGGGCTTTGAGCTCCGGATCAAGGGCGACATTAATGCTTTGACGGATGTCTATCTCCGTCTGTTTGTGGCACTTACTGCAACTTGCGGGCACCATCGCTAATCACTACATCGTAAACTTTGGGCTCGTGGCCGAACTTGGCGGCGAACTGCTCCTTGGCGGCCTTGATGAAACCGTCGTACAGCTCTTCCTTCACCAGGTTGATGGTG
>Ga0247611_10006334_pt1 | contig 15237 bp, 8 predicted proteins | sample 177DNAGHGhighgp2_FD_192422 | JGI IMG/M metagenome (GOLD analysis project Ga0247611, IMG submission 192422) | Sheep rumen microbial communities from Palmerston North, Manawatu-Wanganui, New Zealand - 1770 DNA GHGhigh gp2 | ecosystem: Host-associated > Mammals > Digestive system > Stomach > Rumen ...
CAACAACGCCCGCAGCGTCATCCTCGACACCGAGTTCCTGCGGACCATGGACCGCGAAAACATCCTCTCCGGCTATGCCGAGATGTTGAAGCACGGCCTCATCGACTGCGAAGAGCACTGGGCAACACTCCTTCGTCCTTCGTCCGACGACCAATTATCAATTGTCAATTGTCAATTGCCAATTACAAGCGTTCAGCGTAGCGTCGCCGTCAAGCAGCGCATCGTCACCGAGGACCCCACGGAGCAGGGACTGCGCAAGGCCCTCAACCTGGGACATACCGCCGGACATGCCTTCGAGTCGCTGGCACTCGAGCGCCAACCCGTCCTCCACGGCTATGCCGTAGCGTGGGGACTGGTGGTAGAACTGTACCTCAGCTGCGTCAAGACAGGCTTCCCTACCGACAAGATGAGAGCCACCGTCAGTTTCATTTTCGAGCACTACGGGCGCATGTCCATCACCTGCGACGACTATCCCCGCCTGCTGGAGCTGATGCACCACGACAAGAAGAACGAAGGCAACACCATCAACTTCACCCTCCTGGGCGCCATCGGCGACATCCGCATCAACCAGACTGCCACCGAGGACGAAATCAAGGAAGCCCTCGACTTCTACCGCGAAGGCCTGTAAAGCCTGTAAAGAGTTACGCTTTACGCAAGAAAAGGCAAGAAAGATTTGGCCATTTAAAACATTCTTCGTACTTTTGCAGCACGGCAAAGAATAAAGAAGAATAAAAGAGAATAAAGAAGAATAAAAGAGAATAAAGAAGAATAAAAGAGAATAAAGAAGAATAAAGGTGAACAAAAAAGAAGATATCCATAGTCTGTTTCAGCCGACATTCGGGAATCGTCCAGAGCAGTATATTGGTCGCGATGGAGTGATTGAGCAATTCATGTCGGGGCTTGAGGAACCTGTGGGGTCACGTAATCGCTGTACGTTATTTCTCGGGCAACGTGGAATGGGCAAGACAGCTTTGCTGCTTGAACTGAGCGACCGTGCTCAAAGAGCAGGTTATGTGGTGGCACGTGTGACAGCCCACGAGGGGATGCCACAGGCTATTATCGAGCAGTTCCAGCTAAACGGTTCAAAGTTCTTCAATGACGACAAGCGGAAACTGACTGGTGTGAGTGCCGGTGCGTTAGGGTTCTCGTTCGGCCTTACTTTCTCGGAGGCGGCTCAACAGCAATATGGTTTCCGCTCTAAGATGTCACTGATGTGTGACAAACTGGCTGAGAAGGGCAAAGGTGCTCTGATTCTGATTGACGAAGTGCGCACATCGGCTGCCATGCGCGAGGTGGCATCGGCTTATCAGGAGCTTGTAGGCGACCGCAAGAACATTGCGATTGCAATGGCTGGACTACCGCATGCGGTTTCCAGTGTGCTGAATGACAGCGTGTTGACATTCTTGAATCGTGCAACCAAGGTGGAGTTGGGCTTGATTTCGACCAGCCTGATTAGGGCTTATTACGAGCGGGCATTCAGGTCGATAGGCATTAAGACCTCGGACGAAATCCTTGACCGTGCAGCGTTGTCGACCCGCGGGTTCCCATACTTGATGCAACTGATTGGCTACTATGTACTCCAATACGCATCGGAAAGTGGGGCTGTGACAAATGACGTAATGATAAAGTCGGAGAAAGCGGCGATGAAGGATATGGAAGATAATGTGTTTAAACCTATCCTATCTCCTTTGTCTGATAATGACAGGAAATTTTTACAGGCGTTAGCTCGTTGTGGCGGCACCGTGACCACAGCAAAACTGCAAGCGGCGTTAGGCAAGAAAGGACCAGCCATCCAGCCATATCGCAAACGTCTGATAGAAGCTGGGGTCATTGAGGCTCCAAGACGTGGAGAACTGGTGTTTGCCGTCCCGTATTTGGCGGACTATATACTAACACTGTAAAAATTTCATGTCTGGCGTTATCGGATTTTATGCTCCGCGGTGCAGGATTTTATTCTCCGCCGAGGAGGTCTCGCTGATACTTTGAGCAAGAGTTAGCCATAAAAGTCTGCACGATGAGGCATACAATCACGCACTGCGAGCAATACTTTCCGTAGCTGCGAGCAATACTTTCCGTAGCTGCGAGCAATACTTTCCACCGACGCTAAGTCAAACAAGAGGAAACTGAGCAAACGAAACTAGCAAACATATCACCATCCAGACCTCTTTACATACAAAAATCCATCTGAAAAGTAGCGCCCAGCTCCCTGCCCGGGAGCGCCGTGCAGGAAATTTTCCTGCTCCGTGCAGAGAATGTTCTTGCTCCGTGCACCAATTGTCCCAACGACATGCTTAATTCATCGGAGTGACGTTCTCGTCACTGGCATAGTAGCGACAAAAGCGGCACAGGCGGCACAGCTTTTCCGTTTTTTACGTATAAGTACGTCAGAACTCCTTAGAACGGATAGCCGATGGCGAAGTGGAGGGTCTGGTAGTTCCAGAACCTGTCGACATTGAAGTAGCCTGACTTGTCGGTGTCGTAGGGCAGGTGGAGGGCGAAGCCCCAGTCGAGACGAAGGATGAGGAAGCTAAGGTCATAGCGGATACCGAGACCTGCGCCGACAGCCTGCTCGCGCAGGAAGTTGCTCAGTTTGAAGTTGCCGGGCGAGAATAGCTGTTCCTGCTCAGGGTCATCGTACTTGTCGTTGGGGCTGTACCACACGTTGCCGGCATCGAGGAAGAGGGCGCCGGAGAGGTTGCCGAAGAGCTGGGTGCGGTACTCGAGATTCCAGACGAACTTGACAGTGCCATTGCGGAAGAGGTAGTCGTACGAACGTTGACCGAAGCCCTTGATAGGTCCCGGTCCTATGCCACGCACGGAGAAGGCGCGGATGCTGTTGGCACCGCCCACATAGAACATCTCGCTGTTGGGAACCCAGTCGCTATTGCCGTATTCCCAGATATAGCCGGCATTGATATGCCCGACAAGGCTCGACGTGCTGTTCAGGCGCCAGGTTTTGGTGAAGTCGGTCTCAAGCTTCAGGAACTGCGAATAGGGATTCTTGAAGAGTTTCTTGTCCTTTTCGTTCCAGTCACGTCCAGCCAGAAGGTAGCCCAGGGACACGATGTTGCCCGACTCGGAGAGCGTCGTCTCCCAGCGGATGGGGTTGAGTTTCGAGGCCGGACTGGTATAGGTATAGGTGTAGCGCATCTCGGGGATGAAGTAGTCCTGCATGGTAGCTGCCAGGTAAGGATTGTTGCGCACCAGCGTGTCATAGGCAGCGGTATGGCTGTTCATGAACTGGTACTTCACCGTCAGCGGTGAGAACTCATGGCGGCTCTGCGCCGAGGTCTGCCACTGGTAGGTCCACTCGCCGGAGTTGACGTGCATCTTATAGTATTCCGGGCGGTGGATGATGTCGGTCGACACCTTGGCGATGGTGGACGGCGTGGTATAGAAGCGGCGGCGACGGATGGGGCGTCCCTGCTTGTCGCGTCGAATGCGGTTGCCGCCAAAGAAGGGGGCGATGATGCGCGGGAACTCGATGCTGGCATCGGCACCGTAGTCGTAGTTGTTCATCTTGGAGCCGCCACTGGTGGACCACTCGTAGGAGCCGTGCAGGTTGATGTCAATCTTCTCACCACCACGGAAGGCATTGCGCCAGGTGACACCCATGCGCAGCTCGGGGCCCACACGTCCAATGGTACGGGCATTGAAGTTGGTCTCGACATAGAAGTCCCACGGCTTGTTGAACATGCAGTTGAGCGTCAGGTCGAGGGTATCGTTTCTGGAGGTGAGCGACGTGTCGCGTGGGGTAAACTGAAACTCCATCGAAGAGAAGAGCCCCATGGCATTGATCTTGTTGACTGACTGCAGGTGGTTGTCGTAGCTGTAGAGTTGGCGCGGCCGCAGCTTCATGTCAGCCATCAGCACACGGGTACGGATGGGCGGTTTCTTGCCCGAGAAGCGGACGGTGAAGAAACGGCCGACTATCGAATCGGTGAGCCGCTCGGCATACGACCTTCGCATGTTGATGGCGACCCGCCCGATATACCACTTGCGCTTGGCCACCTCGGGGATGCCCTCGGCCAGTTGCAAGCGCAGCTGCGCCTTGCCGTCGACCGCGAAGGTGTCGGCGAGATAGGAGGCAAAGCCAGACTGGTAATAATAATAGCCGTTGTTGCGCAGCAGTGTGCTGATGCGATTACGCTCAGCATCGAGGTTGCCCACCGCGAAGGGAGTGCCCCGGTGTATATAGGCCGCGGCGGCAGTAGAGCGTATCAGACTGTCGGCCTCGGCAGGGAATCCGAAATAGCCCACGCTGTCGAGCACATAAAGTCTGCCCGGCGACACACTATAGCCTATCTTGGCCGTCTTGGGATTCTTTCGCGGCACCACCTCGTAGTCGACATGGGCGTTCAGGTAGCCGTGGTTGCGCAGTACGGAGCGCGCAACGTTGGCACGTAGTCCGGGATTGACCCACGACATCAGCACGGGCTGCTTGCCAAAGGTGTCGAACATCCACTTGCCAAAGCCCGACGTGCTGCCGTTATAGCGGTTCCAGATGCTGACCCCCAGCGAGAAGGGCACACGATAGTAGCTGCTGCCGAAGATGGCACCGTTGGGTGCCGTTGCCAAGGCAGCCTCCACCTCTTCCTGCGTTAGAGAGAAGTCAGTACTGTCTGTTGCCTCCCTATTGTACGTGATCTTCGTCAGTCCCGTGAAGAGCTGGTCGTCCTCGGGGATGTTCTTCGTCATGGAACATGAGAGGAACAAGAGGAGAGAAGACAGGGGCAAGAGGAATGAGAGCAGTCTATATCGTTTCATGGGCGTTGAATCTTTAGGGTGTCTGTACTTACACTGTCACGCGGAGCAGGAATCTGATTGCGCGAACGCATGGGGATAGCCGGCGAAGACTCCTTGAAGCGGAAGATATCCCAGAAGCTGTTCAGCGACCTGCGCCACGTGAAGCCACCGCCATACTTCTGGGTATAGCCGTCGAGCCAGTCGTAGCTGTTGTTCTGGTAGAACAGCGTAATGAACTTGTTGGCCGTCTGGTCGAGGCGGTATTCCAGCGACACATTGTCCAGGAACGAGTTGTTGCGCTGCTGCAGTTCGGCACCTGTCGACACCTTACCACCAATGGCAATCTTCAGGCGGTTGTCCATGAAGCGCTTGGCAAACTTGAACGAATAGTCGGTATGCATGTTTCCCGAGGCGTCGGTGGAGTTGTCCATACCGACCGAGAGGTCCAGCGTGCGCAGGGCATTGCCCGTAATATTGTTGATTTCCGAGCTGAGGAAGGAGCTGAGTGCGCTGTTCATGCTGAAAGCCCCCGTGTTGCCGTCAGCCAGATACATGCCCGTCGTGAGCATGGTGACAGCCAGTTTGCCTCGCTGTTCGATGCCCATCGACATCAGTTCGTTGTGCAACTGCATGTCCTCGGGAGCATCGAGCACAAACTCCACACCCATATTGTTGAGCGTCTTGGTGATGACGACGCCACAGTCGAAGACAACGCTGCGCCCAGTGCCGTTGGTACCAGCCACGGCGGCCCTGACGCGCTCCGTGGCCTTGATGTTCAGCGTAGGATCCATCGGATCGCCCGTAAACTCAATGTATGAGCCGTCCTGGATGGTGAATGTCTTGAGGGGTATGAACTGCAGCGAGTATTTCATCTCACCATTCGACAGGGTATAGCGGCCGCGCAGCTGCAGGTTGTCAGCTGGCGTGTACTGCATGCGCAGCGTGCCGCCACCCATCAGGTCGATATAGTTGGAGTGGTCGGTGTTGAGGTATGCCATCACGTGGGCACCCTTGGAGATGTCAATGGTCATATCCATCTGGAAGCCGTCCAGGGCAGGACGTTGGATGACAACCTGTGTGGTGTCGCTGAAGTCGGTGAACTTCACCAGTTCCTCCAGTTGGTTGTCCGTCGACAGTGGCGTGTCACGCAGTATATAGCCCATATCCGTCGACCCCAGCACATCCAGTCGGCCACGCATCGACATCTTGTCAAGGGGACCGCTCATGCGGGCCAGGATATTGACGAAGACCTTGCCATAGGCCACACTGTGGGGATTCTCCTTGGCACCTACCAGCTGGAAGTTCTGCGCCCTCATGCGCATATTGACCATGATGCGCTCCAAGTTGGTGAAGTCGACGTCGCCCTGGATGTTGAGCGGGTTGTCGTTATAGGCATAGATGGTGAAGTTCTCCAACAGCAGCTTTGAGCCTACAATGCGTACGGGGTCGTGGTCGAAGCGCAACATCACGCCATAGGGGACACTCTCCAGATAAGCCGAGTCAAGGAATATCTCGCCATCGACCTGAGGGGACGACAGGCGGCCCTTGATAGTCAGGTCGCCCTCGCCGTAGCCATGCAGGCCAAACAACTGGTCGGGTATGAAACCGTTGACCAGCGACAGCGGCAGTCGGGCCATCTGGAAATTGGCATCTATCGAGCCATCGTCCTCACGCTTATTATAATAGGTACCCGTGAGGACACCAATCTCCTCGTTGTTCTTCATCAGTCGGGCCTCTATGGCATGGGCATCGCCTTCCTTCTGCATGTAAATCAGTTCGGTGCTGAGATTGCCGACAGGACTGCCCTCGTAGGTCATCTGCTGGACAGCCATCTCGCTGATTATCGAGAAATGACCGTCGGACTCCTGCACCACATGGTAGTCGCCATTGAGCAGTCCCGTCATTCGCGGCACGTAGGGAAGCGTGGACGTCACCTCGGCCAGGTTGAGTTTGTTCAAGCTGATGGTGATGTCTTGCAGGGCGCTGGGGTCGCTGTCCTCGGAATAGACTTTCACACCCGTGCCGTCGTCAGCGACAAGGTCTATCTTGGTCTTCACCTTCTTGTCGGCACCCAGCAGGATGTAATTATCGGAATTCAGGTTGAACTCCTTGTAGCCAATGGTAGGCCGGTTGGGCACCAGGTGAAGACGGATACCGTCTTCCACCATTTCTACCTGAGCCCCCAGACGGACACCCAGCCGATCGGCAACATCATAATAGCGCACGCCCAACGTAGCGCCGCTTTCCTGCACCACACCGTCGAAGAGGGCATTGAAGACGAAATCGGGATTCTTCTTATTGTTACGCACCTGTCCGCCGAACGACAGGTGGTTGTCGCGCTGGGTCAGCCGGAAATTGATGGTGTCCAGCTTCACTTTTTCCAATTTCAAGGAATGAATATAGCCCGAACCATTCAGGCCGGTCTCGACGGATGACGTCAGGTCGAAGATCAAATCCTGGAAATCCATATGCTGTGTGGTTTGCAGAAAGGCAACCAAGGGATTGTCGCGCTTACTCTCGACATGCAGCTTCATGGTGGGCAGCAGGCGACGGATAGCAGGCTGGTCGATGATGCGCTGCTTGTACTGACTGGCTACAGAATCGCCTAATATCGTCAACTGGCGCAATAGACGTTCGTAATCGCCACTGGCGTCGAACTTGACAATGAAGTCACCGCTTTGTACCCGTGCGTAGGTCGTGTCAGGGCGTGTCTTCACCAGCAGGCCGATGTCGGCAGGATGGAAAGTATGGGTGCTGTCGCTGATGGACAGGTTGGTGAAGCGACCACTGAAGGAGTGCGTCAGCTTGGTGTCGGAATGGATGTCAGCCTGTCCGCTGATGCCCCAAGTGATCGGGATGTCTGACAACTGTAGCTTATAGAGATTCAACTCGTTGACCTGGAGTGTCGCCTTGCCTTCCAGCCGATGGGTGTCCATCAGCGCGTCGAACGACACCACGCCGTCGAGCAGGGCATTATGGCTCTCGACATCAGCGCGGCCTCGTCCGTTCCGGATGTCGGCCTTCGCCGTTATATGGTCCAGATTCCAACTGCCATAACGCAGGTGGTCAATCTTGATGTCGGCATCCATCGTGGTACGGGGCGAGAAGAGGTCGATACCCTGTCCGCTGGCAGCGATGTCTGCCGTCACGGTATAGATAGAGTCGCGGGGCATGAAGTGATGGACATTCAGGTTCCGCACCACCATGTCAGCGTCATAGCGCATGGCATCGGCATTGAAGCGTCCCTTCAGCGCAACAGAGCCCTTGTCCTCACGTACCGTCACGTCGGCAAAATAGTCGGCTCCGTCGGCCCTCACCCTACCCTCGGCACTCATGCCGTTGGGAATACGGTAGTTGCGTTGGACATCGCGGGGCAAGACGGCCGTCACAAAATCCAGAGACTGGGTCTGAGCCTTGAACTGAACATCGGCACGCAGCCGCTTCATATCGTTCAGGTTGGCTACGAAGCCGTCGGCCTTGGCTGAAAAAGCGGTAGGCAGCGACACGTCAAGGTCGCTGAACTCCATGAAGTCAAGGTTTCCCTTCAACTGACCCTTCACACTGAGCGGATAGAGAGGCCAGCGCTCCTGCATGGCCTGGGGCAATGCCGACAGGAAAGGCAGCAGGTCCTGGCGCCCCAGCTGGGCATCCATCCGCAGCCGCAGCGTGCCGGGGTCGATGCTGTCTGTCAGCGACAGCGGCATGTCCAGTTCGGCATAGACATCGCTATAGGGTGTCGTCAGCCGCATCTTGGGCAACTTGATGACGCCATCTTCCATGGCTACAGGACCTGACAGTCCTGTCAACTGCAAGCCACTCTGTTCCTTGAGGGCGACATGACGGATGTCGAAACGCAGCGTCGGGTCATGATAGTAGATTTTGTCGATGCCAATTTGAATGGATGACAGGTCAAGATGGTTGTAGTCCAGGCCGGCCATGCGGGGCTGGAAATTCTGGTCGTACTGCAGAGCTCCATTACGCCAGTCGGCACTGGCTACCGTATAGGTCTCGCTGCCCAAGTCTATCACCGCTTCACGGGCCACCAGTTCGCCGACGTGGGCCTGGACGCTCATCGTGTCGCCGGGCATGTGGAGTGCCACGTCAGAGCACACCACCGTCACGCTGTCTGCCATAATCTTCCACAGGGTCTCCGTCGTTGTGGTATCCTCGGGGACGGAGTCGTTCAACTGGATGTCCAGCCGGGCATCCTCCAGACGGGCACCGTTCACCTCCACGGTCTGTTCCCCAAGGTCGATGCCCCGGCTCTTGAGCGACAGAAGTCCGAAGGTGCCTTTTACACGGGCCGCATCCACGTAGCCATTGGTGTTAAGCGACGTGTTTGTGACCTCCAAGGCATTGATGACAACCCGCTGGTCCAACAACGGCAAGAGCTGAACGTCGACCACCATGTTCTCTACATCAGCGATGGTGTCGCCCTCGTGTATCATCCTAAAATCATCAATGGCGAGGTCAAGGGGAAACGACAGGTTGACATGTCCGACAGTAATCTGCATCCCGGTTTTCTCGGAAGCGATGGACGCCACCTTGTCAACCACCCAGTTCTGAACGGGTGGCAGATAGAGCAGCACCGCCAGCACCACAAACAACAGCACTGGACTTAACAAGATGCCCAATATCCACCAGAACGCTTTTTTCATTTTGAAACTCGAAGTTTTAAATTTGATTTCAACACCACACTCTCAGAGAGAGAGAAGTTTATGATGACTCTTTAACTGTTTCAACTATTAAAAACTTCCCATAGGGAATCCTGCGGCAATGGAGCCTCCGCACGGATGGTTTCCTTCGACACTGGATGAACAAACTCGATGCGACGGGCCAGTAGCGAGATGCTGCCGTCAGGATTAGAACGTTTGGCGCCATACTTCAAATCGCCCTTGATGGGACAGCCCATAGCCGCCAGTTGACAGCGGATCTGGTGATGGCGGCCTGTCATCAGCTGTACTTCCAAGAGGGTATAGCGGTCTGACTGTCCTATCGTCCTATACTTCAGCAGGGCTTTCTTGGAACCCGGTACCTCATGGTCGTAGGCATACGACTTGTTCTGCTTCTCGTTGCGTGTCAGCCAGTGTTCCAGGAGAGCTTCCTCCTGCTGTGGACGATTCTGAACTATCGCCCAATAGGTCTTGTGCACCTCACCGTCACGAAACATATTGTTCAGCCGGGCCAGTGCCTTCGACGTACGGGCAAAGACCACCAATCCCCATACAGGACGGTCCAGACGATGTACCACACCCAGGAACACCGCTCCAGGTTTCTGGTACTTTTCCTTGATATATGCCTTTACCGTCTCTGACAGCGGAGTATCGCCCGTCTTGTCGCCCTGAACAATCTCGCCGCTCTCTTTCGAGACAATAATGATATGATTATCCTCGTAAACTACTTGCATAACGTGTGCAAAGATAAGAAATAATTCATAATTCACAATTCATAATTCAGAATTATTTATTATCTTTGCAGCAAAAACCAATAAAAAAAACGATTACTGACATGAAACAATTATTCCTTTCGGCCGTCCTCATGATGATGGCAACAAGTCTTTTCGCCCAAAAACCGGCTATTCCCAGGGATGCCAAAATAGAGACAAAAATCGAAAAGCAACTGGCTAAGATGTCGCTCGACGAGAAAATAGGCCAGATGCTAGAACTGAACCTGGACATCATGGGAAAGTATGATGCCAACGGAGTGTGGAAACTCAACGAAACCATGCTTGACACCTGTATCTCTAAGTATAAGGTGGGCTCTCTGCTCAATGCTCCCGGCACACGGGCCGCTACCATCGACCAGTGGCAATACTGGATCAGACTCATCCAAGAGAAGTCGATGAAGCATATCGGTATTCCCGACATCTATGGCCTCGACCACAACCACGGCGTGACCTACACACAGGGTGGAACACTCTTCCCCCAGCCTATCAACCTCGGTGCCTCGTTCAATACCGAACTGGCACGCATCGGTGCTGAGATTACAGCCTATGAGAGCCGCGCTGCCAACTGCCCGTGGGTTTACAACCCCGTGGTAGACCTGGGACGGGATCCGCGCTGGCCCCGCATCTGGGAGAGTTTCGGCGAGGACGCTATCGTCAATTCGAAGATGGTGGTGGCACAGCTCAAGGGCTATCAAGGCGATGACCCCAACCACATTGACCGCTTCCACGTCGGCACCAGTACGAAGCACTATTTCGCCTACGGTGCTCCCTGGACGGGCAAAGACCGTACACCGGCCTACCTCAATCCGCAGATCATCCGCGAGAAATATTTTGAGCCTTTCAAAGCCGCAGCCCTCGCAGGTACGCTGACCATGATGGTCAACTCCGCCAGTGTCAACGGCGTGCCCTTGCATGCCAGCTACGAGTACCTGACGAAGTGGCTGAAGGAAGACCTGCAGTGGGACGGTTTCCTGGTGACAGACTGGGCCGACATCAACAACCTCTTTACACGTGAAAAAGTCGCCAAGGATAAGAAAGATGCTATCCGCATCGCCATCAATGCCGGCATCGACATGTCGATGGACCCCTATAGCGTTGATTTCTGCATCCTGCTAAAGCAACTAGTACAGGAAGGCCAGGTGAAGATGGATCGTATCGATGATGCCGTGCGCCGTATTCTCCGTGCCAAGTATCGACTCGGACTTTTTGACGAACCGAATACGGGCGGAAAGGGGTATGAGAAGTTCGGCTGTGAGGAGTTTGCACAGGCTTCCCTGAAGGCTGCCGAGGAGAGTATCGTACTGCTCAAGAACGACGGCATCCTCCCCCTGCAAACATCAAACGTCAAAATTCTCCTCACTGGTCCTAACGCCAACCAGATGCGCTGTCTGCATGGTGGATGGAGTTATACCTGGCAGGGGTCCAGGGCTGAAGACCTCTCGGAGAAGTACAACACCATCTACGAGGCGCTCTGTCAGAAATATGGCCAGGGGAACGTCATCCTGGAACAGGGCGTGACCTACAACGAGGAGGGGGCATATTATAACGAGCATACACCGGAAATTGACAAGGCCGTCGCTGCCGCCGCTGGCGCTGACGTCATCATCGCCTGCATCGGTGAGAACAGCTATACAGAGACGCCAGGAAACCTCAGCAACCTATGGCTATCAGAAAACCAGCGCAATCTGGTGAAAGAACTAGCCAAAACCGGCAAACCTGTCATCCTCGTGCTCAACGAGGGACGTCCACGTCTGATAGCCGACATCGAACCGATAGCCAAGGCGGTCGTCGACATCTTCCTGCCTGGCAACTACGGCGGTGACGCGCTGGCAAACTTGCTGGCTGGCGATGCAAACTTCTCGGCCAAGATGCCGTACACCTATCCGAAGGAAATCAACTCGCTGCACACCTATGACTACAAGGTGTCCGAGGAGGTAGGCACCATGGCTGGAGCCTACGACTACGACGCTAAGGTCAGCCTGCAGTGGCCTTTCGGCTACGGACTCAGCTATACCACCTTCGAGTACTCTAACCTGCGGGTTGATAAGACTTCGTTCACAGCCGACGACATGCTGACCGTCAGCGTTGACGTCAAGAACACGGGCAGTCGTGCCGGCAAGGAAGCCGTCCTGCTATACAGCAGTGACCTCGTAGCCAGCATCGTTCCCGACAACCGCCGCCTGCGCGACTTCACCAAAGTTGAACTGCAGCCCGGTGAACAAAAGACTGTCACCTTCCAACTGCCTGCCAAACAGCTGGCATTCGTAGGTGCCGATTGCCGTTGGACACTGGAGGAGGGAGACTTCAAACTACGTGTCGGCCGGTTGGAACAGACCATCACCTGTTCACAGACCAAAATCTGGGACACACCCAATATCTAATAGAAAAAAGGAGGCAATCGCCTCCTTTTTTCCTATACCTTAATTAATAATAAGAGTGATTACATGTTCATGCCGCCGTCGACTTGAATGACCTGACCGCTGACATAGCTCGACAGGTCGCTGGCCAGGAACGTAGCCACGTTGGCAATGTCCTCAACCTGACCACCACGGCGAAGAGGAATCTTCTGCTTCCACTGCTCGCGAACCTCGTCGGGCAGTGCAGCCGTCATAGCGGTCTCAATAAAGCCAGGAGCAATGGCATTGGCACGGATACCCTTCGGTCCCATCTCCTGAGCAATACTCTTGGCCAGAGCTATCAGACCAGCCTTTGAGGCGGCATAGTTGGCCTGACCGGCATTACCGTGAACACCTACCACAGAGGCCATGTTGATGATGGAACCGCCACGCTGACGCATCATCACGGGAACACAAGCATGGATGAAGTTGAAAGCCGACTTCAGATTCACGGCAATAACGGCATCCCACTGCTGCTCAGTCATACGCAACATCAAGCCGTCCTTCGTGATACCAGCATTGTTCACCAGAATGTCAATGCTGCCAAATTCTTCCTTAACTGCCTTCACTACTTCCTCGGTCTGAGCGAAGTCAGCAGCGTTCGAAGCGTAACTCTTAGCCTTGACGCCCAGAGCAGCAATCTCTTGCTCAGTCTCTTCGTTCACCGCAAGGTCGGTGAATGCAATGTTAGCGCCCTCAGCGGCGAACTTCAACGCGATAGCTTTACCGATACCGCGTGCAGCACCTGTAATCAGCGCTGTCTTTCCTTCTAATAATCCCATAGTTTTCTTACTTTTATAATTTAATGATTACTATTTCCTATTTCTGAAATTACCCAATGCGCCATAAACAAACTTGGCAACCTGGGGCTTCGTGTCTTCTTCCTTCATGCCATGGGCGATACGACCATAGATGTAAGGCACCTCAAGACCCTTAATACAATAGTGCGTGATGTCAGCCACCAATTCGACATTGTCAATGTCAAATTCACCATCTTCCTGACCCTCGCGGAACACCTTTCGGAATAACTCAATCTCAGCATCATCGAAATTCTTGCGTACCTTCTCTACCATCCAGATGTTGCGGAAAAACTCGGCACGCAGATTACCATTGCGCACCACCGTCTCACGGATCATGCTCAGATGGAGGTATATCAGCTCGATGATCTTCTCCTGGGGAGGAATACGTTTGGCAGCCACCTCGTCCAGCTGGTCAGACAAACGTTCCAACTCACTCTCAATCACGGCATAGTAGATGTCCTCCTTCGACTTGAAGTAGGTGTACAGTGTACGACGTCCCTTACCCGACAACTGGGCAATATCATTCATGGTCGTATTCTCCAGCCCGTTCTTGGCAAACAGCTGACGGGCAACATCCACGAGTTTCTGTCTAGTCTTCGATATTGACATGCTCTCTCTAGTTTAATGGATTATGCACGTTGCACATAGCATTTATCGTGTGCAAAATTAAAGAATTGTTATGAAAACACCAAATATTTTAGGCCAAAATATTCCAAAATACTTATTTTTGGTGAAAATCCATGCAATTATTTGGTAGTTTCAAAATAATTGCGTACCTTTGCACCCGCTTAAGAAAAATATCGCGGAGTGGAGCAGTTGGTAGCTCGCCAGGCTCATAACCTGGAGGTCGCACGTTCGAATCCTGCCTCCGCAACAAAGGAAGTCCAGCAGTAGCTGGATTTCTGTTTTTATACCACATATCAGTAAAAGGGCTCAGCGAATTTACCTGGTTAGTAAAGTTTGGCTAATCAAAATATATGTGGGCTCAGTGGACTTTACAGCTTAACGGAAAAAAGGAAGTGCCCGTCATGACGACAGGCACTTCCTCTTATAAGAACAAAGTAATCTTTTCTACTTCATTTTGCTCATGACCCTCTCAAAATATCTTTGAGTTCCCCGTTTTGTGTAGTGCATGCCACCGTTCCAAGAGCGGATAGCCTGCTCAACACTATTATTCGGGTTGTAGAACGACTGGAACAGAAGAAACATCTCCTTTGACTTACTGACACTGAAACGATCATTCAGCGTGTAGCGCTTGCTACTCTTTTTCAGCTCCAATATGCGGTTACACTCCTTCACCAATATAGGTGTTATCTGCATGATTCCACACGACTTGCCGCTCTTGTCAACGGCATCAGCCTTACCCTCACTCTCCACTTCGATAATCGCATCGATAACGGGATTCCAGTCGAATCGTGAGCCTTGCTTTCCCTTAGTCCCTGCCGAAGCATTCATAGGAACTAACATCATCAACATGCACACCAGGCATGTCATCTTAGCTAATCTTTTCATAGTGTTATCCTTTTAAGCACAGCCGTCTCACCGCGAGACATTCAGTCGCCATGCTATTGTTATCGCGCACAAAGGTACGACTATTCTTCGAGAATACCAAACATTGCTAGAAATAATAACATTGATTATCATTTAATTAACATAAATCAAGCAGCTGCATAATAAACTTCCTTTACAAATAAGCAAGGTAAAAGAGAAAACGAGTAATCCTATAACAAAGAAAAAAGCCCTGAATCATTCCTGACTCAGGGCTTCGTCATGCCTTAAGGCACTATTTAAAAGTGGCGGCCTCCTACTCTCCCGCATTGCATTGCAGTACCATCGGCGCAAGCGGGCT
>Ga0247611_10006335_pt1 | contig 15235 bp, 16 predicted proteins | sample 177DNAGHGhighgp2_FD_192422 | JGI IMG/M metagenome (GOLD analysis project Ga0247611, IMG submission 192422) | Sheep rumen microbial communities from Palmerston North, Manawatu-Wanganui, New Zealand - 1770 DNA GHGhigh gp2 | ecosystem: Host-associated > Mammals > Digestive system > Stomach > Rumen...
TGCTCAAAATTCTGCGCTGAAAGGACAGAACGACTATGGAATACGGTATCGACTACCTCAGAGCGAAGCTCAACAGCAAGGCTACCCGGGTGGAGCTGAGATATAAATACTATGATATGAAAAACAAAATGCGTAAGATCACGGCGCTTATCCCTCCGGAATTCCGCAGCATAAGCTACACTCTCGGCTGGTGCGGCAAGGCTGTTGACTCGATAGCTGACAGGGTGATCTTCGACGGATTCGACCATGACGATTTCATGCTCGGTGAGATCTACCGCCAGAATAATGCAGATGTACTTTTTGACAGCTCTGTGCTTTCAGCACTCATATCCGCGTGCAGTTTTCTGTTCATCGGCATCGGTACGGACAAGTATCCGACGATCGAGTGCATAGATGGCGGTAATGCGACGGGCATCATAGATCCCGTTACTTATCTGCTCGAAGAGGGCTATGCTGTCCTTCGGCGCGATGAAAGCGGCCTGCCAAAGATCGAGGCTCACTTCCTGCCCGGCAGGACGGTCTTTTATGAGGACGGCAAAGAGGTCGAAAGCATCAAGAACCCCGCACCGTACCCGCTTTTGGTGCCGCTGATCTATCGCCCTGATGCAAAGCGTCCGTTCGGACACAGCCGGATCACACGGGCGTGCATGGATATTATTCAGACGGCTTTGCGGACGCTGATGCGGGCAGAGGTCGGAGCGGAATTTTACTCTATCCCACAAAAATATGCGGTCGGTATGTCACAGAAAGCGGAATTCGACAACCATGCTGCCCTTCTCAGTTCATTCCTCAAGATCACGAAGGACGAGGATGGCGAAAAGCCGGAGCTTGGTCAGTTCCAGCAGCAGAGCATGGCACCTCATCTCGATCATATGAAGATGCTCGCATCGCTGTTCGCCGGGGAAACGGGTCTGACCCTCGACGATCTCGGATTCACGACAGACAATCCACAGAGCTATGATGCTATCAGAGCTTCGCACGAAACTCTCCGTCTTTATGCCCGCAAGGCACAGCGAAATTTCAGCGTCGGCTTTCTCAATGCCGGATATCTTGCGGCCTGCATAAGGGACGACACCGGTTACGAGCGCCGCGCATTTGCCGATACACGGGTAGAATGGGCGCCTATTTTCGAGCCTGATGCGGGCGCCATCGGCGCGATAGGCGATGCGGTCTATAAGGTCAATCAGGCCGTGCCGGATTTCATAGGCACAAAAAATATTCACCGTCTCACAGGGTTAAGGAGCGATACCGAATGACGGCAGAAGATATCAGGGCTCGCATAGCAGAGCTGATAGGCGAGAACGGCCAGCTCCGTGCTATCCTGAAACGGATCGCAGAGGGACGGGCAGGTTTCAGCGACACGATGCAGTATGCCATAGTGTCCGGCAGGATAATGGGCAAGGAGCTTTCATCGGTCATACTCGAGCTCGCGGAGGGCAGACCTGAGATTGCCCGGCAGCTTCTCCTTGACCGATATGACGATATCAACGATCTTTGCGATCAGGTACAGACGGCTCTGGATGCTAAGCAGGGCTTGCATCTCAGGCCGCAGAAAGCGCCGTTTCCTGCAGAGAGAGTAAAGCAGATCACCGATTCACTCACGGATCCGACGGCCTCTGACGATACGATCAGACGCCGGGCGAGGTCATCTGCCAATATCGCTGCGTCGTTCCATGATGATTATATCAAGGCAAATGCGGATTTCCGGTCGAAATCAGGCCTGCAGTGCTATATCACGAGGGAGACCGACGGCAAGTGCTGCCCCTGGTGTACCGACCTTGCAGGGCACTATCGCTATCCCGAGGATATTCCCGAAAGTATATTCCAACGGCACGACAACTGCGGCTGCACCGTGACTTATGAGAACGGCAGACAGCGCCAGAATGTCTGGACAAAGCAGAACTGGGAAGCGCCGGAGAAGGAAGCCGGAGCAGATCCGCCGAAGGTGTTCAGCCGGGAGGAAGCTCTTCGCTTGCAGGCGGAGCATATGCCGAGGGTGTTGACAGGCGGGACTGAAAATGGTATAATAATATCAAAAGAAAATCTCCAAAAAATTACGGACAGTATGCCAAATGCGAGTGATGCAGATGAATTTGTCACTCTCGTTAATAACTGCAAGAATGAAGATATCAAACGAGCATATCGTGATTGTTTAAATCAAGTTGACAAAGTAGAATATAATAGTGAAAGAGGCGGAGAAAGTTACTATAGACATTCACAGGACAAATTAGTTTATTCTTATCCAATAGAATCCGATATTATAAAGGGCGAATCAAAGTTTAGTTCAGTTACTCATGAAATTGGTCATCTGATTGATTATAAAGGCGTTTTTGATAATCTGACATTTTCTGAAAGTGATGCTCTGAACACCTCGATTCATACGTCTTTTACGTTTAAACGATCGCCAAGCGGCAGTGATCAGTTCTTGGAAGCTGTGAGAAAAGATAAAGCTAATTTAGCAAAAATCGTAATGAAGTCAGATGTGAGACAAGATCTGTTTTCAACTATTTCCAGTGGTGGCGTTCAAGATGCTCTTGATGGTATGTTTGGCGCAAAAGTTAAAATGCGCTACGGACACGGTGAAGCATATTATAACGAAACATATAACAGAATTAAGAAATTAAAAAACGAAAAGAAAATACAAGAAGCTTATAAGCAGCTTGGATTTGATGCAAGTAATCAAGCAAAAGTTCGGTCATTAGTGAGATGTCATACGGTGGCTTCGGAAGTATGGGCAAATATAACAAGTGCAGAAACTTGCGGCGGTGCAGATCTTGATTTCTTCAAAAAGTATCTGCCAAATTCATACGATAGTTTTATTTCAATCATGAAAGGGCTGAGGTAGTATGGATGAATTAACAGTTCTTAACAAAATCAAGGAATACGAAACTGTTTTTAAAGAGGAATTACCAAAAGAAACTACAAACGAACGTAATTTTGCAGCAAATTATGTTTGGGCAATTGACAAATGCATATCTGAGCATAAAACCATGAACGAAATGGGGTGGGATATACTTGATTTCTTTGATGAGTGTCCCCCGCACAGATTACACTATGATGACTAAACCGCCCTCACCCGAGAGCGGTTTTCTTATACCCAGTTTTGAGCGCAACTCCTCAGAAATGCGGGTGAAACGCTCATAAAACGCTCATTTCCTGCAAAAATGAGCGATAACAGAATACGGATACAAGCGTTTGCTAAGGACATAAATGTCCCCGGCAGGCGCTTTTATTATGCCCGAAAGGAGCTGAAACTATGGCTAATCAGCCGAGAGCAAGACCCAACCTTCGCCCGGATCACAACGGCACGCAGCGGGCTCAGTTCGAGTCGAATAAAAAGAAGATATATTCGTCACAGAGCGTCTGCGGCATCTGCGGAAAGCCGGTCGATTTCGCGTTCAGATTTCCTCACCCGCTGAGCCCGTGCATAGATCATATCGTGCCCGTATCCAAGGGCGGCCACCCTTCGGCACTGGAGAACCTCCAGCTTGCACATATGTGCTGCAACCGTCAGAAGTCAGACAAGCTCACCGAAAAGCAGAAGTTTTCGCAGGAACCTGAGCTGATCTCCAACAGAGTGCTGCCGCTGACGTTCGACTGGAAAACAGTCTGACCGAAAGGAGAACCATGAGCGAACGCACAGGAAGGCAGACACCGACTGTCAGCCGTGTGCTGCCGTACACAAACTCGCTCGGTGCAGAGGCCACGGAGATATACAACAGATCTGGCAGGGAAGCTCTGGAATGGCAGGAGCGCCTGATCGAGGATATCATGGCTGTCAATGACGACGGCCAATGGGTACACATGAAATTCGGGTATGCTGTTCCGCGCCGAAACGGCAAGTCCGAGCTCGTCATAATGCGTGCGCTCTGGGGGATCACTCATTCGGAGCGTATTCTCTATACCGCTCACCGCACGAATACCTCCCGCAGCATCTGGGAGAAGATGGTCGACAGGCTTGCGAAAGCGGGCTATGTTGAAAGCGTGGACTTCAAGACCTATAAGCGCAACGGCGATGAGTGTATCATATGGCTCTCCGAAAACGGAGGCGTTATGAACTTCCGGACGAGGTCAACGAAGGGCGGTCTCGGTGAAGGATACGATCTTTTGATCATTGACGAGGCGCAGGAGTATACCGCAGATCAGCAGAGTGCGCTGAAATATATCGTTACCGACAGCCCGAACCCGCAGACAATATTGCTCGGCACACCGCCGACTGTAGTATCTTCGGGAGATGTTTTCCTGAAATACCGCAAGCGCACTCTGTCCGGTGAGGAAGAGGATGCCGGCTGGGCGGAATGGTCCGTGCCGGAACTGACAGATGCTCATGATCCGGAGCTCTGGTATGAGACGAATCCTTCGCTCGGTTACATCCTGACAGAAAGAACGATCCGCTCCGAGCTGGGCGACGATCAGATTGATGACAACATTCAGAGGCTTGGTCTGTGGATAACCTATTCGCAGAAATCAGCAATAAGTCGCAAGGAATGGGAAGAGTTTGGCCTTTCTGAATCTCCGAGGCTCAAGGAGCCTGTCAGGCTGTTTTTCGGCATCAAGTACTCACAGCAGACTCCGAATGTATCTCTTGCTGTAGCAGCAAGGATATCCGGAGACAGGATATTTGTGGAGGCGATAGACTGCCGCCCGGTCAGAGACGGAAATTCGTGGATGATCGCATACCTGCAGAACCCGCACGCTGTCTCTGCGGCGATAGACGGTGCCGGCAATCAGCACATTCTCGAGCAGGAAATGAAGGACGCCGAGGTGGAGTGCAGGGCAGTGCTGCCGAAGGTGTCAGATATCATCGAAGCAAACGCCCTATTTGAAAAGAATCTGTTTGCTGACAATATCAGGCATTGCGGACAGCCGAGCCTTGCGCAGGCGATCTCTAACTGCGAGCACAGAGCAATAGGCACATCCGGAGGCTTCGGCTACAGCTCAGCTCTGGAAGGCGCAGATGCCTCGCTTGTCGAGGCAGTAACGCTTGCATACCTACTCTGCGCGAAGTCGAAAGAAGAAGCTGCCATACAGACGGTAACATACTGAAAGAGGTGCAATATGGACAAAGAAACACTAGCTAAGATCAATTCATTCACCCGCAGGGAATTTACAGCGAAAGAGCTCTATGCTTTTCCTGTAACTCTCTGCGACAACAACATCGACCGCGACGGCGAGGCATTCTCCGATGAAGCGCTCGAAACTCTGAAGGGGCTGTTCGTCGGAAAGACCGGTATCTTCGATCATGATCCGAAGGGAGAGAACCAGAGCGCCCGGATCTACGATACGGAGGTTGTTGCCGATTCCGAAAAGCTGACAGCCTACGGTACACCGTACAAGTACCTGAAGGGAATGGCATACATGGTGCGCACCGAGAAGAATAAATCGCTGATCGAGGAGATCGATGCCGGGATCAAGAAAGAAGTGTCAATAAGCTGCTCGGCTGAGAAGAAGCTATGCTCGATCTGCGGATCCGTAAGCGGCGGGTGTGAGCATATCAAGGGCAAGGAGTATGACGGCAAGATATGCTATCACTCACTCGAAGGCATCACCGATGCCTATGAATGGAGCTTTGTTGCTGTTCCCGCACAGGTGAACGCGGGAGTCACAAAGAAATATGACAAAGCAGAAAAGGAGGAAAAGAAAATGGACGAAAAGTTCAGACAGATCGGCTCGCAGGAAGAGCTCGACAAGCTCGTAGCTGCTGCTGTTGGGGAGGCCGTGAAAAAGTACGAGGGCTGGATATCTCCCGAGGAACATCAGAAGCAGCTTGATGCGGTCACAGCCGAGAAGAAGAGCTTTGAGATCAAGTGTCTCAAGCTCAATGCTGCGATCAGTACTGGGCTTCCGGTAGAGCTTGCTGGGAAGATTTCCGGCGATACCGAAGAGGCTATTCTGAAGGACGCAGAAGCGTTCGCTGCACTCACGGTAAAGGCAGCACAGCAGGTAAGGCATTTCTCGCCCGAGGGCGGGGTAATGTCCGGCGTAGAAAAGGCGTTCTATGACAAGAACCCCGAGCTTAAACATTAAGGAGGATAAGAATATGGCACATGAACATCAGGAAAGATACTCAGAGCTGGTCCTTGAAAGACTCAGGAATGAGCTCGTGCTCTCAGATGGAGATATCTTTAACAACGACTACGAGGGCGACCCCGCGGCAGGTATAGTCAAGATTCCTGTCCGCGATACTGAGGTACAGGTATCCGACTACGACAAGGCCAACGGCATCCCGCCGACCAACGGCTCAACGGCTTATGTGGATATGCCGATCACGAAGGACAAGGCTGTCAACGAGATCATCGACGACTACGATGCGGAGGCTGTTCCGGACGACCTTGTGGCTGATCGTCTCGATAGTGCAGGCTACAGCCTCGCTGCAACCGTCGACAGTGATGGTGCTTCCACACTGCTTGCAGGAGCTACTGTGATGAACGTTGCAGCTCTCTCAAGCGCCAATATCTATAGCACTGTCGTAAGCATCCGTACTGCGATGAGCAAAGCCAAGATTCCCAACGACGGCAGACGTTATCTGCTCTGCACGCCCGACATAATCGCACTGTTTCTCACCTGCCCCGAGTTCGTCCGTTCGACTGCACTCGGAGATCAGACTGTAGAAAAAGGCTTTGTCGGTAAGATCGCCGGGTTCAAGGTCAAAGAGTACAATGACGAGACTGCCAACCTTGCTATGATCGCTGGTCATCCGAGATTTGCGACGAGGGTAAAAGCCTGGAAAAAGCCTGTCAAGATACAGGATCTCTCCGGAAGCGGCAAGTATATCGGCGCTTCGGCTGTCCAGGGCAGATTCATTTACGATCATAAGGTCCTCAGATCTGTCGCTATAAGGGCAGTTTATTCGCCCGGCAGTCTGACAGCGTCTCTTGCAGCGGCAACAGGCGCAAGCTCAACTGGCAAGACTATCGTCACCGTAACAGCCGGCAATACCGGTACAACTTATGCTTATAAGCTCAATCCTACCAAGAGAGCAACGTTCGGCGAGACATCGTCTGATTACAACGGTACCAGCCTGACCTCCGGAACCACCAAGATTGAGGTATCCGCAGGTGATGTGATCGAGGTCGTTAATCTCAGCGACAGCGCAGTGGTTGCAGTAACGTATCTTACGGTAGCAGCTGCTGATATCGGCGTATGAGCTGCCGTGTAACGACGTTGTTTGTTGACGTCACAGACGGCATGTGCCTGTACAGGGTGGGTGATACCTACCCTCGTACAGGACTTGATCCGACCGAAAAAACGGATCGAGTTTCTTATCGCAAAAGGATTTATCACGGAAGGAGACGTTCCTTATGGGCGTAACATATGCGACAGTGCAAGATATTCAGACACTGCTGCGGAGCCTGACAGTGGCCGAGCAGGAAAAGGCCGAAAGTCTCCTGCCGATCGCAAGCGCAAAGCTGAGGATATCAGCAGGTAAGTACGGTGCCGACATCGACGCTATGATAAGTGACGACGACGACATCGGACTTGCTGTCAAAGAGATCGTCTGCAAGGCTGTTGTAAGAGCACTTGATGCTACGGCTCAGACAGGTCCGGCATCAGTCGTATCCCAGGAGTCACAGTCGGCCCTGGGATACACAGCCTCAATGACATATCTTAATGCTGGACAGTCGCTGTACTTCCTTCGCAACGAGCTTAAAGATCTTGGGATAATAAGGCAGCGTTATGGAGCTTTGGAGATCTATGATACATCGGAGGTCGGAAATGATGCAGATTAAAGGAACAACAATTGCTCTGCTGAGCTGCACAAACGGCGAGCTGACAACAGACGAGCTCATCGACGATGTGCTTATCGGAGAAAAGAATGGTGCTCCGGGTGTCAATGATACCGGGGGGCATCTGCTCGGATACACATTAGCGATCCCGAAGGGCGATATGCACGACTGGGTGGATCGTTTTGTTGAATTTTTCGGATATTGTTTCAGAACCGTCGGATTCCCGGAACAGGGGATCGAAGAGAATATACCGCTGCGCTGGCATAAAAAAGTCAAGGTCGAGCTCGCAGATGTTTCCGGGGTATGTACTTTGTATGAAAGCCGGACATACGCAAGACACATCTTCAATCTCGTCTGCATCAGAGATCACCGGGGAGGAACGAGTGTCGCTCAGGACGGTTCAAGGGTCGCCGGGAGGATGAAGATCCGTATATATTCTCCGCTCAATGAAGGAGAGTATATCCCGAAGGCCGGAGATATGATCATTCCCTGCGAATGCTGCGAGAGCATTGACACAACGAGCGAGCAGACAATATCCCGCAGCATCAAGGAAATAAAAGAGGCACATCCGGAATACGGTGCTGTCACAGAGGTCAGCTTTGAGAGCTTCGGAAGAAAATCAGATATTATCATTGAAGCGAGGTGATCGGCGCTGTGATAAATATCAGGCTGAGCTGGAGCAAGCTGTTTCGCTCGAAGAGCAAAAGGCTATTCCTTGATATGCAGAAACAGATAGACAGCGATTGCATCAGATTCATGACCCCGCTGGTGCCTGTCGGTGCAGCCGTATATGAGAGATCAGGATCACTCAGAGACAGCGTTTCTAACCCTGAGCCCGGAGTGATACGGTATGCTCCCGGCCCGATCAAGGGCGGCGAATCCATCGCCAGAAAGGCATACTATACGCCTATGAACCATACCCGGTCCGGAAACCCGAATGCAACGCATCTGTGGTTTGAAGTCATGAAGAGGAAGGACCGCGATAAGATCCGGCGCAATGTTGCTGCGGTCATGAAGAAAGGCTGAATGATATGAACATAATTGAGAGAATAAGAGCGATCCTGCAAGGCTTTCCGAGGATCAACGATATCTGCGATGCGGTTCACGTTGATTTTGCCGACGAAGAGCCCGAATCTTACGGACTGGCCTCCCTGGGGGATGCTCTTATAGCTGAAGACATCCTGGGAAATCAGAACAGGCAGCATTCATTTATGCTCCATTCTGTATTCAGCGCTGTCAATGATTATGAGCGATTGACTAACAGCGGTGTGCTTCTCGAACTGGCACAGTATCTTGACAGCTGCGTTGGGTATGAGGTCGAGCATGAGATCGACGGCAAAAGGTACACAGGAATAATTACTAAGATATCGACAGCAAACGGTATGCTGTCAGCTATCCCGGAAGAGAATACTGTCAGGGGATGGTTTTATCAGCTGCAGATCAATGCAGACTATACCGTAGAGATTAACTGAAAGGAATGATACTATGAAGCTGAAAAGAGGCGCTCTCGTTCATCTGCTTCAGGCACCGTTTGCAGCGGAGCTGGCAAGCACGCAGAGCTGGCATAAGATCGGTAAGGATGTCGCGGATCTCTCTGTCAACCTCAATCCTGAGACAGAGACTGTGAAGAACATCCTTGATGAGACCAACATCAACGATAACGGGTACGAGCCGTCATTCGATGTGGATACTTATTATGCCGACCCATCTGACGGAGATTTCTATGATGAGATCAAGGGTATCTCTCTGAACAGGCTCACCGGAGATGATTGCAAGACCCTCTGTCTGGAGGTCCTTGTTGATAAGACCGAAGGGCCGTTTGATGCCTGGATCGAGGAAGTTGTCGTCAAGCCGCAGTCTTACGGCGGCGCACAGGGCGGGGTGCGATTCCCGTATAATGTCGCTTTCTGCGGGAACAGAAAGGCGGGGACCGTTACCATCGACAGCAGCGGGCAGCCGACATTCACTGAGTGAGGCTGCACAGGTATAAAAGAGATCGGAGGAGTGCAGCAGTGCGCTCCTCCGTTATTTTTAAGGAGGATAAGAAATGGCGGTTAATCTGCGATTTGAAACAGGAACATTCAGAGAATACCAGCTCAACGGCGGGGAGACGATCAGAGTCAACGTATCCGACCCTGCTATCATGACACGGCTGCGGTCTTGTCAGGAAGAGATCGATAAGATCAGGGAAAAACTCGGAGACGATATGACCCCTGAAGACTTTGAGGCCGTCGAAAGGAATATCAGGAAGATAATAGACGATACCATCGACTGCCCCGGAGCTTGCGATAAAGCTTTCGGCAGGACAAGCTGCCTTGCTGTTGCAGGCGGGGTTCCTATCTTCGTGAATTTCATCAAGGCGCTCTCGGATCAGCTGAAATCAGATATTACTGAATTCGGTGAGGAAACCAAGCGACAGTATGAAGCGCTGGAAAATGAAAGGACGAGGAAATATACAGAGATGCCGATTGCAGAACCGGACATTGATAATCTCAGCGAAGAAGAAAAAGACAAGCTCCTCCGGGAGCTGCTGAGTAAATGATCGGGAAGCTCCCCAAGGAGCTTGCGGTCTGCGGAAAGAATCTGCCGATCAATACAGATTTCCGGCAGATTCTGGCGCTTTTCCCGATGTTTGCAGACCCGAAGCTGACTGACACGGAAAAGGCATTTGTTTGCTGCCGGCGGATCTATAGATGCAAGATAGATGCTTCCGCGTTTGCAGACGCGACAATACAAGCGTATCGGTTCATTGACGGTGGCGAAATTCCGAAAAGCGAGCCGGAGAAGGCAAAGATCATCGACTGGGAAAAGGACGAGAAGATCATCATCCCTGCGATCAGCAAGACACTCGGAGTCATTGATGTCCGGGAGCTGCCATATCTGCATTGGTGGACATTCCTGGGAGCTTTCGGCGAGATCGGTGAGGGGATCCTGGCAACAGTACTTAATCTCAGGCGAAAGCGTGCGGCAGGAGAAAAGCTCGATAAATGGGAAGAAAAATATGTCCGGCGAAACAGAGATCTCATCATCATCGAATCAAGAGAGGATGAAGAGGCATTGGCTGAGACAGAGGCATTTATCAAAGAGCTTTTTCATGAATGAAAAGAGGTGAAGGATCATGGTCGACGGTGAGCTGATATTCAATACCAGAATTGATAATAAGGGCTATGACAAAGGCATCAAACGAATTGAAAGCGGGCTTAGTGATCTCAAATCATCGCTCTCGGGATTAGCCAAGGCTGCTGCAGCAGCGTTTTCAGTCAAAGCCGTTTTAAATTTTGTAAAGACGAGCAAAGAGGCGTATGATATCCAGCTCGTGGCAGAGACCAAGCTTGCAACAGTCATGCGGCAGCGTTTGGGTGCAAACGATGATATGATCAAGAGCATCAAGTCACTTGCTGCCCAGCAGCAGGAGCTTGGAGTCATCGGAGACGAAGTACAGCTCGCGGGAGCTCAGCAGATCGCGACCTATGCCAAGGAAACTGATACGCTCAAGACGCTCATTCCGGCGATGAACGATTTGCTCGCCCAGCAGCAAGGACTCAACGCCACGTCCAGCGATGCCGTAAATATCGGTAATCTGATCGGTAAAGTCCTGCAGGGGCAGACCTCAGCTCTGAAGAGAGTCGGGATAACCTTTTCGGATGCTGAGGAGCAGATGCTGAAATACGGCAATGAAAGTCAGCGAGCGGCTATGCTCGCGCAGGTCATCACAAATAATGTCGGGCATATGAATGCTGCTCTTGCTCAGACTGACGCCGGCAAGCAGAAGCAGCTTGCCAACACGATGGGCGATATCAAGGAGGAGTTCGGACGAGCGATCACTCAGATCCAGGCCGTTTTTTTGCCGGTAGTAAAGCTGCTGGCAAGCGGCCTCAGCAAGGTCGCAGAAATGGCTCGCTCTGCTGCATCTGCCTTCCGGGAGCTTTTTGGAGCAGGACAGGAAACTGGTGCAGAGGCCGCATCTGCAATAGCTGCATCCACGGCATCAGCGGCTGAGAGCTATGAGGAAATGGCCGACAGCGCAGTGGAGATCCGTAAGGAGCAGGATGCTGCACTTGCAAGCTTTGATAAGATAATCAAGCTCGATGAGCCGGAAGCGGAGACAGGGGCAGCCGAAGACGCCGGGACGGGTGTGCTGCCTGTCGATATTCCGGCAGCAAAGCAGGAGACCGGCAAGCTGGCAGATTTTTTCAAGAGAAGTTTTGACACTGCACTCAGATGGGTAAAAGATAACTTCGGTGATACGTTCAATGGTATCTGGGAAGGCTTCAAGAAAAACGCTGTAGATAGCTGGAGCATAATTAAAAAGGCATTTGGAGATGTAAAAACCCTGGGTGAGCCTCTCAGGAAAGTCTTAAACACCAAGCTCATTCCCGTCGTAAGAAAAGCTTTAGGCTTTATGGGGCGAAAAGTCAACGATGTATGGGAGAGGATCAATAAGAGTTTCAGCGATATCTGGAATATAGCTGTTTTCCCCGTGCTCCAGGATATGGTCAATATCGGTCTGCCTCTTGCATCTGATTTCTTCAACGGAATGCTTGAGGTCCAGGAAAAGGTCTGGGAAAAGCTCATGCCTGCCTGGGATGCACTCTGGGAAGAGGTCGTCAAGCCTATACTCGAAGGGGCGAAAACTCTCATTCATGATGTCCTGGTATCGCTTTCCGAATTCTGGGAGAAATGGGGACAGCCCATCGTCGATGGTATCAAGGAAGCGATCGAGACCACAGCAGAGCTCATCAGTGAAGTGTGGGAAAAGTATATAAAGCCTGTCTGGGAAACGCTCAAGGAGATCGTTTCAGAGCTGTGGGATGAGCACCTGAAACCGCTGATGGACAATATCCTCGACTTCATCGGAGAACTCGTCACTGCAGCAACTACGATCTATAACGAATTTATCGCTCCGATCATCAGCTGGGTCGTCGACAAGTTCGGTCCTCTCATAGCAGGGGCGGTCAAGAACCTTTGGCAAAAGCTCAAAACTATTTTCGGGGGCATAGCTGATGCTGTGAACGGTGTTGTTGAGGTCTTCAAAGGGATCATTAAGTTCATCAAAGGTGTCTTTACCGGTGACTGGGAGTCTGCCTGGGAAGGTATCAAGACTATTTTCAAAGGCATCTGGGACAAGCTCGTCGGGATCGTCAAGGTCCCGATCAATCTGATCATAGGTTTGGTCAACGGAATGGTCCACGCCATTGAATCCGCTGTTAATTTCTTAATTGACGGGCTTAACTTCCTCAGCTTTGACGTTCCGGACTGGGTACCGCTCATTGGTGGGGCTCACTTCGGCTTCGATATCAGTCATGTGGATATTCCTGAGATCCCGTATCTCGCTCGGGGAACAGTCGTTCCCGCCAACTTTGGGGAATTTGCAGCGATCCTCGGCGACAACAAGCGGGAGCCGGAGATCGTATCACCGATCTCCACAATGAAGCAGGCACTTTCCGAAGCTATGGCGGAGCATGGCGGCAAGCAGCCGATGGTGCTCAATCTCTCTCTTGACACCAGGAGGGGAAGGAAGCTGCTCTCGCAGCAGGTCATTGACGACATAAACGATATCATCAACAGCACAGGCGCTGTGCCGATCAATCTCTGAGGAGGTATGCTAATGACAAACGATCTTATAGTAGACGGCATCGCTCTTCCGCCTCCGTCAATGGGGGGCATACAGTATCAGCAGCAGCTTATATGGTCTAAAAATGCCGGGCGGAATACAGCGACAGGGTACTTTACGGGCGACATTAAGGCCGAGAAGGGGACATGGAGCTTTACCTGGAATGATCAGTTGCTCTCCTATGCCGACCTCAGGAAGATCAATGCCGCTTTTTCGCGCCTGGGCAAACCGTTTTTTACTGTTACATTCACCGATGATCTCGGATATCGACGGACGGTGAGAGCATATAGCGCCGGGCGTTCATCAACGATCAAGACTTACCGTGATGACCGGGGGCGTATTACCGGAGTAACGGTTCAAATTGTAGAGAGGTGAGATCATGTATATTGTAGACAATGCGCTGCTGAAGGATTTTATAATGGGCGATGCCAGGCATTTCACAGCAGTGATGAGTTTCAGAAACGGAACGGTTCTCTCTGAAGAGATCTGCACATTGGATCTCTCAAAGCAGACAAATGCAGATGATCTTATGCCGGGCGATGTCATCTCCGCTTCGCTGAGCGGGACCCTCTCGGGGCTTTCGGATACTATCCTTGGGCAAACGTTCATCCTCAGCTTCTTTGCGACCAATTATGGCGGAGACCGGAGCACATATCAATATCTTTCGCAGTATACGTATGAATATCTGCACAACTTTGAGTATGGCGCTATGCCGGGAACAGAAGTGCCGGAAATCCCGATACCTATGGGAGAATTCAGAGTTTCATCCTGCCTGAAGCAGGATGATCTCTGGAGCTTCGAGGCGCACGATCTGCTATACGCATCAGATAAGCCCTACAACTCAGGGCTTAGATACCCAGCGCCGCTCGCTCAGGTGGAGCATGAGATCTGCAACAGCCTTGGAATAGCCTTCCGCGACAACATTGAACAGATCACTATCCGGAACAAGCCGACCGACATCACCTGCAGAGAGATGCTGGGCTATATCGCAGCGCTTTTCGGCAAGATCTGCATTACTGACCGGCTCGGTAAGCTGGCTTACAAGGGGCTGGATGAGACAGGATACATCATTGAGCCGGACAGAGCGGCAGATCCGGAGACCTCTCAGTCGGCTGTCAGGATAACATCGCTGCATTGCGGAGATCTCTCTGCCGCAGCACCGGGAGCTGCCGACCGCGATATTACTTTCGAGGATCCTTACATGACGGCCGAATATTTTGAAAACGTCAAGGGGAGTTTCCTCGGATTTGCCTATACTCCGCTTTCAATCGAACATATTATGGGAGATCCGCGTTTCGACCTGCTCGATCTTGTGACAGTAAGGAAGGCCGACGGTGATCTTCTCAAGATCCCGCTGATGTCTCTTGCGCTGGAATATGACGGGGGTATAAGCTGCACTCTGGCCGCGACTGCATCAGACGCGGCAAATTACGATGCAGCCAGGACCAACAGGAGGCCGCTGACAGATCAGATCAGGCAGCTCCAGGAAGATGTTGAGAGCTCTGAGCAGGATATGCAGGATGCTGTTGACTATATCACCGGAGCTAACGGAGGATATGTGGAAACTAAGTTCAACGCCGACGGTCAGCCGATAGCAACATATTACACAGATAATCTCGACCCCGCCCAGGCAAGCAATATCATAAGGATCAATCAGAACGGTATCCTTGGCACGAACGGCGGCATGAACGGGCAGTATATGACAGCGATAACCAATGACGGCCGTATCAATGCCTCGCGGATACTGACAGGCATTCTCAAAGCGATCATCGTTCAGTCAACGAATTTCAACGCTCAGAATGGGACCGGCTCCAAGCTGGACCTCAATGACGGCACATTTTCCTTTGCAGGAGGAAAGCTGAAATTTGAGAACAATAAGCTTTCAGCTGAGAAT
>Ga0247611_10006336_pt1 | contig 15234 bp, 13 predicted proteins | sample 177DNAGHGhighgp2_FD_192422 | JGI IMG/M metagenome (GOLD analysis project Ga0247611, IMG submission 192422) | Sheep rumen microbial communities from Palmerston North, Manawatu-Wanganui, New Zealand - 1770 DNA GHGhigh gp2 | ecosystem: Host-associated > Mammals > Digestive system > Stomach > Rumen...
AAGGAACGACTTCGAGCGTCTCCGACAGTTTGCAATTCTTGAAGGTCAACACGCCTCCAATGCCCAGGTAGAAGCCCATTTGGAGGTATTGTTGTGCCACCTCTTTGCTGCCATTGAAGCAGTGAATGACGCCTTTGATTGGTGATTGGTGATTGCTGATTGCTGATTTTAGCACCTTCAGCGTATCTTCAGTGGCTTCACGGCTATGAATCATAATGGGCAGGTTGAGTTCGGCAGCCAAGTCCAACTGACGTTGGAACACTTCGCGCTGGGCATCCTTGAAGGTGGTATCCCAGTAGTAGTCAAAGCCTATCTCTCCGATGGCGACCAACTCATCGCGGTGCTCCCGAATAGCTTTTTCGATGATCGTCCATTGCTCCTGCCAGTCTTCTTTGACATCCTGCGGATGAAAACCAAGTCCGGCATAACAGTAGCCCGGGTGCTTATGGCACACATCGAGGATGCCGGGTATGGAGGCAGCATTGACGCCGGGCACCAGCATGGCTTCCACCCCACTCTCGCGTTGGCGGGCAATGACTTCTTCGCGATCCGACGCGTACGCCTCTTCGTCTAAATGTATATGGGTATCGATCATAATTATGATTTCAAATTTATGATTTATGATTTAAGATACTTGAGTCTCCGTAGGAGAGGAAACGAAAATCGTGACTCAGGGCGTAGTCGTAAATGGTCTTCCAATCGCCACCAACAAACGCGCTGACGAGCAAGAGCAAGGTCGATTGCGGTTGGTGGAAATTGGTGATCAGTTGATCCACAATACGGAAAGTATAGCCGGGTTTGATCATGATCTGCGTCTCGGCATGAAGGGTCTGCTGATGCGTCGCATCGAGGTAGTCCAGAATGGCCTGTAATGCGTCATGAACCGACAATGTATAGTCCTTTTCATAGGGTTCAAACTGACCTACCGTGGCATTCTCCGGGTGGCAACCGATGAAATAGAGCGATTCGAGCGTACGCATGGAAGTGGTACCCACGGCTACGATGTGTCCGAGTTGGCGCTGTATGTGCGCAATCGTCTCACGGGGCACGGCGATGATCTCCGTGTGCATCGTGTGCTCATTGGCATCGGCAGTCTTGACCGGCAGGAAGGTTCCTGCACCCACATGGAGCGTCACCTCATCGGTCTCTATACCGCGTCCACGCAGATCATCGAGCACCTTGTCCGTAAAATGCAAACCGGCCGTAGGCGCTGCCACAGACCCTTTGATGCGCGAATAGACGGTTTGATAGGTCTTCAGATCGGATTCTTCGGTCTTACGGTTGAGGTACGGTGGAATAGGCAGTTCACCGGCTGCATCGAGTATCTGAGCAAACGATACGTTCTCTTCGTTCCACTCAAAACGCACGGCAAAAGTATTGCCTAAAACCTGCTCTTTATAGGCGCGAAGAACTATTTGTAATTTGTCATTTGTAATTGGTAATTCAACCGCTTCATCGTGCCATTTCTTAACGTTGCCCACCATACATTTCCATGTACAACCGGTGGTAGAACCAAGTGAGAGTTGGTAGTCATGGGGCATGAGGGGTTCCAGACAGAACACCTCGATACGAGCACCGGTAGGCTTATGAAACTCCAGCCGGGCTTGTATCACGCGCGTGTTATTATATATAAGGAGCGAATGCGGGGCGATATAATCGCCGACGTTGTAGAAATGATCTTCCGTCACCTGTCCGTCGCGATAGACCAGCAGTTTGCTGTGGTCGCGTTCGGGCAGCGGGTATTTGGCGATTCGTTCGTCAGGTAAAGGGTAATTATAATCAGCTATATAGATTGGTGATTGGTGATTGGTCATTGGTTATTGTCTTTTCTTTTCCCCTGAAATAATTCGTATTTGTTAAATTGGCAGTCCAGTTCGCCGTTGAGCAAACGGTATTTTTTGGAGGGTTTGAGTCCGATGCATTTCATCGCTTCGGCATTGGACGAGATGATCCAAGCTGTCGCACCGGTGAACTGATGCTTGAGGGCTGTTCCGATGGCGCTATACAGGTCTTCTATCTCCTTGTTGCTCTTGAGTCGTTCGCCATACGGCGGATTGAGCATCACCAGAAGTGATGGATTGGTCATTGGTGATTGGTTATTGGTGATTGTTTTAATCTCCTCTATGCGAATCTGCTTGAGTTCGATATCCTTCTGAACACCGGCCGACTTGACATTCTTTGATGCCTGTTGAATGGCATAGAACGAAGCGTCCGATCCGTATATATGATGGGTAAAATCACGTTCGTGGGAGTCGTCGTTGTATATCTCATTCCATAAGTTGGCATCGAAGTCCGGCCATTTTTCGAAGGCATAGGACTGACGGAAGACACCCGGCGCGATGTTACGTGCGATGAGTGCCGCCTCGATAAGGAGTGTTCCCGAACCGCACATCGGGTCATAGAAATCCGACTGTCCGTGCCATCCCGCCATGAGTAGCATTCCCGCCGCCAGTACTTCGTTGATAGGCGCTTCGGTTGTTGCGACACGGTATCCGCGTTTGTGCAGACTCTCGCCGCTGCTGTCCAAAGACAGCGTCACCTGTTCGTTGGCGATGTGGATATTGATCGTCAGATCGGGATTTTGCACACTCACGTTCGGACGTTGATTAATGCGCTCCGACCAATAATCGACAATGGCATCCTTGACGCGGTACGTCACAAAACGGCTGTTGCGGAACGACTCACTATAGACAGTGGCATCGATGGCGAAGGTGTTATTCACCGTCATGTACTTCGACCAATCGAGTGCTTTGAGTTGTTTATAGAGAGCGTCCGTGTCTTTGGCTTTGAACGAAGCGATCGGCACGAGGATGCGGATGGCGGTGCGCAAGCATAAGTTCGCGCGGTACAGCAAGGCCTTGTCGCCTCGGAAAGAGACTGCGCGGCGTTCCAGCTGCACATCGTTGGCACCTAACTCAATCAGTTCTTGCGCCAATACCTCTTCGAGGCCCTTGAAGGTCTTCGCCAGCATCAAAAAAGTAGCCTGTTGCTTCATTTTTTTGTCAATTTATTTGGTCATGTCGATTTTTTGTAGTACCTTTGCACCCGCTTTTGAGGAAAGATGGCAGAGTGGTCTATTGCGTCGGTCTTGAAAACCGAAGTACTGAAAGGTACCGGGGGTTCGAATCCCTCTCTTTCCGCTCTCACGAAGGATGCCGCAAGGTGTCCTTTATTTCTTGAGTTGGAAGGGGAAGGAACCGATGAGATTGCCGTCGCAGAAGAAATCAATCGAGTAGAAACCTTTCTGAACCTCCTCTACCCATGGGCAGTAACACGTGCCGTTATACGCCTCACCGCTGTATTCTATCTGCTGCACGAGCGTATAGGGGATCTCCCCGGACTCGAATGCAAAGACTCTCGATGCATCTTCACCAATCACATCGCCGTTCGGCGTGATCACGCGTGCGTACAGGTCTTTGAGTCCCGGCGTACAGGTGATATTTTTCGCAATGACGAAGTCGAACTGCAGTTTGCGCATATGACTGACCATACGCGTTTTCTTGTCGTTCTTATTGAGCATTGTCAGGTTGCAGGAGGTTATCTCGAGCATGGAGGCGCGCTCTACGGTTTCGGTCAGTTGGGCATTTGCGTGAGTCAGGTGGGTGTTTTGTTCCTTAACCATTTGGTTCTCTTCGCGCACTTGTATATTCTCTTCAGTCAGACGGGCATTGGTGGCATTGAGCGAGTCTATCTGACGGACGTACTCCACCATCACCGCACGAACGGTAGCCAGTTCGCGCTTCAACTCCGCAATACGGCGGGCATTAGAAGCCTTGGTCTGACGTAACTCTTCGAGCAAGTCCTGCACACGTTGTTGCTCGCGGCTCAACAAATCCTGCAATGAGTCATTGCGGATATCCATCTGCTGGTAACCGTCGAACTGAATGGCCAGGTCTTCGTATTCTTCCTCCAGTTCAGCTTTCTCTATCGTCATCTGCTCCACCAGTTCTGTCATCTCCGACCGCTGGTCAAGATACAGATAGACGAGCGCACCCAGCGCCACAACTAAAAAACCTATAATAATCCAGACTAATTTCTTATTCTTAGCCTCAGGGGCACGATTAACATTGTTGTTGTTCATAATAACGGAATAACTTTCTCTAATTGATTGCTTCGGCTGCCTTTGAGTAGGATAGTGTAGCCGGAAAGCGGTGATTGCTGCAGTGCCACAAAGAGCGCCTCCACGTTATCGAAGACGGGGTACGGTGCAGTCGTTTCTTTGTATTCCTCGCCGACCAGCAGCACTTTCTCCGCTTTGCGCTCCAGCAGCATGTTGACGATATTCTGATGCTCCAGATGGGAGTACTCACCCAACTCACGCATCGCGCCCAGGATATAACAATTACCCTTAAACGCATTGATGGCGGCCGTCATGGAAGTAGGGTTGGCGTTATAAGCGTCCACCACGACGGTGTTGTGCTCGGTCTGCATCAACTGCGAACGGTTGTTACTCGGCACATACGCGCGGATGGCCTCTAAGGCCGCCTCTTCGCTGATACCGAAATGCTTGCCCACGCATATAGCCGCCGACACGTTCTCTGCGTTATAACCACCCACGAGATGCGTTCCTTCGGGCATGGTACCGGTCGTATAAGGCACGGTCTTAAGATCACCAGCCATCTTCGCCAGGTAGGGATTGTCCAGGTTCCGGAAACAGTAACCACCATGTGTGCGGAGGTAGTCATATAACTCCGCCTTGGTGCGTTGTACGCCTTCGAACGAACCAAATCCCTGCAGATGCGCTTTGCCGACATTGGTGATCAGACCGCAGTTCGGTTCAGCTATCTCCACGAGTTCTTTGATATCGCCCGGGTGACTCGCCCCCATCTCCACGATCGCCATCTCGTGCGCGCGCGTTATAGATAATAAGGTGAGAGGCACACCGAGTTGGTTGTTCAGATTGCCCTGCGTATAGTAGAGGTTGTACTTCGTCTTGAGCACTGCCGCACAGAGTTCTTTGGTGGTTGTCTTACCGTTCGTACCGGTGATACCGAGGATCGGCAGTCCTAACTCACGACGCCAGGCACGCGCCAGGTCTTGCAGTTCAGCCAACGCGTTCTCCCCGCTGATGATATATTCGGCACCATCCTTTCGCGCCTGATCCACAAACGCGTTGCCGTCAAAATGTTCGCCTTTGAGTGCCACAAAAACAGAGCCGGGAGTTACCTTCCGGCTGTCTGTTGTGACATTCAGGGATTGTTTATTTCTTATTAGGAAGCTCCAATCCATAGTTTTTCTTTTTATCCTCCACTTTGAGTGCCAGACTCAGCAAGAAGGCCATCACACCGAACGAAGCGAAGACGATCATCGGCACGAGGTAGCCGTTGGTAGCCACGCGCAGTTTACCGATGAGCAGCGGTACGAGGCACAGACCGATGTTCTGCACCCAGAAGATGAGGCAGTAGGCCGAACCGAGCACTTTCTCGTCAATAATCTTCGGTACCGAAGGCCACATAGAAGCCGGTACGAGCGAGAAGCTGACACCGAGTACCAGGATCGTCACCAGCGCGAGTGCTTTGCTGGGGTATGCCGGCAGCACGAATGCGAACACACTATGGCACGCGATCATGATGACCGCACCGAGCAGCATCATCGAGGCACCTTTACCCTTGTAGTCGATGAACGCACCGAGGAACGGCGTCAGTACCATCGCCAGGATCGGGAACCACTTGAACAAACCGGCTGCTTCCGCATTGGAGATCGCGAGGGTCTCTTCCAGGAAGTTCGTTGCGAAACGCTGGAAGGGGAAGATAGCGGAGTAGTAGAGCACACAGAGGAGCGCTACGATCCAGAACATTTTCGAGGTCAATATCTGCTTGAGGTCGGACACATGGAACTCATCCTCCGGATCTTTCTCTGCCGTTGCTTCACCGATAGCCACGAGTTGGTTATCGAAGGCCTTGTCCATGATGGTGAACACAAAGAAATTGATCAGACCGATGACGAGCAAGAGCGTTGCGAAGAGCAACGGTGCCGTAACGGAGTTCGTTCCGTCCACAGCATAATGCGAGCTGAGCATCGGCGCGAGCCACATCGCAGCGAACACTCCCAGACGGGCGATTGCCATCTCGAGGCCCATTGCTAGTGCCATTTCTTTTCCTTTGAACCACTTAGCGAGGATCTTACTAACCGTCGTGCCGGCCATCTCACAGCCGCAGCCGAAGATCATAAAACCGAACATCGCCAGTTTTGCGCTACCCGGCATAGCCGGCCACCAGGCGTTGAGCCACTCAACCGTATTGGCCTCTGACCAGGATATACCCCAGTATTTGATGGCCGCACCAATCACCATGAGGCTCGCACTGAGCAGACCCGTGAAACGGACACCCATCTTATCGAGGATGATACCCGCGATGATGAGGAAACCGAACACGTTCAGCAGGTACTCACCGGCTGCGTAGGTACCGAAGTCACCGCGATCCCAATCGAGGGTCTCTTCCAATAAGGAAGCCAGCGGTGAGAGGATATCGACGAACATGTAGGCGAAGAACATCATGGATGCCACGAGCACCAAGACAGCCCAACGCGCTACTGCACTGTCACGAAGCGTCTTTTGAATTGCTTTTACCATACTTGTAGGAGAATTTGGATTTTTTCTTTAACCATTCTGCCTTTTTTTTCTCATACTCGGCATAATGGCTTTCCAGATAACCGTCTGCCATTATTTAATTCCGAGTTCTTTCTTAACAGCCGGTGTAGCATCGATGGCGTCTGCACCGATATGCACCATTGCCTGGCTATCGAAGATATAGGTGTAGTTCTCGCGCTCACCAACTGCCTTGATAGCCTTTGCCATCTTCTCGTGAACCGGTGCCAACAACTCCTGTTGTTTACGTTGGATATCCTGCTCCGCAGTTTGGTAGAACAGTTGAATTCGCTGCTGCATTTCCTGCAACTCCTGTTGACGAATCTGCTTGATAGCGTCTGCCATCGTAGCCTCTTGCGCCTGATAGTCCTGCAGTTTCTTCTGGATCTCCTCGTTCATCGAAGCGAGCTGGGTCTCGTACTGATTCTGGACAGTATCCATTTTCAGTTTGACTTGTGCTACCTCCGGCATCTGAGCGAAGAGCTCTTGCGTGTTGATGTGACCGAATTTCTGTGCGCTGGTTACCATCGGTAATACCAGCATCAATGCGATAATAATTTTTTTCATTTCCAACTTTTGATTTATTATTTATACTTTTATTTTGCTCCTAATTTGCGTAACACCTGATCGGATACGTCCAGTTTGGAGGACATATAGATCAGTGCAGGGTCAGCCGAACGGTCTTTGACGATGTCGATGCGTTTCTCGTTCGCCAAGTCCTGAATGGCATTGTATATCTCGTCCTGGATCGGCTTGATGAGCGCCTCGCGTTTCTTGTACAACTCGCCTTCCTGACCGAAATACTTGCGTTTGAGTTCGAGTACCTCCTGCTCTTTGGCAACTATCTCCTGCTCGCGTTGTGCGCGCATGGTCTCGGAGAGGAAGATCTGCTCCGTCTGATAGTTGGTGGCCATGACGCGTGCCTCTTGTTGCGCGGCGTCTATCTCTTTCTGCCAACGCTTGGAGAGCATCGTCAGTTGCTCGTTCGCCTGCTCGTACTGAGGCAGGTTCTTGAGGATATAACTCATGTCGATATACGCTATCGACTGATCTTTAGCAAAAGCCGTGCCACAAAGCAGCAGGGCTGCAAAAATTATTGAAACTAATTTTTTCATTTCAAATCTCAAATTTCAAATTTTATAGTTCTTGTCCGAGAACGAAGTGGAACTGACTACCGCTATACTGTTTCGATCCGTTGATCTCGTCGAAGCCCCATCCCCAGTCGATACCTAACAGACCGAACATCTGCAGGAAGATACGTACGCCGACACCGGCGGAACGCTTGAGGTTGAAGGGGTTATAGTCGCGAATATCCGAGAAACAGTTACCGGCCTCGAGGAAGACATGCGCCCAGATGGTTGCACTCTGCTCCAAGGTGATCGGGTAACGTAGCTCCATGGTGAACTTATTATAGAGGTAACCCATGTTACGTCCGGTTGCCACATCGTACGGCGTGAGCGAACCCGAGGAGTAACCACGCATCGCCACGTACTCGGTGGCATAACTCGTGTAACTCGACATACCATCGCCACCCATATAGAAAGTCTCGAACGGCGATTTGAGGTTCTGGTTGTAATGCCCCAGATAACCGAACTCCGCACGCGTCATGAGCACTAACTTGCTATCTTTGGTGAGCGGTGTGAACACCTTTCCGGTGAATTTCCACTTATGGTACTCAATGAGGTGGTACTTCTCGTTATTGGTCATGTTGGCATAGTCCGCCGGGAAGAAGAGCGACCAAGGCGGGGTCAGTTTGACTCCTATGGTGAACTGGCTACCGCGGCGGGTGTAAATCGGGTTATCGATGGACGAACGACTGATCTGCAGGTTCAGTGCCAGGTTGTGACAGGTACCGTCGGACACGAGTAGATAAGCCCAGTCTTTCATCATGTACATCTGGTAACTCAACTCGCCGTAGAACGCAAAATAGTCGTCCGGCCAGCGCATACGCTTACCGTAACCCACCGACACACCGAGCGTACGGAGGTACTTGTCCTTATCCGCCTCGGACTCCGCCAACTGCTGGTAATAATTGCTATTTCCGGAGTAGTAATAGTAGTTCGAATAGGTGTTATAGAGGTTTTGGTAGGCCTTCTGATAACGACTCGAGTAACCGGTTTGGTTGGCAAAGTAGATCGATGCACTCAAGCTGTTCGGACGCTTACCGCCAAGCCACGGCTCGAGGAAGGAGATCGAAGCCGAGGTATAATAGATACCGTTCGTACGCGCGTTGATAGAGAAGGTCTGACCTTCACCCTGCGGCACGATGCGGTAGGATTTCTTATTGAACAGGTTCTGGATAGCGAAGTTAGTGAACTTCAATCCGAGCGAACCCACCAGACCGGTAGCACCCCAACCGAGCGAGAACTCAATCTGGTCGGAGGACTTGGTCTGCAACTGATAGGTTATATCCACCGTTCCCTCCTCGGGGTTCGGCTGGATATCGGGCACGAGTTTCTCTTGGTCGAAGTGACCCATCTGCGCCAACTCACGCAGCGAACGCATGATATCCGACTGCGAGTAGAGTTGTCCGGGTTTGGTATATAGCTCACGACGAACGACATGCTCGTACACACGCGTGTTTCCGACGATATTGATCTGATTGATCGTAGCGGGTTTGCCTTCGTACATACGCATCTCGAAATCGATCGAGTCGTTCTCCACATTCACCTCCACGGGTTCGACATTAAAGAACAGGTATCCGCGGTCGGTATAGAGTTTGCTGACGGCATCGTCGTCATTGCTCAGACGGTCATTGAGGGTCTTGAGGTTATAGACGTCGCCAGGTTTGATACCGAGCGTAGCGTCCAACATCTCATACGGATAAACGGTGTTCCCAACCCATTTGACCGAACGGACATAGTACTTATCACCCTCACTGATGGTCATGTATATATCCACGCGGTTGGGATCTTCGGGGTTGGGCACTACCGAGTCGGCTACGATATACGCATCGCGATAACCGTGTTCGTTGTATTTCTCGATGACTGCCAGTTTATCTTTCTCGTACTCTTCGGTAACGAATTTCTTAGTGCGGAAGAGGTTGATGATATCGTTATCATTGGTCTTCTTCATCGCCTTGTTGATCTGACGATGCGTGAGGTTCTCGTTACCGGTGATATAGATCTTACCGACCTTGGTCTTCACTTTCTTATCCACGCCGACGAGCACACGCACATAGCCCGGGTGGTCGGGGTCGTTGTTCTGAAAGACATGTACTTCGGCGTTATGATAACCTTTCTCCGCGAGGTATTTCTTGATGACGGTCTTACAGTGGTCTTCGAGGTTAGGCGTCATCTGCGAACCCTGACGTATACCGGCCTTTACTTCGATATCCTCGCGTTCGGATTTCTTGAGTCCTTCGTAGCGCACCTCACTGATACGCGGGCGTTGCTCGAGCTGAATGACGAGCCAGATCTTATTGCCTTCTATCTTGGAGGCTTTGATCTTGACGTTCGAGAAGAGTCCCTGTTTCCAGAAACGCTTGATAGCTTTGGTGATCTGGTCTCCCGGCACTTCGATCTTATCCCCCACAGCGAGACCGGAGAAGCCGATGAGCACAAAGTCCTCATAGCTATCCGCTCCTTGCACCTCAATGCCGGCAATCTCGTAGGTCTTACGCGTCATGCCGTACTCAATGTCCTGGGCGAACACCCCGACACTGAAGAGCACAAACAATAGTATATTAATGAATCTGTTCACTGGTTTTTCCAAATCTTCTTTCACGTTTCTGATAATCCACAATGGCTTTATAGAACTCCTCCTCGGTGAACTCCGGCCACAAGCAATCGGTGAAGTACAGTTCGCTGTACGCCAGTTGCCAGAGCAGGAAGTTACTGATGCGGTACTCTCCGCTGGTGCGGATGAGCAGATCCGGATCAGGCATCTCATGCGTGGTCATGAGGGACGACACGAGTTGTTCGTTCACGTCCTCTGCACGCAGTTCGCCATTCTGTGCACGACGTACTGCCGTCCGTACCGCCTCGGTGATCTCCCAACGCGCCGAATAACTGAGCGCGATGACCATCGTCAGACCGGTGTTACGACTCGTCTCGTCGATACATGCCAGGAATTTCTGACGCGTACCTTCCGGCAGGCGCTCTATATCACCGATGGTCTGCAGACGTACGTTGTTGTTCATCAGCGTCGGGGTCTCCTTCACGATGGTGTCCACGAGCAGCGTCATCAACGCATCGACTTCTTCTTTCGGACGGTTCCAGTTCTCGGTAGAGAAGGTGTATAACGTCAGGTACTCGATGCCGAGTGCGGTAGCCGCTACGGTAATGTTATGCACGGTCTCCACTCCTTGTTTATGACCGAACATACGCGCCAAACCTTGTTTCTTTGCCCACCGACCGTTGCCGTCCATGATGATGGCCACGTGACGCGGCAGACGCGCTTTGTCTATTTGTTCTTTATATGCCATTGTTATGCTTTTTTACCAATTACAAATGCGGCAGGTTTTCTTCGCACGGGCGAACTCAAACACCAGTCCTGCCGTGAGCATACCCGTCAAGTCGCAGTTCATTATGTTACTGCCATTCAAGCCGTGACGGTCGGCTAAGTTATCCCGGTTCTCCAGGTTGTCCGCGAAGTACACATTATGCTGCCAAGCGATATTGAGCCCCACGAACTCATGGAATTTCCATTTGAAGCCGATACCGAAGGGGAGATACGCCATCACTTTGTTGAAGTTTCCGTTCGTATATCCTTCCGATCCGTATATACCTGCACCGATACCCAGGAAGATATAGGGCGTGTAGGGTTTGATACGTTTGTCGAACTTATTAGCGTCCCCGAAGCGGAGAAAATTGAACTCCGCCATCACATCGACGTTCACCAACAGGTTCTGCCATTTGCTATCCAGTTTAACAGGTCCCACACCGGTCTCGTACGCATACTCATGACCCGTTATACGTTGTCCGGAGGCCTTCACCTGCAGCGCCCAGCGTTTGGTGAACTTATACCGGAAATGGATACCGTACGCCTCGCGGGGGTTCATGAATATATGCTCCGCCGCATCGCCTACGTAGTAACCGCAACCTGCCTGAATACCGACTTCACACAAGTACGGCTGGCCGTTCGTCTGCGCTTGCGCTGGGGGCGCACAGAGTACAGCACACAGTATACAGACTAATATGTATATCGATTTTTTCAACTCTTAATCAATAATCTAAAAGCGTCCGTGACACGTTTGACAGTCACCACTTCGATTTTAAAACGCTTGCTATCGATCTTCTGTCCGTCCGGAATGAGGATGCGTTTGAAGCCTAATTTCTCTGCCTCAGCGATGCGTTGTTCGATGCGGTTGACGGGTCGTATCTCGCCGGCCAGTCCTACTTCACCGCATAGACAGGTCGTGGCATCCAAGGGTATGTCCATGTTACTGCTGAGCACCGAAGCGATGACCGCGAGATCGATGGCCGGGTCTTGTACCCGCAGTCCACCGGCGATGTTGAGGAATACATCTTTCTGCAACAACTTAAAGCCCACGCGTTTCTCGAGCACGGCGAGCAGCATGTTAAGTCGTCTGCCGTCAAAGCCTGTGGACGAGCGTTGGGGTGTACCGTACGCCGCAGAGGAAACCAGTGCCTGCACCTCGATAAGGAACGGTCGTACGCCTTCGACAGCCGCAGCGATAGCGATACCGCTTAATCCTTCACGCGAGGTCGAGAGCAGCAGTTCGGAGGGGTTCGTCACCTCGCGCAGACCATCCTGACGCATTTCGTAGATACCCAACTCGGAGGTTGAACCGAAACGGTTCTTCTGCGCCCGCAGGATGCGGTACATGTTATGTTGGTCGCCCTCGAACTGCAGCACCGTGTCCACGATATGCTCCAGCACTTTGGGACCCGCCAACGAACCCTCTTTGTTGATATGTCCGATGATGAAGAACGGTATATTCCGTGTCTTGGCGAACTCCAGAATGCGTGCTGCGCACTCGCGTACTTGCGAGAGCGAACCGATGGTGGCGTCGATAGCGTCCGTTCCGATGGTCTGGATGGAGTCGATGACAACTATCTCGGGTTCAAGTTCTTTGACCTGCTCAAGGATACGCTCCAGCGAGGTCTCCGCGGATATATAGAGGTTCTCGGCATTGCCGGCCAATCGTTCAGCGCGAAGCTTGAGTTGCTGCGCCGACTCCTCCCCCGAGGCGTAGAAGGTCTTCCGTTCACCCTGCTGCATCAGCACCTGGAGTGCCAGCGTCGATTTGCCTATACCGGGTTCGCCACCCAGCAGCACCAGACTGCCCGGCACCAGTCCACCGCCTAAGACACGGTTCAACTCGCCGTTATGCATGTCAATACGGATCTCGTGGGATGCCTGTACGTCTTGGAGACGCTTAGGATGACCGCCTGCGGCTGAAAGACCGCGTTCGCTGTAAGACCGCTTTGCTGTAAGATCGCTTCGCTGTAAGACTTCCTCTTCATACGTTCCCCACTCTCCGCAAACGGGACAGCGACCGAGCATCTGCGGAGCTTTAGCACCGCAGGACGAGCATACATATTGAATAGTACTTTTAGCCATCAGATCTCTATTACGTCGTTCTCCTCTGCAAGAACGCAGTTTTCAAATATCGGTTTTGCCTCCTGCAAGAAGAGACTGTGGTCTTCTACACGCGCGCTATAGTGTCCGAGCACCAGTTTCCCTGCATTCGCTTTCTGTGCTATCGTAGCGGCTTGTGCGGCGGTGGAATGCTGTACCTCTTTGCTGCGCGCTCCCATCGACTCGAGAAACGTGGACTCATGATAGAGCGTACCTACCCCTTCGATGATGGGAACGATCTTCTCGCTGTACATCGTGTCCGAGCAGTAGGCATATGCCTTACGTGCTATGCGCTCATATGAACCGTCTTCTTTCTGCACCCGTTGCGACTCCTTGAAGAGGAACCCGCAGGTGGGCACACTATGCTTGAGCGGGATGGTCTCTACGGTGACGTTATTATCCTCGTAGATGACCTCGTTCTTGCGGGGGTTGATGGCATGGAAGATGATCTCGTACTGACGGTCGTTAGCATGGTACTCCAGCAGCGGCGTCAGTAGTTTCTCGAGGTCTCTGTACGCGTATATATGCATCGGTTGCGTGCGCTTGAGCATACCGAGCGTGGTCAGTAACCCGATCAGGCCGAAGCAGTGGTCGCCGTGCAGGTGGGAGATGAAGATGTTATACAGCCGCGAGGTGTGCACCCCGAGCTTCTGCATCGTCAACAACGTTCCCTCACCGCAATCGACAAGGAAATACTTATCGTGCAGGTTGACCAACTGCGACGAAGGCGAGGTGGTCTTCGTCGGTTTGGCACTGCCGCAGCCTAATATGGTTACTGTTCCTTTCATTGTACCTGTTCCAGTTGAGCGAGCACTTTATCGCCCAGGTTCGTTTTGGTCTCTATATGCTCAAGTACGGCCTTGACGAAGGAGTTGGACTCAAACGATCCACGTACTTCTTCGAAGTCCGCCTGTGCTTGCGAGCGGTCACCATCGACACCGAAACCGGTCTGACTATTGAGGTCAAACTCCTTGCGGGCATCGTTATAGACCATGCGATCCAAACTTACGACGGCTTCTTGCCACTCGATGATCGTGCGGCGGATCTGCTCCAGCGTCACGTCCTTCACCTTGCAGCCCCATACCTGCTCGAGGAGCTCCAACGCCCACGACCACTCGTACGAGTAGTAGTGCGCGTGCATAGCTACCAGACGTTCCTGGATAGCCTCGAGGCTCAGTTTGCCGGCTTCTATATCATCCGCCAGACGACTCACTTCGCTACGCGGCGCAATCAGTCCGGCCAGATCGACCCAACTGCCCAGACCAGCCTCGCTGTCCGGTTGCAAGGCCTTGCGCACCTCGTCCAAGGTATGCCACTCGCTCTTCTCGAGACGACTGATGAGGCTGTTGCCGAGGAATTTCTGGATACCGATCGTATAGAGTTCGAGACCGTGCTTGAGCGAGGTGTTACGGATCTTACAGTTACGATAACCGAAGACCTCGGTGTTCTCTCCGCTCAGCGCTACCAGTTCGTTCAGCACTTCGCGTCCGCGCCACATTTTCTGTACCGTGTACGGGCTCAACAGGTTGAAGTTGATCTGGTCGAGTTTATGCGGATCCTTACGGTTGTCACGCTTCGGCCATTTCTGCGCATCACGGATCGTACCTACCGTACGCAGGTTAGCGCCCGGCACGAGATAGGACTCCGAGTTATTCTCAATGAGGTACGAGAACGGCAGATCGGAGGTGTCCGCGTGATGCGTATGACGACCCATGACGAGGCTGAATGCACCGATCTTAGACGGCCACAGCAGATAACTGTCGGAGGTGGTCTTCGAACCGCGCTCTGCCACACCCTGATGGATCGGACCGAGTTTGTACATATGGTTCGACTGGTTACTACCCGAACCGGCGTTCATGAACGAGAACATACCGGCGATGAGCAGCGTCGATTTATGATGGGTGACGGTATAAGGACCTGCGAAGATAGCGCAGGCCTCGCCGTGCATGCCTTGGCAGTTCGAGAAGAACAGACTCTCCCCTGCCGAGTAGTGCTTATCGAAGACACAACCCTGACCGACGAAGCACTTATCCACCAGCGTCGAGTCGCCGATCTCCACGCCCGAGGCGATGATGAAGTCCGTACACTTGACACCAGAGCCC
>Ga0247611_10006337_pt1 | contig 15233 bp, 12 predicted proteins | sample 177DNAGHGhighgp2_FD_192422 | JGI IMG/M metagenome (GOLD analysis project Ga0247611, IMG submission 192422) | Sheep rumen microbial communities from Palmerston North, Manawatu-Wanganui, New Zealand - 1770 DNA GHGhigh gp2 | ecosystem: Host-associated > Mammals > Digestive system > Stomach > Rumen...
GGTAAACATTAGCGATACTTTTTAGTGTAACTTGTTGTGTAGTGACTACAAATTTACTAAAAATATCGCTAATTTCCTAATAATCAGATAATTATTTACTAAATTATTTTCATCGAACTCACGTTATTTAGTTGAATAGTTACCTTTTTGACACACTCTTATAACAAAACGAGGTTATAAATGCTCCACTTTAGAAAGAGTACTATTTCCCAAAAACTTTAAAAATGGCTGGCAGAGCAATGACTTTGCCAGTCGTCTTTCTATCTCCATAATTTCAAAAACAAAATAATCCTGCTATCCCTGCTACAATGGGGCTGAAATGCCGATGTATAAAGGGCGGAGCCTGTAGCAGGGTTGGGATTTATCCTGCTACAATAGTGCTATCACCCTGCTACAAAAATAAAAAATCTCCCTATCGCACTACCCAAATGGCTCAAATGCCGATGCACAGAGGGATTGCGGGTAGTGGGATTGACTTAAAATCTCACTACCATCTCACTACCCAGACAGCGACTGTTTTTTGAGCGGTTTGCTTTCGGCTGTAGGCGTTCAGTTGTCTGGCTCGGGCGCTTGGTTCGTGATTGTCTTCCTGAATGCCAGTTGACAAACATTTTTTCGTGTCTACTTAAAGAATCTGGTACAAAACATTTTGATTATATGGCGAAAAGTTGTAAATTTGTACCCGAAAATATGGCGAAAAGTTGCAAAACGTTTTTATAAAACATGGCGAAAAGTTGTAATTATGCTTAAAAGAAAGGTATTAACACAGATAGAAGAGTGGCATCAGGGCGGATGCCAGAAAGCCCTTTTGCTTACAGGTGCCAGACAGGTTGGCAAGACTACCGTAGTACGTGAATTTGCAAAGCAGCACTATACTCATTTTGTTGAAGTGAACTTCGTGAAACGTCCGATAGCACAAAAGGCTTTTGATGGTGACCTTGACACCAAAACCATCATTACCAATTTATCTGCTATGGGTTTTGGTCCGTTTGTCGAGGGTAAGACACTTGTGTTTCTCGACGAGATTCAGGAGTGCCCCAATGCACGTGCATCTATAAAGTTTCTCGTTGAGGAACATACCTATGATTATATAGAGTCTGGTTCCCTGTTAGGAATCAATTATAAACCAGTACCATCCTATCCTGTCGGTTACGAGGAAGAAATAGCAATGTTCCCATTCGATTTTGAGGAATTCTTATGGGCAAATGGTGTCTCAGATCAGGTGTTTGATGTGCTGAGAGAATCTTACCTCAATGAAACACCAGTGCCCGACTTCATCCATCAGCAGACGAGCCATTACTATCGTCAGTTTCTTGCAGTAGGCGGTATGCCCGAAGCCGTGCAGACATTCGTCAATAATCCTGATTTCCGTGCCGTTGAGAAAGTACATCGTTCTATACTAACAACCTATCGGGCTGATATCACACAATATGCTGGTAGGGATCAGGCACTGGTAAAGCGTGTTTTCGATGCCATTCCCTCAGAACTGGCGAAGGAAGACAAACGATTCATTCTGGCAGACTTGGAGAAGGGAGCCTCGCGACGCAAATACGAAGATCCTACCCAATGGCTTATCGATGCAGGGATAGCCTATTATTCCTTTAGCACAGCGGCATTTGAACTCCCCTTCGAGGCTACCGAGAACCGAAAATTGTACAAACTGTACATGGTGGATACAGGATTGCTGGGCAGCATCTTGCTCAAAGGTATTCAATTTCAGGTGTTGAGCGGTGACATTAGCGTCAATGAAGGTGCCCTGACTGAGAACTATGTGGCCTGTGCCTTGTCAGCCAAAGGAATCTCGCTCCATTACTATGATAAGAAGAGCAAACAGGAACTGGATTTCATTATCGAGGAGAGGAACAAGATCACGGTCATTGAGGTGAAGTCTGGAGAGAAATACCAGAAACATGCATCCTTGACCGCAGCCGTCAAAAACTATACTGACAAGATACACCGCTCAATTGTGTTAAGCCGCTATAACGTCAGTAAAAAGGATGATGTACTGTATCTTCCACTCTATATGACTATCTTTATATAATGACTCAACTTTCTCTATGTTGAAGAGGTGAGTGGTACAACCATCATACACCCAGACAGCGACTGTTTTTTGAGCGGTTTGCTTTCGGCTGTAGGCGTTCAGTTGTTTGGCTGGAGCCGTTCAGTTGTTTGGCTATAGGCGAACGGCTGAAAGGATGCCTCTAACTCCCTCGAAGGACGGCACTAATACCCCAACAACGGTAACTGGTTACCCCTATGGAAGGCATCTTCATCATCGATCGGAGGCATTGCTATACTTTACTCCTTGAACACAATCATGTCAGCAAGTTGCAGGAAATAGTCATTCGACCAGATGTCGAGTTCCTGTGGGTTGATGACAAAACGAGCAACGTCTGACTTCACGGTCTCTATATCCGTAGTGGAGAGGCGTGTGCGAAGCATTGAAATAAACTCTTCGCGTGACATTTCTGTTCCATTAAACTCGCGGATGCGTTCCTGTAGGTGCTGGAAGTCAAGTGGTACTTGATTGCGAACATACCACTCAAAATCATACCAGTCACGTCCCTTGACACGAGTCTTCCAATTACGAAACACCAGTGCATGCATCTTTCCGGCATAAAGGTCTGGCAGTGTGAAACATCGGATCATAAGTGATTGTGGGAAAGACAATAATTTCTGCTCCGTGTGGAATTGCAGAGGAGGCAAGGTGTCTACCTCAATCTTTACCTTTGTGGTCTTTTCTGTTTGGAACGATATATTATATACATCAGTAGTATCCTTAAGAAAGGCGGAGTCAACACGTCCAAACATCTTCTTATCCTTCTTTTTTATTTCGACAACACGACCAATCTGGCTGAATTCGTCAATAATGGGTTGGAAATAGTTCTCAAAGTTAAAGTGCTCATCTGGAGCCAGAAGAGAGAAATCCATATCCTCAGAGAAACGTGGAAGATGATAGAATAGTCTCAGACAAGTGCCTCCATAGAATGCCGATCGGTCAAAGAAACCGCCTCGATGTAGACCAGAAAGAATAACTTGTTGAGTAATCTCATAGATGGCATTCTGCTTGCTCTTGGCATCGGTGACATTGTAATGACCTAATACTTGTTCAAAAAAGGTGTTCATAATTTTTCTTTTAGTTTGATAATATTGTTAATGAATTGTTGCTTCTTTCCTGTTGCTGCGCATTGTTTGAAGATACTGATGTCCATCTCTACAAATGCGTCCATGTCGAATCGCAAATCCTCTTCTAAAAAGGTATAGGTGTCTTTGATAAAGCGTAATGGAAGATAGGGTGTTGCGCAGATGTAATCACAGAGGGCTTTTTCTGGGGTTGCCATCAGAAAGTTGATGCCTTCAGTGGCTTCTTGTCTAATACCTATCTGATAGTATTCCTTAGAGCAATGGTAGTATTCGAATCTTCCTAAGGGGGTGTCGAATGTTCGCCGGAGATGGATAGTCATCGATTCTGTAATGGCAACATATTCTGGAATCAGTCCATAGAACCTTAGCGCAGTCATCATTGATACATACGATGGTCCATAGAGCATATTGCCTATTAGTTCCGTTGATACAAGCAACCCGCTCTCCTTGGGATTAACTACATACAATCCGCGCTTAAGGCGAATAATTTTATTCGCCTTCTCCAAACTTGCTACTTTCTTCTTTCCTGCTTTTATGTCGGGATATAGAGAGGCAATAGCAGCCGTTTGGACAGGTACGTTCTTAAATACGTCGAGTTCACTCTTCATCTTTACGGCTGCAAAATTAGTCATTTTTTTAATAGAAAGCAACCTTTTTGGTAACTTTTTATCAAAAAAATGACTAATTTTGGTCTTCCCCCCTCCTTACTCCTCTACAATTTCCTTGGCTCTTGTCAGGGCGAGGTCGATGTGGTTGCAGATGTTCTCCTCGCCGATGATGTGCTGGAAATTATTGCGCTTGAGGACGGTCTCCACCTTCTCGTTGACACCAGAGAGGACGACGGTGATGCCCTCCTTCTGACTCATCAGACACATATTCTCAAGGTTGTGCAGTCCAGTGGAGTCGATGAAAGGAACCTTACGCATTCGGATGATACGCACCTTGGGATGACGACCATAGCGTGCCATGATGTCCTCGAAACGGTTGCCGGCTCCGAAGAAGTAAGGACCATTGATCTCATAGACCTCCACACCCTTTGGAATAGTGAGATGCTCCAAGTTCCCAGCCTCCATATCCGCATCCTCGTTGAGGTCGATCTCGTTCAATACCGCATGTACATCGGTCGTCTCTGCCATACGACGCATGAAGAGCAGACAGGCACAGATGAGTCCGAACTCGATGGCAACGGTGAGGTCGAAGATGATGGTAAGGAAGAAGGTGAGCAGCAGGACGGTGATGTCGCTCTTCGGATTACGCAGCATCGCCAGGAAAGAACGCCATCCACTCATGCCATAGGCTACGACAACCAGTACACCGGCAAGGCATGCCATCGGGATATACTGGGCAAGTGGCATGAGGAACAGGAAGATGAGCAACAGCACGGCGGCATGGATGATACCAGCCACAGGGGTGCGTCCCCCGTTATTGATATTCGTCATCGTACGGGCGATGGCTCCTGTTGCGGGAATACCACCAAAGAGGGGTGAGGCGATATTAGCGATACCCTGTCCGATGAGTTCTGTATTCGAGTTATGATGGTCGCCGATGACACCATCCGCAACAGTAGCAGACAGCAGACTCTCGATGGCTCCCAAGACAGCAATGGTGACAGCAGGACCAACCAGTCCTTTGATTGTCTCCCAAGAGAGCGCTGGCACAACGGCACCGGGCAGTTGGGAGTTAATGCTGAAACGGTCGCCGATGGTCTCGATGGTCGTCACACCAGCATACTGTTTGAGTAGCAAAGCAGTTATCGTGATGACAACAATGGCTACCAGAGAACCAGGAAGAGAACGCAATGGCGACAAGCGGAACATACGAGCCAGTATGGGCCATGCGGCTATAATGATGACACTGGCAATACCCATCAGGGCACTCCAGCAGTCGATATTCCCCAAATGGGAGAAGTAGGCAATCCACTTCTCGACGAAGTCAGAGGGTACTGTGTCCATCTGCATGCCCAGCAGGTCCTTGATCTGTGTGGTGAAGATAGTGACGGCGATACCACTCGTGAAGCCCACGACAATAGGATAGGGGATATACTTGATAATCGTTCCAAGTCGAAGGACGCCTAACAGAATGAGGAACACACCAGCCATCAGGGTGGCGATGGTCAGTCCCTGCATACCATATTGTTGGATGATGCCATAGACGATGACGATGAAGGCGCCCGTAGGTCCTCCAATCTGCACCTTGCTACCTCCGAAGAGTGATATCATGAGTCCTGCCACAATGGCAGTGATGATACCTTTCTCTGGTGACACACCACTGGCAATACCAAAAGCGATGGCAAGCGGAAGTGCCACGATACCCACAATAATACCCGCCATCAAGTCGGCGAGGAACGTCTTCTTGTCGTAATGCTTGATTGCCGAAATCATCTTCGGCTTAAAGTCCAATGTCTTAACCATTTATCTAATCATTCTGAAAACGGTTGCAAAGGTATGCAAAAAATATAAGGTGGCAAACAATCACCACCTTATATTATATTAATAAGTCAAATTCTTGATTTATTTCTGCTTCAGCAAGTCGCGGATCTCAGCGAGCAACTCCTCCTGTGTAGGTCCTGCGGGAGCCTCAGGAGCCGGCTCTTCCTTCTTGCGGTTCAACTTGTTCATCGCCTTAATCATCAGGAAGATACAGAAAGCGATGATGATGAAGTCGAGGATATTCTGGATAAACTGTCCGTAGGCAAAGACAGCGGCACCAGCCTCCTTGGCCTCTGCCAGTGTCTTGTAGGTTCCCTCGCCCAGATTAACGAACAGGTCTACAAAACTGATGCCACCTGTGCACAGACTGATGACTGGCATGATGATGTCCTCAACCAGACTAGAAATAATCTTACCAAAAGCACCGCCGATGATCACACCGACAGCCATGTCCATGACGTTGCCCTTCATGGCAAACTCTTTGAATTCTTTAATAAATCCCATAATCTTTAATTTTAATGTTTAACTATAATGTTTAAATTGTAATCTGCGTTTTACAATCTCAGGCTATTGCCCTTGATTTATCTCATTTTTAATGTTTAATACAGAATCTTTAATCTTAATTAAGACAGAAATCAAGTGCAAATATAGATATTTTTTCGTAACTTTGTGCCCGAAAAAGGAAAAATTTTAATAAACCCTTTAAATAATTAGTAAAAATGACAAAAGTAGCAATTAACGGTTTCGGCCGTATCGGTCGCCTCGCATTCCGTCAGATGTTCGAGGCTGAAGGTTATGAGGTAGTGGCTATCAACGACTTGACAAGCCCAAAGATGCTTGCTCATCTGTTGAAGTATGACACCGCTCAGGGTGGTTTCTGTGGCAAGTTCGGTGAGAACAAGCACACTGTTGACTGCACCGAGAACTCTATCATCGTTGATGGTAAGGAGATTACTATCTATGCTGTTCCTAACGCTGCTGAACTGCCTTGGGGTAAGTTGGACGTAGACGTTGTTCTGGAGTGCACAGGTTTCTATACTTCTAAGGAGAAGGCTTCTGCTCACCTGACCGCTGGTGCTAAGAAGGTTGTTATCTCTGCTCCTGCTGGTAACGATCTGCCTACTATCGTTTACAATGTAAACCACAAGACTTTGACTCCTGCTGACACAGTTATCTCTGCAGCATCTTGCACCACTAACTGTCTCGCTCCTATGACAAAGGCTCTGAATGACTTCGCTCCTATCCAGAGCGGTATCATGACAACTGTACACGCTTACACTGGTGACCAGATGATTCTGGACGGTCCTCAGCGCAAGGGTGATGTTCAGCGTGCACGTGCTGGTGCTCAGAACATCGTTCCTAACTCAACTGGTGCTGCTAAGGCTATCGGTCTGGTTATTCCTGAGTTGAACGGTAAGTTGATCGGTGCTGCACAGCGCGTTCCAACTCCTACAGGTTCTACCACTATCCTGCACGCTGTTGTTAAGGGTGAGGTAACTGTTGAGGGTATCAACGCTGCAATGAAGGCTGCCACCAACGAGTCATTCGGTTATACTGAGGAGAAACTCGTTTCTAGCGACATCATCGGTATGAAGTTCGGTTCTCTCTTCGATGCTAACCAGACTATGGTTTCTAAGATGGGTGATGGCAACTCTCTCGTACAGGTTGTTGCTTGGTACGACAACGAGAACTCTTACACTTCTCAGATGGTTCGTACTATCAAGTACCTCGCAGAATTGAAATAAGCAGCGAGTGCATCATCAAGTTTACTTGAATGTTGCCGAGTCGCGTTTTTCAATCGACGAAGTCAATTGAAAAAGAGAAAGCGAATACTCAACTAAAATATTAGCCGTCCGATTTTGTCGGACGGCTTTTTTTGTTTAACTTTGCAAAGACTATGAAGCAGATGATAACGATACTCGGTCCGACGGCAAGTGGGAAGACTCCATTGGCTGCGGCGTTGGCAAAGGAAATAGGCGGGGAGATTATCTCCGCAGACTCCCGACAGGTGTATCGCCGGATGGATATCGGGACGGGTAAGGACCTTGCCGACTACGCTGGTGTGCCTTATCATCTGATAGATATCTGTGAGCCAGGAACCAAGTATAACCTTTTCCAATACCAGCAGGATTTCTATGATGTCTATCAAGATATCAGAAGCCGTGACGTGCTTCCTATCCTCTGTGGTGGTACTGGTCTGTATATCGAGGCGGTATTGAAAGGTTACAAATTGTCGCCCGTCCCTCAGAATCCTGTACTGCGCCAGCAGTTGGAGGGGCAGCCGCTGGATACGTTGACGCAGATGTTGAAGGAGTTAAAGGCAAAGAACGGCTCGAATATGCATAACAAGACCGATGTGGATTCGTGTCAGCGTGCTATTCGTGCCATAGAGATAGAGACCTATAATCTGGAGCATCTTATCCCTCGCAGGGAACTGCCTCCTGTTGACTCGCTGATTATCGGAGTCAATATAGACAGGGAACTACGCCGAGAGAAAATCACACGACGGTTGAAGGCAAGACTGGAAGAGGGGATGGTCAATGAGGTAAAAGCATTGCTTGACAGTGGTATTCCTGCCGAAGACCTGATCTATTACGGACTGGAATATAAGTTTGTGACAGAGTATGTCATCGGGAAGACAACCTATGAGGAGATGTTCCAGCGTTTGGAGATTGCCATCCATCAGTTTGCCAAGCGGCAGATGACCTGGTTCAGGGGGATGGAGCGACGTGGTTTTGTTATACATTGGATAGAGGCAACACAGCCGATGGAGGAAAAAGTGAAGGAGATCATAAGGATATGGCAGTAGATGAGAAGAGGTGGGGCATTCTATATTGTCCCAAAGGACGTTCCAGTAAGCAACGGGAGAAAATACAACGGGTATTAGACGACCGTCAGGTGCAATACGACTTTGTGCAGAGCGAGTCGACTGACAGTGTGGAGCGATTGGTGTCCATGCTGATACATAATGGTTATAAGACTATTATAGTGGCAGGCGGTGACTCCGCTTTAAATGATGCCGTCAATTGCCTGATGAAAGAGGAGAAGCAAGTGCGCGATAGTATTGCGTTGGGTGTTATCCCCAATGGCGTGATGAATGACTTCGCCCGCTACTGGGACTTCAAGGAGGGAAATATAGAACAGACTGTAGACTGGCTGATCCAGCATCGTGTCCGTCAGGTTGACTTGGGCTGTATTCGTTATACGAATCAAGAAGGAGAGTCATGCCATCGCTATTTTCTGAATTGTGTTAATATTGGTCTGATAGCGGATGTGATGAATATGCGTCGGCAGGCTCGCTCCTTATTAGGTTCCCGTACATTGTCATTCATCGTCTCTCTGTTCCTGATGATTTTCCATCGGATGGATTATAAGATGAATGTGAAGATTAATTCCGATGTTGTCAATCGCAAGATTATGACAATGTGTGTCGGTAGCGGACTAGGATACGGACAGACTCCCAATGCGGTACCCTATAATGGATTGTTGGATGTCTCTGTAGTCTATCATACTGGTATCTTACAGGTTTTTGCCGGTGTGTGGTTGTTGATAACGGGTCGTTTCCTGAATCATCATAGTGTGCATCCCTATCGTTCCCGTGAGGTGAAGGTAGAGGAGGCGAAGCATGCGCTTGTCAGTATCGACGGCAGATTGATGAATACTCCCGTAGGAGCATATCAAATCAATGTGGAGCAAGAAGTGATTAATTTCTTGATACCTGTTTAACCGTTCTTGGATATCTTATGTAGTTTCTCCTCTTCCAGAAGTTTGATCTTCTTTCCGTCAATGGCAATCAAATCCTCTGTGGCAAATGCTGACAGGGTACGAATGGCATTACTGGTAGTCATGTTAGACAGATTGGCAAGATCTTCTCTGCTAAGACTTATTGCCAATGTCTTGCCGTCATCTTCTATTCCGTATTTGCTTTTCAAACGGAGTAATGCTTCTGCGAGTCGTCCCCGGATATGCTTTTGAGTCAGGTTGACGGTTTGCTCGTCGGCACGTCCCAGCAAACCAGCCAATTGCTTGATAAAGTAAATGGCGACATCACTATTCTCTTTGATAATCGTCTTGATAATGGTGAGGGGTATCTGACAAACAGTGGCGACATCGAAGGCTGAGGCAGAGGTGCTGTATTGGTCACTGACAAATCCTGCACGATAACCAAAGAATCCCTCAGGCTTTGCCATACGGACAATCTGCTGGCGTCCGCCAATACCCTCCTTGAAAATCTTTACCTTTCCTTTGGCAAGACAGAACAGGTATTCTGGAGTGCTCTTCTCATGGTAGATGAACTCATTCTTTTTGAAAATTTCCAAAGAGGAGTTCTCAAGCAGAAAGGTTCGCTGATCCTCAGTGAGAAGTTCCCACAGATCCTTGATCGCTTTTGTTATTTGTTCCTTTTCCGTCTCTTTTCCTGATATGACCATGACGCAATCGTCTATCATTAGCGATGCAAAAGTACTAAAAAAAGAATAAAAAGACAATCATTTTATAGTTAATAATCTTCGACTATCATTAAAAATAGGCATTTTTACAAAAAATATCTCTTTTTATTTTGTAGTCACAATGAAATTGTGTACTTTTGGAAAATGAATTTAAATCTAAAACTAAAACCTTAAAATAGGAACTATGAGTTATTTGCGATTAGAAAAAACTGTAATGACTAACCTGGAGGAGTCGCTCCGTCGTGAATTACTTCGAACGAACCGTTCTGGTGCCTATAGCAGTTCGACACTGGTTGACTGCAATACGCGAAAGTATCATGGTCTGCTCGTTGTTCCCGTACCCGAACTTGATGACGAGAATCATGTCTTGTTGTCTTCGCTCGACTGTACGGTGATTCAGCACGGTGCTGAGTTTAATCTCGGACTTCATAAGTACCAGGGTAACAATTTCAGTCCGAAGGGTCACAAGTACATCCGTGAGTTTACTTGTGACGTAGTGCCTACCACACTCTATCGTGTCGGTGGCGTGTTATTAAAACGAGAGACAATCTTCCAGTGCTACGAGGACCGTATCTTGATTCGCTACACCTTGGAGGATGCCCATTCTGCTACGACGTTGCGTTTCCGCCCGTTCCTTGCTTTCCGCTCGGTAAGGCAGTTTACGCATGAGAACTCAACAGCATCTCGTGAGTATCATGAGGTGGATAATGGTATCAAGACTTGTATGTATGCCGGATATCCCGATTTGTACATGCAGTTTAACAAGAAGAATGAGTTTGTGTTCCAGCCAGACTGGTATCGTGGGGTCGAGTATCCGAAAGAACAGGAGCGTGGTTATGCCTCTAACGAGGATCTCTATGTTCCCGGCTATTTCGAGGTGTCTATCAAGAAAGGTGAGAGCATCATCTTTGCCGCCTCTACAAAAGAGATTAAGAGCAGTAGTCTGAAGAGTCTGTTCCAAAAGGAAATTGATGTGCGCCAGCCTCGTGATAATTTCTATCACTGCTTAGTGGCTGCAGCCCATCAGTTCCACTTCCGCGACCGCCGAAGCGGCAGTTCTGCAGAGGAACTTGACGATAGTGACGATCGTTATCTGTTGGCAGGTTATCCTTGGTTCAAAGCCCGTGCACGTGATACATTTATCGCACTGCCAGGTCTGACACTTGCCATTGGTGAGCAGGACTACTTCGAACATGTGATGAAGACTGCAGAGAAAGGACTTCGTGAGTTTATGGAGGACAAACCTCTCAGCGTGAAGATGTACGAGATAGAGCATCCGGATGTCCCACTGTGGGCAGTCTGGGCAATCCAGCAGTATGCCAAGGACGCAGGTGTTGAAAAGGGGTATAAGATGTATGGTAAACTGGTTCGTGACATCGTAGAGTACGTGATAAAGGGTGGTAACTCCAATATGCGTCTGGACGATAACGGACTACTTTATGCCAATGGTCGTGACAAGGCGATTACATGGATGAACTCCACGGCAAACGGACATCCCGTTGTTCCTCGTTCTGGTTATATCGTTGAGTTTAATGCTCTCTGGTATAATGCGTTGAAGTTCTGTGCCTCTATGGAAGAAGAGTTTGGTGACAAGAAGTTTGCCGCCAAACTGGAGAAGCATGCAGAACTTTGTAAGACCTCGTTTGTGGAGACATTCCTTAATGAGTATGGTTATCTGCTCGACTACGTGGATGGTAACATGATGGATTGGAGTGTACGTCCGAACATGATCTTCCCTGTTGCCTTCGACTATTCTCCATTGTCACAGGAGCAGAAGAAGAGTGTGCTGGATGTATGCACCCGTGAGTTATTGACTCCGAAGGGACTGCGTTCCCTCTCTCCGAAGAGTGGTGGCTACAATCCAATGTATGTCGGTCCGCAGACACAACGTGACTATGCTTACCATCAGGGAACAGCATGGCCTTGGCTGGGCGGTTTCTACATGGAGGCTTGTCTGAAGATTTACAAGCGCACCCGTCTGAGTTTCGTGGAGCGCCAGATGGTAGGTTATGAGGATGAGATCAACTATCACGCACTGGGAACAATCAGTGAGTTGTTCGATGGCAATCCTCCTTTCCACGGACGTGGTGCCATGGCATTTGCAATGAATGTTGCTGAGATCCTGCGTACGCTGAAACTGTTGGAGAAATATTCTTATCAAAAGTAAAATAGGAGGAGAAGACTATGAAAGTATTAATGTTTGGATGGGAGTATCCTCCTCACGTATTCGGTGGACTCGCTACCGCTAACTATGGTATTTCACAGGGACTGCATGCTCAGGGTGATATGGATATCACACTCTGTCTGCCGAAGCCCTTTGGTGATGAAGACCGCACGGCTTGTAATATCGTGGCAATGAATGCTGTGCCTATCGCATGGCGTGATGTTAATTACGATTATGTTCGTGACCGTGTCGGTAATATTATGGATCCTGATCTCTATTTCAAGTTGCGTGACCATATCTATGCCGACTTCAACTATATGCACGTCAATGACTTGGGTGCTATGGAGTTCGCTGGGGGTTATCCTGGCAATTTGCATGAAGAGATTAACAATTACTCGATTATTGCTGGTGTTGTGGCTCGTACCTTCGACTTTGACATCATCCATGCCCATGACTGGTTGACCTATCCTGCTGGTATTCATGCTAAGCAGGTGAGCGGTAAACCACTCTGCATTCACGTACATGCTACTGATTTCGACCGCTCTCGTGGTAAGGTGAACCCGACAGTCTATTCCATAGAGAAGAATGGTATGGACTGGGCTGACTGCATCATGTGTGTGTCTGAGTTGACTCGTCAGACGGTGATTAACCAGTATCATCAGGATCCTCGTAAGTGCTTCACGGTACACAATGCCGTTTACCCCTTGCCCGAGGAGTATCAGGCTATTCCGCGTCCTGACCATACAGGTAAGGACAAAGTGGTGACCTTCCTCGGTCGTATCACGATGCAGAAAGGACCAGAGTATTTCGTGGAGGCTGCTAATATGGTTATCCGCCGTACTCGTAATGTTCGTTTCTGTATGGCAGGTTCTGGTGATATGATGGATGCGATGATTCATCTTGCCGCAGAACGTGGTATTGCAGATCGTTTCCACTTCCCAGGCTTCATGCGAGGCAAACAGGTTTATGAGTGCTTGAAGGATTCAGATGTCTATGTGATGCCTTCCGTCTCTGAGCCGTTCGGTATCTCTCCGTTGGAGGCTATGCAGTGCGGTACTCCGTCGATTATCTCGAAACAATCAGGTTGTGCGGAGATTCTCAACAACTGTATCAAGGTTGACTATTGGGACATCCACGCTCTTGCTGATGCTATCTATAGTATCTGTGCCAATGATTCACTCTTCCAGTATCTGAAAGAAGAGGGTAAGAAGGAAGTTGACCAGATTACATGGGAGAAAGTGGGCGCATGGATTGCCACCCTTTATAAGAGAACCCTTGGTTGGGAACAGTAATCTATAGGAACTATAGTCACTATAGGAACTATAATTAATAACAATAAAAAAGTGAAAAGAATATGAAAACAATTTGTTTATATTTCGAGATACATCAGATTATTCATCTGAAGCGCTATCGTTTCTTCGATATCGGTACCGATCATTATTATTATGATGATTATGAGAACGAGCGTAGTATCAGCGACATTGCCGAGCGCAGTTATATGCCAGCCTTGAATGCTATCGGTGACATGATTCGTGACAATGGTAAGGCTTTCAAAGTAGCCTTCTCTCTGTCGGGTGTTGGTATCGAGCAGTTGGAGATGCATGCTCCTCAAGTATTGGAGAAGTTGCAGGAACTGAACAATACTGGTTGTGTAGAATTCCTCGCAGAGCCGTATTCTCATGGCTTGTCATCACTTGCCAATGAGGAAACCTTTGCGTTGGATGTAAAGAAACAATGTCAGAAGATAGAGGAGTACTTTGGTAAGAAACCTACAGTTCTTCGCAACTCTTCTTTGATTTACAGTGACGATATTGGCGGACAGGTTGCCGCTATGGGTTTCAAGGGAATGCTGACCGAGGGTGCCAAGCATGTGCTGGGATGGAAATCACCTCACTATGTATACAACTGCAACATCGCTCCAAACCTGAAACTCTTGCTGCGTGACGTAGAGTTGTCTGACGATATCTCTCTGCGCTTTAATAACAGTGATTGGGCAGGCTATCCTTTGTTTGCTGATGCCTATATTGACCGTATTGCCCGTTTCCCAGAAGAAGAGCAGATTATCAATATCTTTATGGAACTCTCCGCATTAGGTATTGCTCAGCCATTGAGTTCTAATATCCTTGATTTCTTGAAGGCATTGCCGGCATGTGCCAAAGAGAAGGGTATCACCTTCTCTACGCCAACAGAGATTTGCATGAAGGTAAAGAGTGTAGGTAACCTTGACGTGCCCGACACGTTGTCATGGGTAGATGAGGAGCGTGACGTTTCATGCTGGTTGGGTAATGCTATGCAACGTGAGGCATTCAACAAACTCTATAGTGTTGCCGACCGTGTACGTATTGCCAATGAGCCACGTATCAATCAGGACTGGGACTATCTGCAGGCATCTAATAACTTCCGCTTTATGACCACTAAGCCCAGTAATGTGGGACTCGACCGTGGTATCTATAGCGGACCGTTTGATGCCTTCACCAACTATATGAATATCCTTGGTGACTTCATCAACAGAGTTAATGCACTTTATCCTGCTGAGATTGATAACGAAGAGTTGAATGCTCTGCTGACAACTATCCGTAATCAGGGTGATGAGATAGAGTATAAGGATGAGGAGATTACCCGTCTGAGAGCCCGTCTTGCTAAGTATGAGGCTCCAGAGGAGGAGAAACCTGCTAAGAAGCCTGCGGCAAAGAAACCGGCAGCCAAAAAGGCTCCAGCCAAGAAAGCGGCTCCTAAGAAGGAAGCAGAACCTAAAAAGTAATTGATAAAAGAAATCCTCTCTATTTTCAGAGAGGATTTCTTTTTTATTGAATATGAACGGTGATCTTCTTTAAATCCTTGTCAGCACTTGATGAACCAACCATCAGTTCATATTCTCCTGAAACTACGCGCATCGTATTCGTCGTAACATCCCAGCCCTCAAAGCGATCCCGTGGGAAGTCTATCTCAATCATCTTACTTTCTCCTGCTTTCAGATTGACACGCTTGTAGGCTCGTAAGGTTTTCTGGGGCCCTTCTGTGTCTGCAGTATTACGCATATAGACTTGG
>Ga0247611_10006338_pt1 | contig 15233 bp, 15 predicted proteins | sample 177DNAGHGhighgp2_FD_192422 | JGI IMG/M metagenome (GOLD analysis project Ga0247611, IMG submission 192422) | Sheep rumen microbial communities from Palmerston North, Manawatu-Wanganui, New Zealand - 1770 DNA GHGhigh gp2 | ecosystem: Host-associated > Mammals > Digestive system > Stomach > Rumen...
GACCTTCGCCATCCGTCCGGCCAACGTGCCCAAGGCCATGATCCTGCGCAGGGACAAGAACTCGATATCCGAGGCATCGCGGTCGCTGCAGGAGATTGTGCGCAACCGCTATGTGTATCAGAAGGCTCTGCTCGACGAGGTGGTCTATAACATATTATATACAGCCAGCGACAAACCGCTGAAAGAGCGCATCAACTTCAAGCTGCTCGACCAGGACCTGCGAGCCGAACTGCTGAACAACGGCATTAACCTGCCCTACCACTTCACCGTCTCGACGGCCGACGGCCGCGAGGTCTACCGCTGTCCTGACTACAGCGACGAGGGAACGGAGACCACCTATACACAGACACTGTTCCGCAACGACCCCACGTCGAAGATGGGCATCGTCAGGATTCACTTCCCTGACATGGACTCCTACATCTTCTCAGGCGTGCGCTTCATGATACCGTCGCTCATCTTCACCCTGGTGCTGCTGGTGACGTTCGTCTTCACCATCGTCGTCATCTTCCGCCAGAAGCGCTACACAGAGATCAAGAACGACTTCATCAACAACATGACGCACGAGCTGAAGACACCTATCTCGAGCATCTCGCTCGCGGCACAGATGCTCAACGACGAGTCGGTGGGCAAAAGCCCGCAGATGATGAAGCACCTGGGCGGCGTCATCAACGATGAGTCCAAGCGACTGCGCTTCCTCGTGGAGAAGGTGCTGCAGATGTCAATGTTCGACCGTAAGACGGCGGCATTCAAGAAGAAAGAGCTCGACCTGAACGAGCTGCTGGAGAACACGGCCTCGACGTTCTCGCTGCGCGTGGAGCACACAGGTGGACATATCTATACGGAGATCGAGGCTGTCGACTCGGCCATCTACGTCGACGAGGTGCACTTCCAGAATGCCATCACCAACCTGATGGACAACGCTGTCAAGTACCGCAAGCCCGATCAGCCGCTCGACCTCTACATCAAGACGTGGAACCAAGGCGACCACCTCTGCTTCTCCATCCGCGACACAGGACAAGGCATCAAGAAGGAGAACGTCAAGAAAATCTTCGACAAGTTCTACCGCGTCCACACAGGTAACGTGCACGACGTCAAGGGCTTCGGACTGGGACTGGCGTACGTCAAGAAGATTATCAACCTGCACGAGGGCGAGATACGCTGTGAGAGCGAACTGGGCAAGGGCACAACGTTCATCGTCACCCTGCCCATCCTCAAAGAGGACGCCTAAAGGAGGATAGGACCCATAGGACCTATAAGACCTATAAGACCCATAAGACTCAAAAATAACACAATAATAACCCCAAAAAAACTACAATTATGGACGACAAACTGAAAATCTTGCTTTGCGAGGACGACGAGAATCTGGGAATGTTGCTGCGCGAGTATCTGGCAGCCAAAGGCTATATGGCAGAACTCTGCCCTGACGGTGAGGCCGGCTTCAAGGCCTTCCTGAAAACAAAGTTCGACATCTGCGTGCTCGACGTGATGATGCCCAAGAAAGACGGCTTCACACTGGCACAGGAAATCCGCCAGGCCAATGCCGAGATGCCCATCATCTTCCTGACTGCCAAGACGCTGAAGGAGGATATCCTCGAGGGCTTCAAGCTGGGAGCTGACGACTACATCACCAAACCCTTCTCCATGGAGGAGCTCGTGTTCCGTATCGAGGCCATCCTGCGCCGCGTGCGTGGCAAGAAGAGCAAGGAGTCGACGCTCTACCACATCGGCAACTTCACCTTCGACACACAGAAGCAGCTGCTCTCCATCGGCGAGAAGCAGACGAAGCTGACGACCAAGGAAAACGAACTGCTGGCACTGCTCTGCTCACACGCCAACGAGATTCTGCAGCGCGACTTCGCCCTGAAGACCATCTGGATTGACGACAACTACTTCAACGCCCGCTCAATGGACGTCTATATCACCAAGCTGCGCAAGCACCTGAAGGAAGACCCACAGATTGAGATTATCAACATCCACGGCAAGGGCTATAAGCTCATCACACCAGAGGAAGAGTAGGTGGGAGTTGAGATATTGAGTTTATGGATATCGTAAAACCCTATTTTGGAGTGGCGCTGATGACTGTCGGCGCCCTCCTTTTGCTGGTATGCAAACTGGCAGGATGGCAGACGAACGCCGAGCTGCTCATCGGACTGGTACTCATCATTTTAGGCTTCATTCTGCACGTGTGGCAGCAGAAAAGAGGCGAAAAGTATTAAATGATGTTAAAGTATGGCCCGCGCTCAGCTCACAACTCTCAACTCTCAACTAATTTTTGTACCTTTGCACCCGCTTTAAGCAAAAATATCATTATTAATTTTTTAACGTAGTATGAATCAATACGAAACCGTTTTCATTTTAACTCCCGTTTTGTCTGATGAACAGATGAAGGAAACGGCCGCAAAATTCAAGAAGGTTCTCACCGATAAGGGTGCAGAGATTCTGAGCGAAGAGGCCTGGGGATTGAAGAAGATGGCTTATGCTATTCAGAAGAAGTCTACAGGTTTCTACTGCCTGATAGAGTTCAAGGCTGAGCCAGAAGTGATTAAGACATTGGAGACTGCCTATCGTCGCGACGAGAAGGTCATTCGTTTCCAGACTGTGAAACTTGACAAGTATGCCGTTGAGTACGCTGAAAAGCGCCGTGCAAAGCTTGGTAAAAAAGAGGAGGCTTAAATTATGGCACAGGAAACTGAAATTCGCTATTTGACTGCTCCTTCTATCGATACGAAGAAGAAGAAGTACTGCCGCTTCAAGAAGAGTGGTATCAAGTACATAGACTACAAGGATCCCGAGTTCCTGAAGAAGTTCCTGAACGAGCAGGGTAAGATTCTGCCCCGCCGCATTACGGGCACCTCTCTGAAGTATCAGCGCCGCGTGGCTCAGGCCGTCAAGCGCGCCCGCCAGATTGCGCTGCTGCCTTACGTAACTGACATGATGAAGTAAACAAGGAGGACGCAAGAATGGAAATTATACTGAAAGAAGATATTATCGGTCTGGGTTATAAGAACGATATCGTAAACGTGAAGTCGGGCTATGGCCGTAACTACCTCATCCCCCAGGGAAAAGGTGTCATCGCTTCACCCTCTGCAAAGAAGATTCTCGCTGAGAACCTGAAGCAGCAGGCTCACAAGTTGGCTGCACAGAAGGCTGCTGCTGAGGAGAAGGGTAACGCCCTGAACGGTGTGGCTCTGGAGATTGCCGCCAAGGTGAGCGCTACAGGTCAGCTCTATGGTTCTGTGAACACTGCCATCGTTGCTGAGGAGCTTCAGAAGAAGGGCTTCGACATCGATCGCAAGATCATCACCATGCGCGACATTAAGAAGATTGGCGAATACGTAGCTCTGGTACACTTCCACAAGGAGGTAACCGTTGAGGTGCCCGTTGTCGTCGTCGCTGAGAACGCTGAGGAACTGAAGGCTGCTGCTGAAGCAGAGAAGGCTCTCCGTGAGAAGCCCGTCGCTGTTGAGGAAGCTCCTGCTGAGGAGGCTGCTGAGGAAGAGGCTCCCGTCGAGGAGGCTGCCGAAGCTCCCGTTGCCGAGGAGGCCGCTGAGGCTCCCGCCGCAGAGTAATGATTATAATCAAACAATTAACAAATAATTATTAACTGCTGTAAGGCAATCATTATTTATTATAAACATTAAAATCCCGGTGGCTCGCCATCGGGATTTTTCTTTTCCAGGGATAGGGGCGTTCTTGCCATACTGGGCTCTTGCCAATCTGACAGATACCCCCACAAAAAAACCGCTGGACGTGAGTCCAGCGGCGTTTTTCCTTGATTCGTAACTGATTACTCAGCAACAGAGTCAGCAGGAGCAGCAACGCTGTCAACAGAATCAACAGCAACGCTGTCAGCAACGCTGTCAGCAGCCTCGATAGTGTCAGTGTCAACGGGAGCAGCCTGCTCAGCCTTGTTACCACAAGAAGCGAAAGAGATAGCTGCAACAGCTACGAACATAAATACCAATTTCTTCATTTTTCTAAGCTTTTTAAATCTGTAAAACAATCATTTGTTTATTAAAACGATGCAAAGGTATACATTTTTTCGATATCACGTTCATTTTTTAACGACTTTTTTTTGCCCAATTTTGTAACTTTTCAGCAAGTGGCTGATAATCAGCGAATTGTGAAATGTTAAAATTTGCAGTTTTTTTGCAGGTGATACGAATAATCCCTAAAAAACGCGAAAATCAGGAAAAAAGTATTATCTTTGTGGGCGTAAACAAAATCACAAGAAAAGGATATGATTGATACGTCTGCCTTTCAGGGCAAGAAAGCGGCATACTTCACCCTCGGCTGTAAGTTGAACTTCTCGGAGACCTCTACTTTCGCCAAGGCGCTGGAGCAGATGGGTGTCGGAACGGCCAAAAAGGGTGAAAGGGCCGACATCTGCCTGATTAACACGTGCTCAGTGACGGATGTGGCCGACCACAAGTGCCGGCAGGCCATCCATAGGATGGTACGCGAGCACCCTGGTGCCTTTGTCGTGGTGACAGGATGCTACGCACAGCTGGAGGCTGAGACCGTGAGCCGCATAGAAGGGGTGGATCTGGTGCTGGGTTCCGACGAGAAGGCGCGGCTGATACAGTTCCTAAGCGATAACCTGCCGCTGAGAGGTGAGAAGGTGGAGACGCCTACACCTTACTATTTTAAGAAGACCAAGGACATCAGGTCGTTTGCTCCCAGCTGCTCACGAGGGAACCGTACCCGCTTTTTCCTGAAGGTACAGGACGGCTGCGACTATTTCTGTACCTACTGCACCATCCCCTATGCCCGCGGTTTCAGTCGGAACCCGTCCATAGCGTCGTTAGTGGAACAGGCACGCGAGGCCGCTGCCGAAGGCGGCAAGGAGATTGTCTTGACGGGTGTCAACATCGGCGACTTCGGCAAGACGACAGGCGAGCGCTTCCTGGACTTGGTCAAGGCGCTCGATGAGGTGGAGGATATCAAGCGCTATCGTATCAGCTCGCTGGAGCCCGATCTGCTCAGTGATGAGCTCATTGACTACTGTGCTCGGAGTCGCGCTTTCATGCCCCACTTCCATATACCCTTACAGAGTGGTTCGGACACTGTACTCCGCCTGATGCATCGGCATTATGACCGTCAGCTCTTTGCCGACAAGATATACCATATCAAGGAACTGATGCCTGATGCGTTCATTGGTGTGGACGTGATGGTGGGCTGTCGTGGTGAGAAGCCGGAGTGCTTCGAGGAGACCTACAGTTTCCTTCGCGACCTCGATGTCACGCAACTCCATGTCTTTCCCTATTCAGAACGGCCAGGAACATCGGCTCTGAAGATTGACTATGTGGTTGCCGAGAAGGACAAGAAGTTGCGCTCGCGCCGTCTCCTGGAACTCAGCGACCAGAAGACTGAAGCCTTCTATGCCCGTCATATTGGTCAGACGGCTGAGGTGCTCTTCGAGAAAGCGACCCGTGGCAGGGCTATGCACGGTTTTACGCGGAACTACATCCGCGTGGAACTGCCGCCACAGGAGGCTCGGCAGGAACTCGACAACCAGCTGGTGACAGTTGTCCTGGGTGACTTCAACCGCGATAAGACAGCATTAATGACACATATTATATAAGATAGGTATATGGAGAAGTTGGCCATTGTCATACTAAACTGGAATGGTGCCAAGATGTTGCGCCAGTACTTGCCCACGGTCTTGCGTCACAGCCGCGACGAAGCCGTCGTCTATGTGGCAGACAATGCCTCGACGGACAACTCGCTCGAACTGTTGCGCACTGATTTCCCTGAGTGCCGTTTGATAGTGCTGGAAAAGAACTGGGGCTTTGCCGAGGGCTATAACAAGGCCCTGCAGCAGATAGAAGCAGAATACTACCTGTTGCTGAACAGCGACATTGAGGTGACACCCCACTGGCTCACGCCGCTAGTCGGGTTCATGGATGGACATCCGGATGTTGCCGCCTGCCAGCCGAAGCTGTTGAGCATCTTTAATCGCGACAGCTTTGAGTATGCTGGAGCGAGTGGGGGATTCCTCGACCGCTACGGCTATCCCTTCTGCCGCGGCCGTATCTTTGATATGGTTGAGAAGGACAACGGACAGTATGACCAGCCGGCTGACGTGCTATGGGCCACAGGTGCTGCTCTCATGATTCGCGCAAAGGATTACTGGGACTGTGGCGGGCTGGACGGACGTTTCTTCGCGCATAACGAGGAGATAGACCTCTGCTGGCGTTTGCGCATTCGTGGACGGCGCATCGTCAGTCTGCCTGACAGCCGCGTCTATCATGTGGGAGGGGGAACCTTGCCAAAGTCGAACCCCATGAAGACGTTCCTGAACTTCCGCAACAACCTGACGATGCTCTACAAGTGTCTCCCTGACGATGAACTACGGCACGTCATGCGATGGCGGTGGTTCCTGGACTATTTGGCTGCCTGGGAGACGCTTGTCGTAAACAGAAACTGGGGCGACTTCTGTGCCATCTACCGTGCACGACGCGCATTCCGTCGCTGGCGGCGCGACTTCAGTGAAGACCGTCAGCAGATACAGGCATCGCGCAAGGTCGATGCCGTTGCTGAACAGAAACGATATTCTCTCTTATGGCAGTATTATGCCAAGGGACATAAGCACTTTAGTGACTTACCTGCTTGAGCGTGACAGGTTGCTCAACTTCCTTCTTCCACTCCTTTAGGAAGTCAAACCACTCGCGGGCGCTGTGGTATCCAAACTGCTCGTTGGCTGAGGTGTATATGACTTTATAGCTCAGGTGCTTGCCGTCTGCCTTGACGACAAAGGCGTAATTGTCCTTGTTGGCTGGCTCTTCGCTGGCAATGTGCTTCATAGGGATGCAGATGCCAAGGCCCACGGTCTCGCGACTCCATTTGACGGTGTCTGTTGAGGGGTAGTCCGTTCCCCAGCAGGCACGCAGGCCGTTCTTATCAGAAAACTCCTCTGAGCCTTTCACGTTGATGATGCCTGTCGAGAACAGCCTGTCGCTGACATCGCGATTGAAGAACACATCAACGTCAGTATCGCGATGACCTGCGTATTGCGTGTAGCGGATGGTCATGTTCACCCCTTGCCAGCCGCGGTCGAAAAGTTCAACGATGGTGCGCAGCGGACCATAGGAAATGATGCGCTGGGTGCGAGAACGTACTGGGTCAATCATCGTGGGCTCTTTGCCGTCCCAGCCTCGGAAGGCTCCCAGGCCGAAGGTGTTGCCTACCCATAGCACATCGTCGCCATAGCCTTGCTGTTTCTGTTCCTCTGATGTATAAAACTGTGTCTCCTGTAACTCCAGTCGTTTCTGGAACTTACCATAGAGATCCAGCGTCTGCCGTTTGTCGAAGTAGATACGTATGCCATTCAGCTCGCTCTCGAAGTCAACACCGTGATGGTGCTGGAGGTTGTATGAGTTCGCACAGTCGCCGCGGGCAGTTATCGACTCTATGAAATTGTTGTGGCGGTTCTTCTCCTTCACCTTGTCGTTGCGCATTAACATCTCCGCATAGACGCGTGCCGCATACTGGCGTGGCTCCCCATCATGGTAGAGGGTCACCGTATAGTGTTTGCGCTCTTTCCCTTTCAGGTCGCAAAGGAAACAGAGCTCATCGAACACATCGTCTTGGTTGAGGTCATCCAGCTGGCAGGGTATCTCCTGACCTTCGCAGGTGACAAGTGCCGAACACACGTTGCCGTAGGACGACAGATCCAGGATGACAGGTTGGTCTGTACGATTGGTCTTTAGCGGATTGCTGACTTCTATACTGATGGTCTGTTGAGCCATTGCCGTTGCCGCGAGTATCGTGGCAGCTATGAAGGAAAACAGTCTTTTCATTGTCGTTTTAGTATTTAGTTTTCCGCAAAGTTAGCCAATCTTTCATTCTTTTTCAACTTTTTTAGGTTAAAATTTGGTTTTTACAATACTTTTTAGTATTTTTGCATCAGAATTTGACAAACGTTAAGATTCGAGAGGCTATTAATGCGTAAGATATATGCTTTTTTGCTGACAGCCATGTTACTGTGCATAGGGTGTGAGTGGCGGCTGAGTTCCGTTGAGGATAACTCGGACTGGCTGCTTTCAGTAAACCGTTATGACCGTATCCAGAGTCTGTATCTTACCACAGGCGATTTTTCTGCATTGCAGCAGATGAACACCGACTACCCCCAGCAGACACGTACACTAATAGAGGATGTCCTGCATATCGGTCAGGTCAACGACCCGCAGATCAACCAGAAATTCCTGAATTTCTATCAAGACAGCATCTTACAGACTCTGATAGCTGAGACACAGCATCAGTTTGCCGACATGAGTGACATCAACCAGCAGCTTTCCGATGCTTTCGAGCGCCTGCTCAAGGAGATGCCGTGGCTCTGTCTGCCGGAAGTGTATGCACAGATTGGTTCACTCGACCAGAGCATCATCGTGGGTAACGACATGCTGGGTATCTCGCTCGACAAGTATCTGGGCCGTGACTATCCGCTCTATCAGAAATACGGGTATAGCAAGCAGCAAAGAGAAACGATGCAGCGTGACAACATCGTGCCAGACTGCATCGGTTTCTATCTGCTGAGCCTCTATCCGCTACCTACTGATACCGCTGTGACCCAGCAGCAGCGCGATGAACATATCGGACGTATTCAGTGGGTTGTCAATCATGTGATGAAACGCCGTGTCTTTAACACTGCTTACACCCAGGCTGTCGACCGATATATGAAGAGTCATCACAAGGTGACGGTCGGCCAGTTGTTAAGGCAGGACTAAGCGCGTGAACGGCTGTTCTTATTCGTCAGGCAGGAAGAGCGGGTCTTCCGGCATGACCATCACAGGTTCGGTCTCGGCTGCCTGAAGGATGTTCTCAGGCACATATTTCTTGTCAACAACCAGACGGAACATATAGTCGCGGAACCAGCGGTCGGTCATGATGAGACAGCCGCTCTGTCCCCAACTGGCTCCCCATGAGTTCTCTACTTTCCATTTCTTGGGATTGCCATTAGCATCAAGATCCACAGCCGTCAATGTCATGGCATGTGTCGAGCCGCTGTCGAACGTAGCGATACGCTGGGCCTTGTCCATGCCAAATGTGGTGCCGAAGAGCGACTCGTAATCGAAGTTCTCCGTATCGGCATAGCCGCGCTTGCGGTCAAGGAACTTGCCGACATCATAGCTACTATAGAGCTTATGACCGTCACGGAGCGAAGCAATGGCCATCTTCTCAATGTCCTCCATTGGCAGATTGACATAACGCCAGTTATGGCCATCGTAGGTATGACGGTCGTATTCCACCTCGTAGGTCTTGTAGTAGGGGCGACGCGGATCGTTCATAGCCATGATGAAGGTGCCGTTGAGTGGCTGTCCAACAACCTCCTGATAGAATGAGAGTGGTGTGTATTCCTTGGCTGCACTGAGAGAACGCCCGTCTTTGTTCTTGAAGGCATAGTTGAACTTCGTTGGCGGTTCACCAATGGTCATCTCCAGCATGTGGTATATTTGTGCCAGCATACGGACCTTAGCCTTGTTCAGTGACGCCTGGCTCTTGTTCTTGGCCACCATATCACGCAGCTGCAGACCATATTCGCGGAGCTTGGACGAGATGAGCTGACGGGCCTTTGACGTGTTGTCGCTGGTGAAAGACTCAGGCATCACTTCTCTGGGAACGAGACCATACTTCTCCGTCAGGTCGGCAACGCCACAGAATGTGCCGCCATCGCCGATGGGTGAGTGGAAGAAGAACTGGACACGCTGGTCGTCAATGGGCTTTTTGCCTGTATCAATGACGCCTTGCAGCATGAGGTTGGCTTTTTCCAGCTGGTCATAGAAGAACAGATAGGCCTGCGAAAACTCCAAAGCTACGGAGTCGTGCTTCAGGGTGTAATTGGCACGCAGCACATTAAAGCCGCTGAACATCCAGCAGCGGCCAGACGACTGTTGGTCTGTGATGCTCTGCTTGGGTGTTTCAATGCTGAAGTATGTGTCGAGTGCCGTTGCATTTTGGTGGTTTTTGGCCAGATTGTCAATGGCATTGGCGGCGACGGCATTGGCTAAGGCCCTATTGACAGGCGACTGCTTCGTCTCCTTGACAATGTCCTGCAACATGGAAGCCGACAGCCCACCGTCCTTGTTTTGAGCCGTAATGCTGAGTCCTCCCATCAGGTATACGGCCATCAAAAAATACTTATTCATAAGTTTTGTTTGCTATGAGTCTATTTCTTGGTGGTTGTCTTCTTGGCTGTAGACTTCTTGGCTGTAGACTTCTTGGCTGTAGACTTCTTGGTCGATGAAGTCGTTGAAGTTGTGGTTTTAGGCGTGTAGTACTTCATAGCCTCCGACATCCATCCTTGAATCTGCTTGCTGCGGGTCTCGTCTGACGGGTGGTCGCTGAACAGTGAACTACTGCCGCTTCCCTGGGCTGCCATACGCTGCCAGAACGTGGTGGCCACCTGGGGATTATAGCCTGCCATAGCAGCGAAGATGAGCCCCATGTGGTCGGCCTCACTCTCTTGTTTGCGAGAGAAACCTGACGTCCATAGCTTCGTGCCGAGTTGCGATCCTAAGTTGATGAGCTGCTGCGTTCCCTGTCCCATACCGGCTCCCTGCAGTACGGCTCCGATAATCTGTGTGCCATATTGTTGCTTGTACTCGTTACTCAGACGCTCGGCAGAGTGTTTGGCAACGGCATGGGCAATCTCATGGCCAAGGACGATGGCCAGTGAGGCTTCGTCTTGGGTGACGGGTAGCAGACCCTCGTACACAACAATCTTTCCGCCAGGCATGCAGAAAGCATTCACCTGTTGGTCCTGCACAAGGTTGAATGCCCATTCATATTGTGATACCTCAGCACCTAGATTGTTGGCATTCAGGTAGTTGACGACAGCCGTAGCCAGGTTTTGTCCGACACGCTTCACCATAGCGGTGTTCGTTGCGTTAGTAGAAGCCTTGGCGGTCTTCATGTACTCCTGGTACTGCTGGTTAGAGAGACTGAGAACCTGTTCGTCACTGACCAGAAGGTTCTGTTTGCGTCCTGTGATAGGCACGGTAGAGGTCGTTCCGCAGCTAACGAGAATGGCGGAGACCACGGCTAATAAAACCAATCTTGCTTTTTTCATGTTCTTGTTTTTTTGTTTATGATACTGTTAGAATTATAATCTGATAAGGATAGAGCCTGTCTGGGCTGGATCGGTACTGTCGAACTGGACAATGTAAACACCAGCTGGCAAATGAGGAAGTGGGACAACAGGCGGCTGCGATGATGGCTCTATGTGTTTGGTCATCATCAGCAAGCCCTGCTGGTTGAAAAGACGGAGCGTGCCATTAGACGGTTTGCCGTTGTCCGCGCTGATGTGCAGCCGATGGTCTTGGAGTACTTTGATTTTGACCTTCTCCGGCTGATGGCTGCTGATTCCTGCCAAGCCTTCAATACCCAAAAGATAGAGGAGCCCCCTATAGACATCGATCTCACCATAGCCGTAATCGTTGTTGGGGTAGGTGAGGGTGTTCTCTGGCTTCCTGCTGGTATGTGCCAGGATGTCAATGACATCTTCGGGTGTCAAGTCGGGCTTGGCCTCCAACCACAAAGCAATAGCCCCTCCGACGACAGGTGACGCCATCGATGTGCCAGTGTTAGCGTTCCATGCGTATGTCCGTCCGTCAAAGGTGAAGTGTTCCACGTCCGACTTGATATCGTTTGCCTCTGGGTTGTTTTCAATGTAGAAACTGCTGTAAGCAGAAATGACATTGTCACCAGGTGCACAGACATCTGGCTTGATGTCTCCCTCGACAGAAGGACCTGTCGACGAGTACCTTGAACGGCGTCCGCCACTACCATTGTTGCTGTAGTCTCGATATTGCCCCTCGTAGTTAGTGAAACCTGTCCGATGTACTGTCGAGCCTACCGTGATAGCTCGTCCGAAACTGCCAGGGCACAGGATATTGCGTCCTGTTGTGGCATCCTGCCAATTCAGTTTGTTCTCAAAGGATGCTATACGTGTCCATGCTTCCATTTCCTCATCTTCATCTTCTAAGATGAGCGCAATGCCGAAGTGTTTGGCAAAGCCGTCATAGGTTGTCAGTTCGGCATAGCAGATACTGTCACCGTCTATGGCCGTTGATGCATATTTCATAACGTCCCATCGCAGTTGGTCGTTGCCGATTGGCAGAGAGTCGGTTGTCAGCGAGTCTGGGAAGATAATTCTGGATGCAGCCAGTGCCCCTGACTGTAGGTCAATAATGTCCAGACGGAAGTGCACTGTGCCTGTCGTGCGCATCAGGAAGACCGCCCTGTTGTCGATGAACGGCAGGAAGGAACCGACTGCCAGTCTTCCTTGTTGCTTGGGCAGATAGTTCTGCTTGACTGACTCGTTTCCTGCAGATGTAACAAAAATGTGTCCTGGGCCTAACATGCTCTCTAAGAACTGCTTATATAGTATGTCTTCCTCATCTAAGTAAGGCTGATAACCTTCGCTGAATGAGATGACGCATGGCTGTCCGACACTGTCAGCATAATCATAGATATATTGAAAACCGAGTGCGTCTGTTGCAGTGGTGTACTTGTAATAGTCTGCCTTGTCAATGTAGATGGTGTCAGAAGAAACGGCATTGCTGACCAGACAGAAGTCAGCATCGGGAGCCACACCACGATAATGGCTGAGTGAGGCACCATTGAAGCCACTGCCGGCGGCAATGCCGGCAGTATGGGTGCCGTGGGTCTCTGTCAGCGCGTCAGTGGAGTGGTGTATGGTGTCTTCGGGCAAAGAATAGTCACGTCCGACAGGGAGGGTGCTGTTCGCTGTGTCACGTGAGAGCTGATCCCAGAAGCGCCGGATGCGACAACTGCTTCCGTCTGTGCTGAGAAAGGTGGGGTGGGTCAGGTCGAAACCTATGTCCTGTATGCCCATGACAACTCCCCTTCCTGTATATGCTTGTGGGAGTGCCTGTCCTTCGTAGACGGGTAGGGCATCGACAACCAGTCGCATCGTGTCCATGGTTAGACTGGCCGACGGCGAGGCTTCAATCCGTTTTACAGCTCGGTCGGCAGCCAGTTCAGGCAATTTCTGAAGCGGAATCATGGCTATGGCCACGGTGTTCTGTAGTGCTAACATCTGGGATCCGTGACAATTGAGAACTTCATGAGCGTCACCTGTGATGTCAACAAAAGCGCAAACTTGCCGTATTCGTTGCTGTGATGGCTTTTTACCTTGTATGGTTGTAGATACATGTTCCTCCGTCAGTTGTCGGCTAAGCAACTTTTGAATCATGGACGACAGATGCAGTTGGGCTGTCATTGTTGCAATGTATGCTGTCAGGAAAAAGAGTACTGTCCATCGCTTCATGTTGCAAAGTAAAACAAAAAAAGCGAGAAAAACAAAAAAAAGTCGCAGATTTTCATCTGCGACCCTTTAAATACCTAATGAATGTTGATTACTTGTTCAGTCCACGGTTTATAAGTGTCGTGTTCAGAAGGACGAGGTACTTACGGTACTGCTCCTTGTTAAGGATATAGTTCATCCATTTGATATCCTTCTCAATCGCCTTCTCAACCATGGCTTTGCGCTCTTCCTTCGTGTTGTAGTGAGCGGCAAACAGCATTTCAGCCTTGAAAGTGTTGTGAACAGTCTCGACGGCTTCAATCTGGTCGGTTGTCAAACCGAGGGCTACGCTCAACTTGCGCATGTTTACGCTCATGTCGTAAGCTTCCACATTGTTGGTGTTAGCTACATTCTCATTTTCTGCAAATGTCATAGTCATGCTAAGCATTGCAATCGTCATCAAAAACAATCTTTTCATCTTTTTACCCTTTCTTTTCTTTACTCGGGGCGGCTGTGTCAGACCGATGTTCCCCTACTTTCTTTTGTTATCCTTGTCTTGTTTTGACGGTGCAAAGTTACGGCGATTTTTGAAACCTGCAATAGTTTTTTATGAAATTGTGTGCGCAAACAGTTCTTTTATTGATGCAGGTCAAAGAATGAGGCTGTTTTTTCGATTTTTAGGTCATTTTGCATTAATCTGACCGAAAAATGGTGCTATTTCTAATCTTTTTTGTACCTTTGCCCTCGCATACAATAATATATAAAAGATGAGTCAGAATAATAATAAGTTCATTTCCATGAACTACCAGCTCTACATTGTAGAGGATGGTGAGAAAACATTACAGGAGCAGACTTCAGAGGAGCATCCTTTTCAGTTTATTACCGGCTTTGGTGTCGCACTTGATGCATTGGAAAAGTATGTTATAGGCATTGAGAAGGGGGCTGAGTTTGAGTTGACTATTCAGCCGGAGCAGGCATTTGGCGTATATATCCCGGAAGGAGTCCACAAGGTGGGGCGTGATGTGTTCGAGGTTAATGGGAAATTTGACGATGAGCATATTTATGAGGGGTCAGTAATCACGTTGTCAGATGTAGAGGGCCATCAGTTCATGGCTACCGTAACAAAGGTTGAAGCAGATGGTGTCACAGTAGATACAAACCATCCTTTGGCAGGAAAGGTTCTCCTTTTTACTGGAACGATGCTGGAAAACCGTGATGCCACTGAGGCGGAGATTAATCAGATGATTAAGCAATTGACAGGAGGCGGTTGTGGAGGAGGATGCCATAACTGTCATCACGAACAAGGTGATGAGGGCTGCGAAGGTGGTTGTGGCAACGGTTGCGGTCATTGTGGAGAGTAGACTATGCGAAATACGTTTGGACATATTTTTACATTGACGACTTTTGGCGAAAGCCATGGGGCGGCGGTAGGTGGCGTGATTGATGGAATGCCGGCAGGCATAGATGTCGACCTGACCTTCATTCAGCAGGAACTGAATCGCAGACGTCCAGGACAGAGCAGTCTGACAACTTCTCGTCAGGAAGCCGATCAGATAGAATTGCTGAGCGGCGTCTTTGAAGGGAAGACAACAGGCTGTCCGATAGGCTTCGTCGTGCGTAATGCTGACCAGCACTCACGAGACTACGAGAATCTGCGTGAGCTCTTCCGACCTTCGCATGCTGATTACACCTATTATAATAAATACGGTGTCCGTGATCATCGGGGTGGGGGACGCTCCTCTGCACGCGTCACCATTAGCCGTGTTGTTGGTGGTGCCTTCGCCAAACTGGTGTTACAGCAGATGGGCATCTCTGTCCAAGCCTATACGTCGCAGGTTGGCTCTATTGCTCTTGATAATGACTACAGTAAGTATGACTTGTCAAAAGTCGAAAGCAATGACGTGCGTTGCCCAGACGCTGAGAAGGCCGTTGCCATGATGCAGTTGATATCTGCGGTGAAGGC
>Ga0247611_10006339_pt1 | contig 15230 bp, 16 predicted proteins | sample 177DNAGHGhighgp2_FD_192422 | JGI IMG/M metagenome (GOLD analysis project Ga0247611, IMG submission 192422) | Sheep rumen microbial communities from Palmerston North, Manawatu-Wanganui, New Zealand - 1770 DNA GHGhigh gp2 | ecosystem: Host-associated > Mammals > Digestive system > Stomach > Rumen...
TTATGAAACATTTTAGAACATTATTTACAATTTTTATTTTAACATTATTTTTTGGAAACGTATTTGGACAATCGGTAAATGAGTACCGTCAAGCTCATCGCAATCTCTTAGCAAAACAGACTCGTGCTAGAGATAAGATTAAAGTGGAAGAGTCACATTATTATGCAAGAACATTATATGGTGGTGAAAGTTCCCCTACCATATATTCTGAAAACTGGGACAATACTGAATTTAATCCATACAAGGATGACGCAATAAAACCTATTAATTTTGATTTAACTGGTTTTGTAAATCCTGTAAATACAAACGTTATTAATTCACACTTTGGATATCGTCCACGATTTGGCAGAAATCATTATGGTGTAGATCTTAAGGCATCGGTTGGCGATACAATATATGCATCATTTGATGGTAAGGTGAGAATAACAAAATTTAATCGTGATGGGTATGGATTTTATATTATGATTAGACACACGAATGGAATTGAAACTTTATATGGACACTTGTCAAAGTTTCTTGTGAAATCTAATCAATTCGTAAGACGCGGAGAACCTATTGCACTTGCAGGTAACACTGGTAGAAGTACAGGACCACATCTTCATTATGAAATGAGATATATGGGTCATGCAATGAATCCTGAAAAGTTAGTTGATTTTACAACACATAAGATAAGACTTACACATATTCAATATAGTGAAAGTTTACGAGAAGGCACAGGAACAATAAAAACTGCAAGCAATAATAACAATATACAAAGACGTAGAAGACGTTAATGTATTCATATTTAAATGAAAGGGTGGTCATATGACCACCCTTTTTATGATTGAAATAATATAAAATATTTTTATATATAATTGCCAAAATATAATATTAATTTATGATAGATTTACAAACATACATATATGAAAAACTTGTAGTAAATAAAAATTATCATACAAGAAGTATGTCAGACATTAACGACATTATTAAAGAAATATGTATCAAATGTGATAATGCTATCGGTGAAAAAAATCAAGTAAGTATAAAAATCAATGCTGAAAGTCCTGCAATGTATTATGATTCATTAGGGCAATCAGCAAAATCCATAACCACGATTCCTAATGAAGAAGACCTTAGAGAAATGATTGTTAATAAAAAATTAAAAAATAGTACATATCTTGTAAAATTTTTAGGTTCAAATATAGAAATTCATATTTTCTTTGTAGAAAATAAATTTTTATTGATATACTTTAGATATTGTAAAAGAGGTGAAATTAAACAGATCATCCCAATAATGGAACAATATAATTTTATAAAACATGATACTGAAGATAATTATTATTCAAAATATTATTGGAGAGAATATTTTGAACATGATAAACCATGTGATATAACTGATTTTGAATATATCATTAGCAGTTTATTAGTTGACATTGCAAAAGAACTTAATATAGTAAAGATTGTTTTTAAATTAAAATCGGGCGAAATACTTCCTGGATATACAATTGATGATATTAAGAAACGTTATGACAGTGTATTCGATGATGTCAAGATCACACGTTTAGGAAATGTTAAATTGGGACATTTAAGAGAACATGGAATTGATAGATCATATGAGGAATCAACATTCACAATAACAACTAATATACAATATAGGGGTGGTGTAATGGTTCGTAGAAAACAAGATTTTTCATCAGCTTCTGGAAATAATTTTGTGCTTAAGCCAACTGCTGATGAAGCTTTTGATGATCTTGATAGAAAATTAAAAAGAAAAGGATATACAATATGAAAACATTAACGGAATTTATTAATGAAAGATTAATAGTCAATAAAGATTATCAAGTTCAAAAGGAAATATTAGTTCCACGTTCTTTAACTGAGCAGGACATTAAAATAGCATGGAACGATATATTTGATGATATTAAACAATTTAAAAACGGTAATATAAAACTTGGTAAATTAAAACTTATATCTACAAAACCTTCTTCTTATGAAATGAGTACATTTACACTATATCCTGATTATAATGGAGATATTGTAATAAGAAGGAAATATCGAAGTGGTACATCAATTTGGATATGTGAAGAAACCATAGAAGAGGTAACTGACAAGATGAAAAAATTGTTATATAAAGAAGGCTGGAGATTAAAATAATTTAAAATTAAAATAATTTATAAAAATTTAAATATAATTTTATGAAGTCACTTAATACATACATTCAAGAGAAACTTGTAATCAATAAGAGTTATAAATCATATAAATATCATCCCAAGACACCAGAAGAATTGAGAGAGATCATATTGGATAGATATAAAAAAGAAGGCTCTGGTACAAAGAATAATCCTATTGACTTTAATGATATTGATGTTAGCGGAATGACAACATTTTATAATGAAAATAAATTAGAAGGAATATTTGAAAAAACAAATTTTGAATATATAGATATATCACAATGGGATGTTTCAAATGTTGAAAATATGCGCAGAATATTTTTTAAATGTGAGAAATTAGAATCAGTTGGAGATTTATCCAAATGGGATGTTTCAAATGTTAAAGATATGAGATATATGTTTGCTAATTCTGCAATAATAAATATACCAGAATGGTATGACATATATATGCACGATAAAAAAGAAAATTAATGTAAATAATATAATTAATACAAATAATATAACTTATGAAATATTTTACTATAAGGGAATTAACTAAGTCTGAAACGGCTGTCCGTAAGGGTATAAATAATAAGCCAACAAAGGAAATTGAAAAATCATTAACAGAACTTGTAAATAATGTATTAGATCCTCTTCGTGAAAAATGGGGTGCTCCTATAAAGATAACATCAGGATATAGATGTCCAGCATTAAATCGTGCTGTTGGCGGGGCGGTCAATTCTCAACATACAAAAGGTGAGGCTGCTGATATTACAACATTATCAGATTCACGAGAAGACAATATGAAATTGCTACAATTATTACTTAATTCTGGTATAATATTTGACCAAGTAATTGCGGAAGATGTAGACAGTAAAAATAGACCAAATTGGATTCATATATCTTATACAAAGAAAAGAGCAAATAGAATGAAAAGAACTACAATGAAAAAAATATCTGGTCGTACTGCATATATAAATGGAATAAAACTTTAATATGGATTTTTAATATGGATTTTGAACTTCAACATAGAATACGGTTTGAATATGAATTAGAGCAAATGTCCAATTCTTTTAAACAGCAAATGAAAGACAGAGAATTTAATGTTCAGCTGTCTGCAAGTTCTACAAAAGAAGAAGAAACATATGTAATTAATTTTACATTAGTAAATGAAGTTAGTGTGTCATTAATTCAATTTGATTTAACTCTGCCTAGTGGAATATCAATAGACACTGAAAATTTTGTTTTCCTTGAACGTATGCCACAGGCAAAAGCTAATATTACAATAATAAATAATTTAGCAAGAATTATGATTACTCCAGAAAATCCAAATTCAGTTATACCCGGTAATGATGATATATTTAAAATTGTATTTTCTGGAAATAATTTAATAAATAAAACTATTATGATTAGCAATATCAATATTACTGGGCTTAACCCATCTCAATATTCAAATGATAACATATCAGTTAAAATGTAGTTGTGTATATTTATTATGAATAAAAATTTCATGATGTATTATGAATAAAAATTTCATGATGTATTATGAATATTTCAATTTCATATATTTTATTTTTATATATATAATTAAGAAAGTAACATAAGATACTTATCTTATATTATGATTGAACAATAAGATTAGAAAAAATATATTTATAGACGTAAAATAATGGCAATACCTGTACATTTACAACAATTTAAGGCTGCTGGTGTTTATCGTGTAGTTTTCGACAAGTCAACAATGTTGAACAATGAACCTGAAACACTTAGACTTGTTGTTGGGTATTCAGAAGTTGGACCGTTCAATTGTCCTGTGTATATTAAGGATCCACAGGAATTCGTTCAATATTTTGGAAACATCTCAAAGAAACTTGAAAAACGTGGTATTTTCTTCCATCGTATGTGCTTACAAATGTTAAGTATAAGCCCTATTATTTGTCTTAACTTAAAGAAATTTAGTGGAGAAACTGTAGGTGCTTCTACAATCAGTACTGAGTTTAATCCTAACTATGATCCAATTGATGACGTTAAGATTAATATAGAGGACATTTTTGATAAGACTCGTTTCTGGGAGATCTCAGCTGAGCAATTAAATGATTTGAACTCAGTTGAAGGAATTACCCTTAACAACTATATAAATTTATCAGTAACCGATACATACAGTAATTCTGTATCATATTTTATTCGTAAAGCATCTGGTAATATTATATCACAGTATAATGTTACTGTAAACGATTGGTATGCAGACCGTGCTGATGAAAAACCTGAATATCTTGAAGATTTTGGCAATCTTTTGATTAGTGATTTCTTTGCAGAGATTTTTGTATTCAAAGGAAAATTCAAAAGCTCACAAGTACTTGCATCAGATTCATTAAAGAAATATTTTGTTGCTACTGATGAAATTGAAGAAAATGATGAAGGAACAATAACAAATTATAAATTGAAATTACGTAATGATCTCCGTAATCCTTATAATGAACTTATTGACACCTTAGATGCATTATATGCAGATCCTGCTTCTAATGCAATTGGCCATTGGGTAGGTTGCTTAATTCCTTATTTCCGTGATAAGAGAGGTAACTATCAAGCTTTAGATATCGTATTCAATCAAGATAACGATATTCATAAGATGATGATGAGTTTCAATATTGACTTATTGGAAGAATACAATGCTGTGCCAATTGATTTGTCTGGTAAGCTCGCAATTCCTGTAAGTTCTGATAGTGCACTTGGTGGTGATGCTGGTGAATTAATCAATGGTGTCATTAACCCAATGTTTAAAAATCCTCTTTCACTTGAGGCTATTTTCCAAGGTGATGCAAGAACTAATTTATTAGGTAATATGTATGCACCCGTAATTGCAGATAAAATTGAATTTGCTTCTTCAATTGATACTAAACTTCGCGATATTGAATTCCCAGAATTAAGTTCTAATAAGACTTATATTACTGGTTCATTATATGTTTCTGATGTGAAGAAATGTGATACTGAAGATGATTCAACTGAAGGCAATGGAATAAATGCTGATATTGATGTAGCAGGCAATCAAACATATAAAGTTGTTCTTAAACAAATTCGTCCTACATCTGATGAAGAAACAGAAAACACTGTTACTATATTCTGCTCATCAGACAGATTAGATTATGTATTAGAACATGTTGGTGTTACTGATTACAAGCTTGAAGTTGAAGATATTAATTCTGATAAACTTGATCCTCGTTATATCCTTTATCATGCTTATACTAAGGATGGTGAAGAATGGAAACTTAACGAAAACCTTGATGACGCTAATCTGCTTGCAGGCGGTACTTGGTGGCATGAAGACTTTGATGCATATGAAATCAATAAATCGTTCCCTGAACATGAATATTATGGCCCAGGTCGTATAATCACATCAATCAGACGTATTGAAAATCGTGAAAAGAAGAATGATCAACTTATTAAGTATACTGACATTGATACAAATTTTGTTTGTTCTTTCACAAGTATTAACATTTTAAGTAAGGTCGTTCCTACTATTCCAGGCACAACTCTTAAGGATTCTGTATATGGATCATCAATATCATTTATTAATACCTCTAAATGGGAATACAGTGAAGATATAGTTGTTAATGGTGGAATTTATAATGGTCTTATTTCAAAGACTGTTTACGATAATTCATTACAGCTCGTTCTTAAGAAAGGTGATTGTCTGCTTGCAGCTGATGGTGCAGTTGACAGTAATCATGATAAGATAATTAATGATGATGATAAGGATCGTTACTATGATAATGTATATGTACAAGATATGGGTACAGAATATGATAGTGACAATAACTTCTTGTATCACTACATCTTGTTATCAGGTTGCCCACTTGGTTTTGAGGAATTCGGAAATGGTTGGTATTATGATTCTGAAAACGATTATCCAAATACTGCAGATGAAGGCTGGGCATGGAACGATTCTTCATATGCTGAGGCAGAAAACGATGAACTGTTTGTTGTTCGTGTTGATGCTCCTCTTAACCAGGAAATTGGCGATATGATTCCACATTATCTTGAAGGTTATACCTATAAGAACGCTCGTCCAAACGGCACTGATATGTGGGCTAAATTACAATGGCAAAAGAGCATCCTTTCTGCACTCACAGATTATAGCGGACTTCGTAAAGGCTTGTTGAATAAAGCAAACATCGATTATCGTTATGTAGTTGACACATTTGAGTCATTCCCACAATCTGAACTTAAGGCAGAATTATCATTACTTTGTAAGGAAAAGGAAAGCGCATTCTGTATCGCAAATCTTCCTGCAATCCGCACATTTGTAAAATGTCCATATATTTCATTTACTGATGAAAAGAACATCTTCAATTCTAAGTACATTGTTGATGGACGTAATCGCAAGAAACCTGCAAATGATGTATTCTCATTGCCATCAGAAACAAATGGTGCTTCATTCTCAGCATTCTATACTCCATTGAAATTCACTGATGGATATGTTGATTCTATAATTCCTTCTGCAGGTCTTGTATCTAACCTCTTTATTCAGAAGTACATGAGCCGTCAGCCATATTATATTGTTGCTGGTCCTAATTATGGTCATATTGATGCAAACGGTCTTGTTGGCCCTGATTATAAGTTCACTCGTGAAGAACTCTACGATCTTGAACCATTCGGCTTCAACTGTATGGTCTATCGTCCAAGCTTCGGTACATTCATTAATGCAAACCAAACTGCTAAGCAGACTCCATTAAGCGCACTTTCACGTGTTAATGTTCGTGAGTTGGTTATCTACTTACAAGATGAGGTTGAGAAGGTTCTTCAATCATATCAATGGGAATTCAATAATCAAACCACTCGTAATGCTATTCTTGATAAGGCAAATCAAATTTGTGCACTTATCAAGGCAAATGGCGGTATTCAGACATATCTTAACATTATGGATGAATCTAACAATACTCCAGAAATCATTGACAATGAGATGGCTGTATTAAGCACTCACATTGAACCTGGATTTGGTTGTGGTAAGATGGTTCATGAGTTAACACTTTACAGAACCGGACAGATGAAATCCTATGTTGGTGAAGTTAATGGATAATAAATAAAATATTATTCTGGGTAGTTATCATACCTTAAAAATTCTACCCAGAATATATTTTTAATTATAATAAAAGATAAAAAATTTACGTAAATTATAAAGTACATGGCACAAACTAACTTAAATCACCTGACACATATTAAGAACGTTCAGGCAGGTATCAATAAGTGGGATCCAGTACATAAATCGTTATTTGAAGTATACTTTACATTACCTGACGCATTGAAGAACAATGGCGGTTTCACAGGTGAGGATGAGATGTTACTTACAGAACAGGTTATGACTGTTAGTGGTCTTGACGCACTTCATAAGACAACTCCAGCTGGTGAACAGAAATTCTATGGTGTTACTGTATCATTCTTACAACCTATGCTTGATACTACATCTGCAGAACTTACAATCACCTTTAACCTTAACCTCCGTGATGTTACTGATAACTACGTTCTTAGAATGTTTATTGCTTGGGAGAGATTATCATATGATTTGATGGATGGTACTCGTACAATTAAACAAGATTACATTTCTGATAACATGCGTATTGCTCAAGCAAACCGTAACGGACAGGTATGGAGAAGTTTTATTTTCCATCACATTATGTTAACTGGTGTAACCAATATGGATGATTTGGATTATAGCTCAAATGATGCTGTAACATTACAAACAACATTCCGTGCTGATTATTGGGATTATGATTTGACCGGTAAGTCAACAATGGTATAAGTTTTTAATCATTCAATGATACATATAAAAAGGATTAGCTATTTAAATAGTTAATCCTTTATTTTTTTAATATTTTTTAACAATTATTTAAAATATCAATTGTAATATAAATCCTCTTAGATGTATCTTAGATCATCTTCTAGTAACATTAAATAGTTTTTTTGATAAATTATATGTATAACGTTTTATATGATCTTAGAAGAGGATCTAAGAGGATTTATTGTCTTCTAAATATATCATTTTTTATTAAATTTTTATAATTCTGTTTTTGCATGAATACGTCCACATTATACTGCATCACCTCGTCTAATGTTAATCCACTATGATATATAGTTCTAGTGAGATACATTAATAATTCACCAAGCTCATTTCTTAATATGTCTCTTTCTTTATTTGTTATTGATGCATCTGGCTTATTTAATATATCAACCATTGTTGATGACATATAACCAATTCGTTCCATCATTCTTAATAATGTGCAAAACGCTCCTAAATTGTCAGGATAGTCGATGTCAAATCCCATCACATTTGTTTGGTACTCATTTCCTGTCATAATCTTATTATATAATATATATTTTATACATTTTCCATTGTGTTCATTAAATCATTCTTCTTTGCTGCAAACATAAATAATTTATTCAATAAATCTGCATCAAATTCAAATGCTTGTTTATGAATCTCATACATCTTGTTATCCTCACATATATGTCCAGGCATCTGTACTATCAATACCTCAACGTCATCTGCAGTGGTACCCTCTGGGAGATAGCCTGATTGAAGCAATGCAAGCTTATAGAAATGAACCTGTGTTGTGTAGGTATACCAATTCAATGCAGGATATTTCATCATTGGCCCAAACAACTGTTTTGTCCATGGTGTCTTTTTCTTATCAACACTTCCGCTTGACTTCCAATCAATTACTACATATTTATTTGTTCTCTTATTATAGAACAATGCATCAAACCGTCCTTTAATATAATAATCTGTATTTGGAACTTTGTAATATAATGTCTTTTCACGAGTGATGAACTCCATGTCGCCTGACTTGTTAACAAGTTCCATAAATTCTGTAAAACTCTTTACAAGTCCGTTAAGACGCTCATCCCAATCATAATTATTATCAAGCTTCCACATCTCAAGTTTTGCTTCAGGCTCCTTATTTAAGGTCATACCAATATAGTCATCAAGCAAACTTCCATACTTACATGATTCTGCACCCTTTGCCGACCATGCTTCCATGATCTGTTCTACTGACATCTGATAATATTGTGACTCAGGATTGTTGAAGTGTTTATCATGTGTCTTCTGAGCAATACCCTTACTATCAAATGGTTCAACAAGCATACCAAGCACCTGTGAGATACTTAAGTATTTTGTCATATTCTTCTTTACTTCTTTATTTACTTCCTCAATTTTTTTAATTAATTCTTCTTTCATATTTTAATAATGTTTTAATAACGTTTTTATTTTTATTTTTTCAAAATTAAAACTTGATTTTTATTTTTAATATATAAAATTAGTTAAAAAAGTTTAATGTTATCTCTTAAAAAATATATTCAACTTAACGAAGGTGTCTTCGATACTAAGCCTGTAACATATAAAGATTTTGTTGTCGCAAATCAACAGTTAGATTTATGCAATTTAGATAAAGCTAATATCCAAGACAAATCAGCAATAGAAAAAATGTATTTTAATACTGATTTAAAACTACCAAATGGCTCAACGGTTAAGAAACAAGTAAATGCAAATAAAGCATTGTTTAAGAAATTTAATCTTTCAAATTTTGTTGAGGGAAAATCCGATAATGATATGGAAAAATTATTAGTTGACATTGGTAAAGCTGATATTGAGATTGGAGATGATACTTATTCAAACAATCAAGGCAGTGTAATAGTTCGCAGACTTGAAACAGATGAGGTAAATAAAATAATGATGATTATTACATTTAAAGCATAATTTTAATATATTTTTTTATAATAAAAGGGCTGAACATATGTTCAACCCTTTTTATATTTTGCTTAGTTATATATAGTTATATATAGTTATATATTATAATAAATCATTATAATAAATCACCGCCGCCACCTTCGTCGCCGCCTTCTTCATCACCGCCGCCACCACTATCTGCTGGGTTCTTTTTATAATATTGAATATAATTAATCGGAGTTTCTTTTACTTTGTCAATAAATTTTTCAATTTCATCGCATGCATTAAGAATTGCTTCAGAAAACTTTTTTGTCTTAAGAGAACAATATGCATCATCATCATAGCTAGCTGCACCAATTTTTCCAACCCACATCATCCAAGTTTTGTCTTCTTTATCATATCCTAATAAAAACTGAATAAAAATCATTTCATCATAATCTTCAAATTTATATTCAATCTTTAAATATTTTTCGTTATCAGATAACCATTTTACTTTCTTATCAGGACGACGCCAAATAGTAAATTGAATTCCATCACGAATCTTTGATGTTTTTGCTTCTTCTGCAATATAATGATTTATGTTTTTCATATTAAATAATATACTTATAATATATTAAAAATATTTTTTATTACTTACGAACAGTTACCTGAATGTTTTTCTTTGCTTCGTTGATTTTATTTAAAGATTCTTTTTGAGATTCAATTAACTTTTCTTGATTTGTTTTGTCATTATCTAATAAATCAATATGATGCTTAAGAACAATTATACTGTCGTTTAAAACTTTTATTGTGCTATCTTTCTGTTCTATAATTTTAATATTCTTATTAATCTCAAACGAACGATTGCATGACTGTGTACACTTTGACATTCCAAATAACAACAATATGACTATTACAATAATGTGCCAATTTTTCTTAATCTTTTCCATGTTTAAAAAATGTTAATGTTATTATGTTATTATATAATTTATATAATATAAAAATATTGGACTATAAAATTAAATTTTTTAAAATTAAATTTTTTGTGACATTATTTATAAATTATATTTATGTTTATTATGTGGGATAATGTTTATTAATGATTAAAAACTCATATCTTTTATTTGCAATGCCATATATTGAGATGCTAATTGGTTTGCTAAATGTTCTGCATAACGTACAGCAGATGCTTCCTTTTTCATTCCTGCTACATAGCACTCTTTCATTTTAGTCATAATAAGGTCCGGATCTGCACACCATATCTTACCTCCCATAGCATTCCACCATCGTGAGCCAATCACAGGTAAACCGTGAGAAATGTACATTATTACTAATAATGCTAAGTTGTCAGCACCCGGTGAAAATTTCTTAGCTGTATTGAATGATCTTAATACAGAATCAGCCTGTTCGTCAAAGGAACCTTCAGGACCATATTTTGAACCAAAATAACCTCCATATCCTAATGAGTTCTTTGGACAGTTCCTAAATCCACCTTCTGATTTACCAATCATAACAAGAGCACCAACAGGCAAACCCGTTCTTGATGAATATGCTTTTGCGTTTGATAAGAAGTCACTTGGAACACTTCTAATTTTACGATTACCGACCATATTTTTATAATTACGATAAATGCCTGCAGCATATTTTTCTGCTGCAGACCAGTTGACTTTATTAAAGAATTCTTCTGCAGAAGCAAATGGAGAACTGCCTGATATACCTGAGCCAAAGCTATCACTGACAACATCACTAATGCCACCAGAACCATTTATTTGTAGATGGTTTGCTATACCAAGAAGAATTGGTTCATTTGTGTATCTTCCCTTTTCATCTGACATTACTGGAAAATCTTTAAGATTAAAATCTGGCCATTCATGTGGCGTTCCAGCATATCCACCAAATTCAGAACCAGCTCCACCACCAGTAGCATTTTCTCCAACAAAGGCACCAAGAGCGTCAGCCGCAGACGATAATTTTGCTCCTTTAGCTCTGACTATATTTATTTGTAAATTATAACCTTGTAAATGGTAATGTATCATTTCCTTATTTACACTTTCTATAACGGCTCTACTACTTGGTATATGGTCTGTATTTGGTAATTGAGTGCCTAATATAATACAGCCCGCTGACGCTCTTGATGATCCACCACCATGAAACCTTATGCCACCCCAACCGTTACCGTCAAGTACAGGCACAACCCCTCGCCCCATACCACCATCAATATAGTTAATGCTACTGATTGATGTATTTTTTCTGAAATTTATTGTCCAAACTCCAGCATTGATTGCTGTCATTTTAGGATGTTGACTTTTTGTTTGTGATACTATAGAACTGCTAGTGCCAACATCAAGTCCTCTGTCAGTGTCCTCAATTGTATAAGCTATTCGTTTATTATTTGGATTAATAAGTTCACCCCCTGTAAATGTGTCACCAAAAACAATTCTTCTCAATGTATATGTTAATGTTCCAGCCATAATCTATAATTTAATATTATGATAATATTAATTTATATTTATTATAATTAATGTCCATCTATGCTAAAATGCATAACGTCTCCATACGATCCACCCCAACCCCAGCCATGTGATTGAAATATTTTAACAACCGGATGACCCCAATGCCATATGCATTTTGTTCTATCATATGGAGGAGCTGAATATTTTTTACATGGCCATGGAGCGGTTGATCCTTGCGCAGGTTCTGTTGTTGGCATGCTTGTTCCATACTTTTTACCAATACCTGCAAACCAAGGATTTGCAAAGGAGCCAGCATTAATATCAACTGCAAGACCTACCTGATGTCTGCTGTGCCCTCCTGCAGATAATGATGTTCTAAATGCACTAGATATTTTTAATGTAAACCAAGTTAGCTGCGATTTAATTTCATTTAATATCGCAACTAAATCATTAGCAGCATACTTATTAAATTTTATTGTACCTGGTGAACACGGCACAGTTACATCCGTTATTAGTCCTCGTGATAATGCTGATTGTGGACTCCAATCACCATTAACTCCACACATCTTAAGTTTTTCAGCATCACTTTTACCAGTAAATATACCGGAACCTCCGATAACGCCATTATCGACATTTTCACTAGAACCTCCTGCAGCTCCGTAACGTATAGGATTGTCTATTAAGCGATTCATATACATTACTTGTTGCTCATTTGAATTATCTTTTATAGATATTTTATTTATTCTTTCAACTTCTTTATAATAGAATTCCCAAACTTTCATAGCATTCTTTTAATAAACATAATTTTGCGAATGAAACACATTTAATAATTTTTTCATCATTCCCTCTATATGCCTTTGGCTCAAACCAACCCGCAGGCATCGTTATTTCAGTCGATCCGTCTGATGAATTTTCAAAGTTGTCAAGTGTAACATTACTATCTGATGAAGCCGCGGCTGCTGCAGGATTCCCCACCTGCATATTTTTTTCTTTTTTTGCAAAAGAAAAAGGCTTAATAATTACAATACCGTTTTCCCCGTATATTGCATACTTATTTAATCCTTTTTTATCAAAAAAATCTTTATTCCAATTCTTCTTAACCCATTTACCGTTTTCTTTTTCATAAAGAACATACTGATATATTTGAACGTTCTTTACTTTTTTCTTTGCAGCATTAACAGCATCCCCACGTGAGTCCTTCTTAATCATATATTTTTTTGAATCAAGTTTTAACAATTGCATAACTTGATCTGGGGTTAGTTCACCATTTTTCATCTGTTCTTCTGCGGATGACTTAGAATAATCTACTGCTGACATTAATAAAAATTCAAAATAAAAAAATTTATAAAAAAATTTATATATAAAAATATTTATACAGTTTTATTGTATGTTTTTATTATATGTTATATGAAATTAATAATTAAGTTTTTTAAATTTTTTATGCATCATATAATATATTAAAATTATATTATTAAAATTTTAAATCTTAAATAAATAATTATGACCGATAAGTATTATAATTTTGACCCCAAACAGTATAAGAAACATATTCTTATTGGCAAGATGGGAAAATCTGTAAAGATTAAAAACATTAAAGTTGGAACAGGTGATGATGCACCAATTATTTTTTACGCATTCATTGCACGAATGAATCCTGAATTTATGTTTTATTTTATTGGCCCAAATCATCTTAATAAATTAACAGATGAGGAATATGATAAGATCTTCCCAAATCATAACGTGCTTGATGCATACTGTGTCGACTATGGGAAGATTAAAGAACATACATGTGAAGACAATAAGCCGATTCTTGAATGGTTTAATTCTCGTAATATCAAACCAGATTTTATGTTATTCTTTAACGGTATTGTATCAGGAAACGGCAATATTGAGAAGTTCTTGAAACTGAAAACAGGAGAATATAAGAAACAACTTGTATGTTTTGCACATTATGCTGCTCCTTATGTATATATGATGAACAAACTTGAAGATGTTCCTGTGTATGTAATTTCTGAAGATCCGAGATATATCACAGTAAATGCACAAGATTTATATCATAACCCAAAGCTTATTCTTTCACAGACAAATGGAACATTTGGAACGCACTATCATATCACTTCATGGACAGATCATACTCCTATAAAGGACACAATAATACCAGCAGAATATATGCATACCGAAAAGATCTGTATGATGGGAGTACTTGATGATTTCCGTGATAAAATTGATATTGACAGGAAGCTTAATTCAGATCCTTCAAAACATCTTATTGTTCTTAGTAATGGATGTGGAACGAGTAGGATAAATCATAATGGAAGTAATTCAAGCAGATATCCTGAATATGAGAAGTGGATTATCAACGGTCTTGAAGGAACTGAATATGACAAGACTATGATTTATGGTAAATGGGATAAATGGGTATATGAGAAGACTGACCGCATTAAGGAAATCATGATTGAGAACTTGAAGGATGAAATGGGTGATGCAAGATATACATTAGTATATTCTCAAATTCCTGGATTCATCACTATCAAGCCATACGAGATGATTACCATGGGATTGCTTCCTTTCTTACATCCTGATTATGATAAAGATCATTTGCTGAACTTTCCAGAATATCTTTATCTTAAAGATGTTGATGATCTAATTAATAAAATGAGAGAACTTGATGCAAACCCAGATAAGTATGTTGCATTACTTAATGAGTGCTTTGACCTTATTAAGCCAGAGTTCATTGACGGAAGCTTTTTGAACAATCTCATTTTTAATCGTATCGCAGAGCTTGAAGGATTTGAGTATGAAGACAAGAAAGGAATTAATATGAAAGTGAATAGACGAGATCCTAACATGTTTGGGGTGTAGAAGTGAATAAATAAAACATGTTATTAAAAAATCCTGTTCGTGAGAATGGGATTTTTATTTTTTTTTATATAAAAAAATTTCAAA
>Ga0247611_10006341_pt1 | contig 15226 bp, 11 predicted proteins | sample 177DNAGHGhighgp2_FD_192422 | JGI IMG/M metagenome (GOLD analysis project Ga0247611, IMG submission 192422) | Sheep rumen microbial communities from Palmerston North, Manawatu-Wanganui, New Zealand - 1770 DNA GHGhigh gp2 | ecosystem: Host-associated > Mammals > Digestive system > Stomach > Rumen...
TTGCTTTGTCTGTCTATATGGTTATACGAGTACTACAGAAGCATGTGAAGTCATAGCGCCAAGTGGGGCTAAATCGGCTCGTATTCATCGAGAAGTGTCAGGTTGGGGACCTTATTTGCATCGCATAAGAGTTATAGCTCAAGATGGTTGTGCTTCTCCAGAAACAGCTACATTTAGTCGTGGAGATGCAACAAGCGGTTCTGTGAATAATATTGAGGCATGCGAAGGTTCTTCATTTACGATGCCGAGTGAAGGTACTATGATGTATCCCGGCTATCTGTTTGCAGGTTGGAAATTGAATAACGCCGGAGACCCCATTGCTGCCGGAACTTCTTATACAATGCCTGCGGGAGGTGCGTCCTTTACTGCAGCATGGACGGAAGATAATACAAGTCTTCGTATTCCGGGTAGTTGCACTGAATTAAATGCAAATAATAGAAGTGCCCTAACCGGTTCTGTGGGCACAAACTATGATGTGGACAAAGATGGCAATAATGACACCTACCTTAATATTCTTAATGGTCACGCAGAATGGAATGTAATTATCACTCCTGGTACATACGATATTTCAGTCGTATGTTGTGTCCCTTATTGGGGAATAGAAATAACCATCTCCCTTATTGATCCTGCTGGCATAGAGTCTCCAATACAATTATATAAATTCCGTAATAGTGGTGCTGGTAGTTCTACTCCTACTGATGGTTCCGGTACAGCTTCTAACGTAGATTTATCAAGTCTGACGTTGAACAAACGCTATACTGTAAAAGCAGAAGATACTTGGACTGGTTCTACGGTGTATCTTAAAAATATAGCCTTTACTCAATTAGGCGCCAATCGCCCAATTACGTTTGCTAAAGGCGATGAAAGTGTAACAGGTAGCGTGCCGGCAGATGCAAGCTGCGCTGTAGGTGGCAGTTATACATTACCGGGCATAGGTACACTTGCCCGTGTTGGTTATTCTTTTGCCGGTTGGAGTGATGGAACTAACACCTATGCCGTAGGTGATTCCTATACCATGCCCGATGAGGATGTGACCTTTACGGCACAATGGAATCCAATGGTTGTGCCCAATGTCACGGGTCTTGCCATGGACAATCCGTTTAATAGTAATATTCCATTAACATGGTCTATCCCTGGTATCGGTGATTTGAGTAAGGTGATGGAGCCCTTTACCCCGAATGGCGGAGCAGGTGTTGGCTCAAAGGATTCATATACATATCATTACAATGACGGAGAAGAATATGACTACGTGGATGCACAAGGCGACTCTCCTAAATGGGGACAATATGGTATAGGCTTTCCTATTACACCGACTACAGGGATAGAGTGGTTGTCTTTTGACTATAAGGGAGAACATGCAGATATGAGTTTCTGGGGTGCATTATATAATCAGAACAATACAGCTGAGGTTTATAATGATTTTGGAAATGATAAAGCTCTGAATGACGATGAAAATTGGCAAGAAAGTGGAGAATTACATCCTAATAAGTATTATTGGAACCATGATTTCAGTGGTGCGATAACGGATAAGGAAATCACTCATGTGGCAATTTACGTTAATTCGGGAGATTATGGCGGATATGATGACGTACAAGTATCTATCCGTAATGTCCGTTATCACATAGCTAATCAAGCGGACATCGACCATGTAGTGCTGATGCGTAAAGCCGGTTCGGCTGCGACAGGAATTGATGATGCCGGTGCAACGCAGTTATTTAGCGGCATAAAATCTAAATATACCGATTCGGAAGAAAAGACCATCGGCACCACTTATTACTATACCGTATTCTCCGTTCACGCAGACGGTACCGTTTCTTCGGGAGCAACAATCAGCAAAACCATTACCAATGATACCCCACACAATGTAACCTATGCAAAGGGCGATGAGAATGTAACAGGTGATGTGCCTACCGATGCGGAAAATTATGTTGAAGGTGGTAATGTAACTTTGGCTGCTATCGGTGATTTAGCTTGGGACAATCATGTCTTTATCGGCTGGAGTGACGGTACAGATATTTATGCCGTAGGCGCTTCTTATACCATGCCCGATGCGGATGTAACTTTCACTGCACAATGGCGCGATTTGGAGGCTCCGATAATAATCCCGTCTGAAGAAACCCATCTTGACGCAAACAATTATCATGACATTCCGGGTGGAACATATAGTATGGATGTGGACGGAACAGGTGCTTCTACATGTATTGATATTGCCGGTAATAAGTATGCAGAGTGGATTGCTAAATTTACGTCGGCTCATTATAAAGCTACTCTGACCTACGGAACGACAGGATATACTGTAGATGTAATACTCAAGATATATGACGGAGAGACAGAAGTAAAAGCCACAGCAGTGGATCATCATTCAGATGGTTCTGGCGTACATACCTACCAAAGAACATGGGGACTGGATTTGACAGATTTGGATCCGGATAAAGTGTATAAAGTAAGGGTGATTGATGCCTACAGCGATGCTTCGTCTAATCCTAAAGTAGGCTATCTGGACTTTGAAATCGTTGTCCCGACGGATATTAGCAATACAGCTTCAACCCGTTTGGACTACACGAATGTTTCCGTAGACCCCGGAACAGTTGAATTTGATATCAAGAACAATGGGAACTCGGTTACTTGTTTGGATATTAAAGACCACGGACAAGCAGATTGGTATGTATATATCACTCCGGATGTATATGATATTAATATGTTGTATGGTACGCCCGAGTATTCAACAAATGTTACTTTCTCCATCATAGATCCGGCTACCGGCAGTACGGTTTTTGCTCCCGCAGCAATGACACATTCCGGTGCAGCAAGTACTCCTTGGTATGAAGACAAGACTTGGAATAATGTGGATTTGAGTGGTCTTGATGCCAACAAACAATACATCGTGCGCGTTGTTGATACATACTCAAGTACAGGATCGAAACCGAAAGTACAGTATATTACATTCTCTAAGCATGAAGTAATCCAAATCGGTGCATTCGAAACGGTTCTTAATAAAGACAATACTATTTCAACCGTTTCAACAGTTACTGATATAGATATAGATGGTGACGGAAATAATGATGCGTGCATGAATCTAAGAAATACATATGCAGAATGGGAGGTAAATATTACGCGTGGTGTCTATACCATGATGTTGGAGTATGGCGTTTCAACTTCTTCCGGTTCTGCTTTGAAAGTTCAGATAGACCTCATTGACCCATCCGGCGTAGAAGCTACAAGACGCCTTTTGTATCATTATATAACTAATGATGTAGAAGGTGGATTATCTATGTCAAAAATCGCTACCCGTGGTTGCGACTTCTCAGAGGTTACAGAAGGCAAGCGATATATTATCCGAGTAAGTGACGTTTATGGAGATGATGGATGTAAGCTTCGTGTAAGGAATCTTTCGTTTGAACCTTTCTCTCCTGTACAAATTCCTACAACTCCTCGCTTGAATGCAAGCAATGTGTTTACTCAGGATGTATTTGCATACAACAATTTCGATGCTGATGGAGACGATGCAAATGACGAATGTCTGTATATTAGAAATCATGCAACGCAGGGAGTGAGTCCGGCAGAGTGGAAAGTGAATATCACACCGGGCATCTATAAGATGAACGTTGTATATGGTGCGCCAAGTGGTAATAGTTATGACATTACGGTTTCTTTGGTTGATCCGGAAGTAGGTGGTGAAGGTACACAACTCTACACCAAACATGTTTCTGGTTCGGCTAGTATAGTTCGTCAGAATGAAACGGTTTCTGATATAGACTGGACAAATCTAACAGCTGGTAAGGAGTACATTATTCGTGTGGCAAGTGTAAATGGAAGTACTACCGGAAATAAACTTTATTTCGGTTCTATGTCCTTCGAACGCAAACAAGAGCACACCCGCTCCGGTCTCCGCGTAGGGGACTTTGGAACCGTTTGTATTGGTTATGCTGTGGCGGCAGCAGATATAGAAGGCGCAGAGATGTATGAGATTGACCAATGGTCCGCAGACGGCAGGACGCTTGAACTAACCGCACTTACCAACAGCGACGACATGGTTGCAGGTCGGCCGTATATCTTCCGTGCCACGGCTTCAACCATGACGCTCCGTTATGATGGCACTGCTGCAGAGGCTTCTGCCGGAAGCTATAACGGCCTCATCGGTTCGTATTCACAGGCATTGATTACGGCGAACGATGGCAACTACATCATTTATAACAACAAACTCTATTTTGTAGACAGCGAAGCATACGTGGGTGCTAATCGCGCGTATATCCACAAGACCTCCGCGACAACTCCTTCGCCTGTTCAGCGCAAACGTGTAACATTAGCTGTGGAAGGTGGTCAAGTCGCGACAGGAATGGATGGAGTGCAGAATGCAGAATACAAAGTACGGAAAGTACTTATTGACGGTATGTTACTCATCCTTCGTGATGGCAAGGTATATAATGCACAAGGCATTGAGATTCAATAACCCAATGTTTAGGAAAAAAAACAGATAATTATAAATCGCTAAATTGTAAATATTATGAAACGCATGTATATTCAACCCATCATCGAGACGACTATTGTCAACACACATGAAATCATGAATCTGTCCACCGGCTCGGGAGACAATAACACCAGTTCGCTTGGCGGACCGGTAGTCGGCAATGCGCCCAAGAAACGCACAGGTGTTTTCTAATCCCGCTGTGCAAATATGAGAAAGCGTCCTTGTGAAAAAGGGCGCTTTTTTGTAGAAAGGGCAGGGAAAGGGTCGGACTCAATCGTCCGTAATGGTCGCGGGATGGTCACGATGTGGTCTCGTAAATGGAGGCTAAATACCTGCCAATTAGGGGTGAATTTCCTCGTAAGTAAAACCACGCTGGAGGAGGAAGCGGATGGTGGTAGGGGTTAGTGGGGAAGTAGGGGCGCTGCGCTGGCGGATGAGGGATTGGAGGTTTTCGCGGTAGCGTTCTTCATCAATATTATCGAGGGCACTACGGATTGCATTTTCGGGCAGATGGAGTGCCCGCAGTCCGGCTTGAATCTTCATTCGACCCCATGCCTGATACTCCACTTTATCATGTACATAGGCGCGACAGAAACGTTCATCATTGATGAAATCACAGTCGTATAGATGCTGCAGAATCGGTTCTGTGAGTTCTGCCGGTGCTTGCCATTCGTACAATTTGCGGCGCACATCATCGGCGCAATGTTCCGCCCGAGCGCAGTAGGCTTCGGCTTTGTCACGCCATTCGGCATTGGATAAATCGCGGTTTGCCATAAGAGTCATTGGAAATGAGGATATCGGTATAGTTGAGTTGACCAAGGAGCGTTTGTAGTTGCCCTGTACACGCTTCGTTACACTCGAAAAAGAGATGTTTACCGAGGTGCAGTTGTGCGATGCGACGGTAAAAAAGGAGCGGGTCGTCGTCGGGCACGAAGAGTGCGGATGCGGGTTCATAGCGCAGCACATTGGGGCGCATGGCGGCGCGTTCGTGTTCGCAGATATAGGGAGGGTTGGAGACGACGATGTCGTATTTATGATTTATGATTTGGTCATCGAAGATATCAGCTACACGAAAATCCACTTCGACATTATTACGGATGGCATTTTGACGTGCAATGTCGATGGCTTCCGGAGACATATCAATGCCGGTTACCTGCCATTCGGGGTGATTTTTTTTGAGGGCAATGGCGATGCAGCCGGAGCCGGTTCCAATATCCAGAACGCGGCAATTTATGTCAAATTTATGATTTATGATTTTTTCTACCAGTTCGGCGGTTTCGGGTCGGGGGATGAGGGTAGCAGGGTTAACGAGCAGGTCGAGACCGTTCCATAAAGTGTGCCCGAAAATATACTGAACGGGTTCAAAACGCAATAAACGTTCAATAATCGTCTGCAATTCTTGCGTATTTGAAAAAAAAGTTGTACCTTTGCGGTCGCAAAGCAATTGCGACCGAGAGAGGCCGGTTGTCTCCTCCGCAATCCACCAAGCGAGCGCACGTGCTTCGTCCGTAGGATAGGCGGATTCCAATTGAGATTGGATATCGGATATTTGAGATTGGATATCGGACATTGTTTTTTTTCAATTGCGGTGCAAAATTACAAAAAAAAAATGAATTATGCAAATTATATAGCACGTTGTATCGAAATCGCCCGTCGCGGAGAGTATTTTGTGGCTCCCAACCCGATGGTAGGCGCGGTTTTGGTGCAAAATGGACCCGAGGAAAGGATTTTGGCCGAAGGTTGGCACGAACGTTACGGGGAGGCGCATGCGGAAGTGAATTGCTTTAGGAATCACGAATTAAAAATTAAAAATCACGAATTAACCACTGTTAACCTCAAAGATTGCACACTGTTTGTCTCTCTCGAACCGTGCTCCCATTACGGAAAAACGCCGCCGTGTGCGAAAATGATTATTGAAAAGGGTGTCGGAAGAGTTGTGGTAGGAATGATGGACCCTAATCCGTTGGTGGCCGGCAAAGGCATACAGATGTTGCGAGAGGCGGGGATAGAAGTGGTGACCGGCGTGTTAGAGAAGGAATGCAGAGAATTGAACAAGCGTTTCCTTTGTCTGCATGAGCAACATCGCCCGTATGTGGTACTTAAATGGGCGCAGACGGGGGATGGATTTATAGACCGTCTTCGACGGATTGAAGATTGTAGATTGAAGATTGAAGATTTGCATTTGAATGGGGCATTGGCGATATCGACTCCGGAGACGAAGAAGTTGGTGCATAAGATGCGGGCGGAGAATATGGCTATCATGGTAGGAACGCGGACGGTGCTGTTGGATAATCCGCGGTTGCTGAACACGCACTGGGAGGGTCGTAACCCGGTACGTGTGACGGTGGACAGGCACGGCGTGATTCCATCTGATGCGCGCATTTTCGGTCCGGAAGCGGAGACTATCGTATACCGCGAGCGCACCGATTGGCCGTTCATCTTGAATGATTTGGCGAAACGGAATATCCATTCGATATTGGTAGAAGGTGGAACGACGCTACTCAATTATATCTTGGAAACCGGAATTTGGGATGAGATCCATGTGGAGGTAGCGCCGGAATTGCTGATAGGAGAAGGAGTTCCGGCTCCGCAGATTGCATTGCCGGATGCATATGAAGAAATAGACGGGCACAGAATGTATGTGCTTAAAATGTTAGCGGATTAGTGAAAGAGATTATGAAAAAAAACATTATACTATTAGTTCTTTGTTCTTTATTCTTTGTTCCGACATGGGGACAGACGAAGTTCCCGCAGGTTCGGATGTTGGAGAGTAAAGGTTGGAGTGTGCAACACTCGGTGATGAGTTGGGATTCGCTCAGTATTTATTTCTCAGCTAAGTCGCCGAAGGATGCGAGTTTTGATTTGTATATCATGCATGCGGACGGTTACCGTTGGGGCGAACCGGAGCGAATCGATGCCATCAGCACGCCAGCGGATGAGTACTGGCCATCGGTGAGCAGTGACGAGCGGATGCTTTTTTACGTGACCAATAATCAGATTTGGCGCGCATGGTATACAGACGGTCAATGGGGCGAAGCGGCTCCGCTGATCATCACAGGTGACGAGGACTCCAAGCCGTATATCTTGGAGGACAATGTGTCGCTATTCTTTTTCCGCCATGAGCAGACGAAGAAAGGAAACGGGGCATGGCAGTTATATACCGCCACGATGATGGATGACCATAACTGGATACTGCCCGTCTTGTCGGAAGCGGCCCCCTCTCCGCGTCCCATTGTGATCGCTGTGGGTTCGCTGATTATGCAAAAAGGCGGTCGGCCGTTGACGAGCGGAAAAGTGCTGGTGTATGATGCGACGAATGAGCAGTTGCTTCAAACGGCGCGTGTTCATCCGGCGACAGGTCGTTGGCGTGTGGCGCTGCAAAAGGACAAACATTATCGCTTGGCACTGACAGCGGACGGTTATTCCTATCATTACATCGACGTGCGGACGGACGGATTGGAGACACGTCAGCAGCGGGACTATGGGGTGATAGCGTTAGACGACCACTTGGCGCTGACGGTGAATACCTATGATGCGGAAACGGACCTGATTTTAGAAACAAAAAAGCATAATTTGTCATTGGGTCAAATTCATAAACTACCTTTCAGTGCCGAGGGATTTCATGATACCACTCTAGTGGTGAATACCCAACGGCCGACTGTTTTTACGCAGGCCGAATTGGATCAGGCGCTGCGGCCGAAGAAGAGTATGCATCATTTTGTAGTGAAGGACGCTATGACCGGAGATAAGATAAAAGGAGCATTGTTACGCTTGAACGGTCAGCCGACAGCCGCCGATACGGCGCTACGTATTCATAAAGAGCAGACGCTGCAGGTTTCCGCACAGGGGTATTTGTTCTATGATACCTTATTTAATACCGGCGCGGATACGCGCGCTCGCGAGGTGGCGGTGCGATTGATTCCGTTAGCGAAAGACTTAGTGCTACAGTTGCGGAATATACAGTTTGAATATAACTCATATGAGTTGACCGAGAGTTCGAACGAGCAGTTGGAGGCAGTGGCGCAGTTGCTCTTTATGAATCCGAGTCTGCGCATCGAGTTATCGGCGCACACGGACGATTTGGGTTCTGACCGTTATAATGACCGTTTGTCCACCATGCGCGGGCAGGCTGTTGCCGAATGGTTGAAAAATCGCGGCGTGGATGAGAACCGGATGACGGCTATCGGTTACGGGAAACGCAAACCGTTGGTTGCCAACGACAGTGAGAAGAACCGTGCGCTCAACCGACGTGTGGAGATAAAAGTGATAGAGTTGTAGGAAGGAAAAAAAGGTAGGAGGTAAGATTATGAAAAAAAGTATATTAATAGTTGCTCTTTGCTCCATGCTTTTTGTTCCGGCGGGGGCACAAGAGAAATATAGTGTAGTGCTGGAGCGGTCAAAGCAGTTGAGTCCGTATGAGGCCATTTATCTGCTGATGGACTATCAGTACTGGCATCCGGAGTATTCGAATATCTACTATCAATTGGGTAATCTGTGTTATGATTTACTTCCAACGCGTGATCCGCTGCACCATTATCCGGAGTTGAGTACATTACTCTACCAATCGCATCTTTTCTACGGCAACTGTCTGCATTTCGCACAGGACCAGAAGTTGCAGGGCTGGCAGTATGCGGAGATAGCGAACGGTCAGAAACGTATAGAGTACAGCGCGTTAGAGGCTTATGTCCAACCGCGGTTGAAGGAAATTGAGCATCAGAAAACGGCCTGCGATTCGATTCACGGCAGTTTTGTGCGGATGACGGAGCGCTATAACCGATGTCAACTGTTATACTCAGATTTTCTGACCCGTTATACCCGCGAGAAGACGGCGCATATCGAATTGCGTCCGGAAGAGCGACGTACGTTATCTGTTCTCAAGGCTGTAGCGGATAGTTTGGACGGCGATATCGCTGCATTCCTCAACGCGTTGGCGCTTCAACCCGTGAAAGGATATGAGCCGGTATTCCGCAAAGAGGATATCGTATTATACCGTTTGGACGGTCTGACGCATACGGATTTTCTGCAGAACGATGTGCCTCTATGGGACTATAGCGCGTGGGTGAAGCATTTTTTAGACGAACAGCACGATGTATATGAGCGTCTGTATGCGGATTTACACCGCGAGCATGAACAATTAGTGTCTCAATTGAAACGTTATGAAGCGGGTCGTCCTATCTCCGGTCAAGTGGACCCGTCGATATTAGGCCGCTGCGACCGGTTGGAGATCAAAGGTTCGCGTGTGGACTCGATTCGTGCGATGCAGGAGGCGGTGCTGAACGGTGCGGCAGAACAGGCGATAGCGAAGAGCAGTGCACCTCAGACGATACGCGAGATGGTTCCTCTACTGCAAATAGCCGCCGAGCGTCGCGAGGCTACACCCGACAGCGCGATTATGCTGATGAAGCGGCATTTGATTCAAATGGCTTATCCTCTCAGCGCGCAACAACAACCCACCTACAAACACCCGATTTTCGGAGACGTGGTGCAGTATAACGGACAACCGGGCGAGAAAGTACACTGCCTGCTACCGGATGACCGGGGGTATCGATGCGTGGTAACGAATGCCGAGAATGCCGTTGTAGTGTATTATTTGTACTTGGATCTGGAGGTTGATCGAATACTATTGAAGGCTGAAAACGAAGAGCCGTTGGTACTGACGAAGATACCGGGTAGCTTATGGGCTTTGATAACAAACAGAAACATCTATTTTCTTCCATGACAATAACCGATTTACATACCGCTCTCGCCTCTCTTCTGGCACCTTATGACGAGGGGCAACGGGTTGTTGTAATGGACGACAAATTGTCGTTTGATTCGGCTTATCCCACTTTGCGCATATCTGTTGACGAATGCCGCAAATCGTTTGAGACGGTGTCTGAAATATGGGATTTTCTATTGGAACATGGAATTACCCGTCGCGGTGTAATGGTTTGTGTGGGAGGCGGTGTTTTGACGGATATCGGGGGCTTTGCTGCAGCTACGTACAAACGCGGCATCGACTATATCAATGTGCCTACTACTTTATTGTCGATGGTTGATGCTTCATCAGGAGGCAAAACCGGAATTAATTACCGCGGCCTGAAGAATGCCATCGGTGTTTTTGCTCCCCCTATCGAGACGATAATCTGGCCCGGATGGCTGAAGACCTTACCGGCGAAAGAGTTGCTGAGCGGTTTCAGCGAGATGCTGAAGGCAGGATTGGTTAATAATGGACAATGTTTGTGGACCCGGTTGTTGCAGTATGATCTGGAGAGGATGGATATAGACGCGTTGACGCCGCTGATTGAGGAGTGTGTGGCCGCAAAAGAACGTATTGTGGCGGCAGACCCGAAGGAAGAAGGGCTGCGAAAGGTGCTGAATTTCGGTCATACGTTCGGGCATGCGTTGGAAGAATTAACGGTGAGCGGTGATGGGTTAGCGGTTAGCGGATCTATGCCGCACGGCTATGCCGTGGTGTACGGGATGATAGCGGAGTTGTACTTGAGTGTGGTGAAACTCGGTTGTCCGAAAGAGCCGTTACAACAATTGACACAACTCATGCTGTATTATTATGGTAGGCCTCAATGTAACTGTTCGGATCGCGAGCGTTTGATAGCGCTGATGCGGCAGGATAAAAAGAATGAGCGTACCGCTGAAATCAACTGTACGCTCATTCGGGAGGTTGGTTCGCCCGTGATTAATCAAGTGATAACACCGGTCGAGGCGAACGAAGCCTTAGAGTATCTTTTCTCCTTGTAGTGTGTAGAGACCTTTTTCTGTCTCCACCATGATGATGCCGTCTCGCATGATAAGGCGTCTTTCTGCTGACCGGAAGTTGTTATTTTCTATACCGGTTGCATTTTCTTGCTTGACGATATAAAGCGTTACGACATCGTGGTCATAGCTGACGATAACGAAAGTGCGTGTTGGCACATCTTTGGTGAAGGCCGATAAGTTGAATTTGTTCAGTACCGCATATTTCTTGCCGTTGTATGTCAAGCTGGTCCAATCATGCACTACTGCATTTTCAAGTACCAGGTAGCGACATACATCGGCTGAATCAATGTCTGCCGGTGCTGTTTCGGGTTCCACTTCTGTATCTTTGGTGAAATTAAACTTCTCCGTTGGAGAAATTTCCGGAACGCCGAAATAATTGATGAACCGCCCGGTGACGCCGGATAGTTTATTCCCGGCCTTGACATCCGCGCCGTACCGTTTGCCGGATACACCGTCTCCACGGTCGAACAGCAACATCGAACCTGTTTCGTCGCGGACATAGATATAATTATCGTATTTCTTGGTTACTGTTACGTCATTGAGGTATACGATTGCGTGGTCTTCCGATTTCACTGCTTCTTTAACGGTTAGCGGGTTGATGCGGTTAAGCAGAATAGCAACGCGCTTCTCAATGCTTCCCGATTGGAGAACGAGTGTGTCGATAAAATGTCCTGCAGCGGCAATGTCGGAATAAGAAATCGTCAGCGCATCGCCGTCACGGTCAAGAGTGACGGTAGAGAGTTGGAAAATATCTCCTTTGACGAGCGTGGCTGTAATATCTTGTGTTAATTTATTGGCATTAATGGTAATGGTGCGTTTATCGGACTGCTTGATGGTAGTACCGAAATTGACGAACGGCGCCACAATAGCAGCAACGTCACCGGTAGCTTCTACACGTCGGTACAGGCACACGGGCGTCTGCGAACGGTCGGCATAACAAGCAAAAATAGTAGGATTATTGGAGGCGTTGTATTGGATGATTTTGGATTTGCTGTTCCCCTTATTGGTGATAACCGCTTCGCCTCCATTCTCGATGGCTATATCCCAGTAGCCGTAGTTGCCGTAGGTGTTTTTATCCACAATGTCGGTCCATAATGCCAGACGGTTCTTGGTCTGCCCGCCCGAGGCGACAAGATAAGCTTCTTCATAACGTAATTCGTCCTGGAAGATAAAGGCTTTCTTGCCGTCCAGTTCGGTGATGCGGAGCGTATAGACAGCACTCTCATCTTCCTCCACGGTCGAACGGTCCGCCGAGTAACGACCTTTGATGGCATAGATATTATTGACACTGTTCCACTCGTCAAAATAGCCCATGATATAATTGACGCCATCTTTATGGACACCAAAGATGACTTGGTCGGAATCCTGAAGTTGGTTCACGTCAGTAACGAGTTGATAGGTCGGCATATTGAAAACCGAACTGCCCCCCGAAGCCGAGCGGATGGAGATCATATTCATATTAATAGCATTCTCGGTGCACTTAATCCAGAACTTAATCTTACCCGTTTGCGGGGTAGCAAACGTAATCATTGAATCGCGCGTATAGTCTCCTTTCCCGTCAGTGGGGCGTACAACGACAATGGAATCCGGCGTATTACTTCCTACTTGCACATAGATTACTCCCTTGCCTCCGCTTTTGTTCTGACTGAAATTGAAGGTGATTCTGCGAACATCGGTAAACACATCATTGGATGTAGCTCCGGCACCTGATTGTGTTTTTTTAACACTTACTCCACCGCCGTATTGCAATCCTTGCGCGTCGGTATAATATGGGGTATAACCATATGCATCTTTGTCAGATGTCCAACCCGAAGGGGTACTGGCCCATTTGGCAGAGGTAAAAGTATAGGTAATGATGCCCGCCGATAATGACAGCGGAACAATGAACAAAGATAAAAGAACAAGAATCTTTTTCATGATATTGTGTATTTATATTTAATTATCAATTCTTATAGGCTGCCACTATTTGCTTGACGAGCGGATGGCGCACGATATCCTGTTCGTTAAACTCGATAATGCGGATGCCTTTGATGTCTTTGAATCGCTCCATGGCATCGCGCAAGCCGGATTTCTGTGTGGGCGGCAGGTCTATCTGCGTCATGTCACCCGTGACAATCATCTTACCTCCGAAACCAAGACGAGTAAGGAACATTTTAAGTTGTAGCGCTGTGGTGTTCTGCGCCTCGTCGAGGATGACGACTGCGTCTGAGAGTGTCCGTCCGCGCATGAAAGCGAGGGGCGCAATCTGGATTGTTCCTTTTTCCATATATTCCGTCAGCTTGGCGGCAGGAATCATGTCCTGTAAAGCATCGTACAAAGGTTGCAGATAGGGATCTATTTTCTCCTTCATATCGCCGGGCAGGAAACCTAATTTTTCACCGGCTTCTACGGCGGGGCGGGATAGGATGATGCGGCGTACTTCGCGGTTCTTGAGCGCCCGTACGGCGAGGGCAATCGCTGTGTAAGTCTTTCCACTACCGGCAGGACCTACAGCAAAAAGCAAATCGCTTTCTTCATAGGCAGCAACGAGCGCTTTTTGATTGGTGGAACGGGCATAGATAGACTTGCCGTTAACGCCATGCAGAATGAGATTATCTGTGGCTTGTTCCTGTGGCTGTCCCCCATGAAGGAGCATGAGTACATCCTGTTCCGTAAGTCGATTATTGCGAATACAGAAATTCTCGCAGAGATGCAAGGACTGCTCAAAATTCTCGATCGCTTTGTCAGAACCGGTTACTTTGACCTGATATCCACGCGCAACAATGCGGACATCAGGATGCTGGTTCTTGAGACACAAGATATTCGCATTATTCACACCGTAAAAGGTTGGTGTATCGAGGGATTCCTGTAAAATAAGTATTTTTTCCATTAATACAAATTGTTTGTACTCCGTTATGCAGCAGCAACCAGGGTACATTTAGTTTTCTATTGTACGTAATAGCTTGATCCAGTGTTTTCTGAGTGAGCGGCACAGTTTCCGCTTTGCACTCGATAATCATGAGAGGTTGCATTACGCGGTTGTATACAACGGCGTCACAACGTTTTTTTGCTCCTCCTACCGTAATCGCCGCTTCGACGGCAATGAGAGAGGCGGGATATTCGAATTGCTCCACGAGGACGTGCAACAACTGTTGTCTTATCCATTCTTCGGGTGTCAGGCGCACCCAGCGGTGACGCCAGTCACAGAAGATTTCTTCTTTGCCATTGTTGACGCGTGTGCGCATTACTTGAGATAATTATCTTTCAATGAACAAGTGCGGTTGAGGATGAGGTGTCCGGGTTTGGAGTCATCATCCACTACAAAATAGCCTTGTTTGAGCAACTGGAAGTGGTCTTGTGGTTTGGTGTTAGCGAGTGAGGCCTCCACTTTGGCAGTGACCACTTTGAGACTGTCAGGGTTAAGCAGATCGCGGAAATCACCTTCTTCGGCAGATGGGTTCTCTACGGCGAAGAGTCGGTCATACAGACGCACCTCTGCATCCAAAGCACTGTTGCACTCCACCCAGTTAATCGTGGCTTTCGTCTTACGGTTACCTCCTTCGGTGCCGGACTTTGAATCCGGGTCATAGGTGGCATAAACAGTGGTGATCTTACCGTCCGCGTCTTTCTCGCAGCCGGTGGCCTGGATGATATACGATGCTTTGAGTCGTACTTCGCGTCCACCTGGGGAGAGACGATAGAATTTGTTATCCGCTTCTTCAAGGAAGTCGCCGCGTTCGATCCATAGTTCGCGACCGAATTTCATCTCGCGTGTACCCAACTCATCGTGACCATCTATATTTTCTGCCACAAGTGACTCGCCTTCACCGGAATAATTCGTGATGACCAGTTTGACTGGATCGAATATAGCGCATACGCGCGGGGCGGTCTCTTTAAGGTCCTCGCGAACGCAGTGTTCGAGAAGTCCCTGGTCGATCATTCCTTCCACCTTGGTGTAGCCTATACGATCCATGAAATTACGGATGGCGGTAGGAGTGTAACCGCGCCGACGCAGACCACAGA
>Ga0247611_10006342_pt1 | contig 15226 bp, 8 predicted proteins | sample 177DNAGHGhighgp2_FD_192422 | JGI IMG/M metagenome (GOLD analysis project Ga0247611, IMG submission 192422) | Sheep rumen microbial communities from Palmerston North, Manawatu-Wanganui, New Zealand - 1770 DNA GHGhigh gp2 | ecosystem: Host-associated > Mammals > Digestive system > Stomach > Rumen ...
ATTTCTGACTGGGTTTGAACGATGTGCAGGGTTTCCAGATCACGCGTGATAGCCTCGTCCTGCTTGAGCATCGGGTACGCGGCTATTCTATCCACCAGCGTGGTCTCCAGCACCGTATCGCGCACGTACGATTCCTTATGGATTATACGCGCGGCAGCATCGATCACCATATCGCCACGGGAAGAGTACGTCGCGGAACATTCGATCTTACCATCCACGATAGCCTGCAAACCCGGATGAATGCCGTCCACGCCCATGATAGGAACACCCCCCGCTGCCTCGGCTGCCCCGATAGCCATAAGGTCGTTATGCGCCACGATGACATCAGGCAAGGGGTGATTCTCCAGATAAGCAGAGACAACCTCATAGGCATTCTCCATGTACCAGCTTCCCATCACGCTCTGCACCTCTACTTTAGCTTCTAACCCTTCGCCTTTCGCCTCTTCGATACCTTCCATCATTCCTTTATGGCGAAGCGTAGCAGGAGTTGACCCCGGCAATCCGGCTACCTCCAGTACGACGAACGGCTCCCTTTTCGCCTTTGATCCTTTGGCACTCGCTTTTCCTATCACCCATTGCGCCATCAGGCGGCCTACCTTGTAGTTATCGCCACCGATGAAAGCAGTCCATTCGTCTCCCGGAACACGGCGGTCGGCTACAATCACCGGGATGCCGGCTCGATAAGCTCTCGTCACAGCAGGCTTGACCTGCTCCGCCTCGTTGGGGCTGACAATCAGCAGATCTACGCGCTCTTTGATAAAACTGTCAATCTGGGCACACTGCAACTCATTGCTGCCGTAAGCTATACGGCGCGAGAGCGTCATATCCGGATGCAGCAGCAACTCACGCTCCATTTCATAGTTCATCTTCTGCCGCCATGCATCATCCAGACACTGGCTTACACCAATGCGATACTGCGGTGTACGCGAGTTACAACCTGTCAGTAACAGGCATAACAGCACGATGCTAACAATGATGTTTCTCATAATGCAACATTTTTCGGAGCAAAGATACTGCTTTTTTTTGACATATGCAAGAGAGAAGGCGATTTTGTGCTTTTTTTGTCTCTCGGTCATCGCTCGGTCGCATGGACGGTTAAAGACGGAGGGTAAAGCAACGGAAAAGTGCTTTTCTCCGGAAAGTGCAACTTTTCCCGCGAAAAGTGTAACGGCTGTTTCGCAAAAAAGCAGTAATTTTGCACCAAAATTAGACGACTATGGAAACGGAACAAATGAGCATTTTCGAGCAGTTGGACCAGTTGCGTATCACGAGCCGTTCGGAGATTCCGCCGCATGACTTTCTGTACACCTGGAACGGGGTGCCGTGCTTTGCACGGGGTGAGTTGGTGGCGGTGACTTTTTGACGAGGATACCTGAGCCCGTTAGTACTGCATACATCCCCCTATAAAAGGGGGAGTATGCGTACGTACTAAGGGCGTCGAGCGGCATCCTGTCAAACGCCGGATGGAGTCTGGGGCGGAGCAACGCTCCCAGCGGCTCCTTCCGTTCGAAGTGCCAAGTCAAGGCACTTCTCCATGGCACAATAGACAAAGCAAACCGGCATACGATGCCGGGCTAATAGACGAAAAGAAAGTAGCCGGATAGAGACCGGACAGAGACGTCCGTAATGGTCGCGAGATGGTCGCGGAATTAACAGCAAAATTTTTTGCCCAACTCTTGCGTATGTCATTTTTTTGTTGTACCTTTGCAGCGCAAAATTGTTTAAACTACACAACAAACTGTCGACGCACCACCCTACACGCCCGAATGGACCGTAGCTAAATAGCATTTACAACTTATGAGAGAAAAGAAATACCTGTTTTTCATCCTTGCGCTCGCGGTAATCGGGTTTACTGCGTGCGGCAAACCGGCGCAAGAGCCACAAGTTAGCAAAGGGCATATAGACACGTATACGGCCTTCCCCTCGCGGTTTATCGTACCACGAACCATTCGTGTGTGGACACCCACAGACTACAGCCCGTCGCAGCAATACGACGTGCTTTATATGCATGACGGCCAGATGCTTTGGGACGCCCATGTCGCGTGGAACCATCAGGAATGGGGAGTGGACGAAGCAATGGATAGTCTCATAGCGCTGGGGAAGATCAGACCGACGATAGTGGTCGGAATAGACAATACGGAGAATCGTATCGGTGAGTTTTGCCCGGATGACATCGCTCAGTATCTACCGGCAGGCACAGCGGTGTATGCGGATTTCGAGGCGCAGGGAAATAATTATCTGCGTTTCCTGGTCGAGGAACTCAAACCATTCATAGACAGTGTTTATGCTACTTATCCGGAGTGCGAACATACGTATGTGATGGGCAGTAGTTGTGGTGGACTGATTTCCTCTTATGCGCTCTGTAAATACCCCGATATATTCGGAGGTGCAGCGTGTCTCTCGACGCATTGTACGCTCGCTTATCCGCGTCCGGATAAACCCGATAGCGCCATCATGAGTGCGTACAGACGTTATTTACAGGAATATCTTCCGGCACCGAACAGTCGCCTGCTATATTTCGATGACGGAGACCAAACACTCGATGCTTTCTATGGCGAGGCGCAAGAGGCCATCAATACGATGCTTCGTTCCGAGGGATGGGATGAGGTACATTTCATGTATCGTTTCTTTCCGGGGCACAGACATTGCGAGGACGATTGGCAGGCACGGTTGGACATCCCTTTGATATTCTTATTGGGGAAACACGGCTACGAAAGTCGCGTTTGGTTTGACACTGATAAAGACGCAGAATTGACTTCGAGATAGTTCCAAATAGCGCTTTTTGCTTTAAAAAGTAAAATATATTTGCATATATGCAAAATTTTTCGTACCTTTGCGCCGCAATTTAAAATAACGCGTTATATATGAATTCCAATTTGAAGTATTTGGGAGTGGTACTCCTTGTTTTGGGTGTGTTGTGCCTGGTGATTTACAAGTACGCTTTGCCGCAGAATTTCCTGCTGATTCTGGCTATGGTGCTGGAGGTAGGCGGTATTTTTGCGTATATCTTCATCAATAAAAAGTTGAACTAACGCATGGCTGCCCAAGGCGGTTTTAACGATGCGATAAAATATCATCTAACGGGCATGTACCAGGACTGGTTCCTGGACTATGCGTCGTATGTGATATTAGAGCGTGCTGTGCCGGCTATAGAGGATGGACTCAAGCCGGTACAACGTCGTATATTGCACGCTATGAAGTGCGTAGACGACGGGAAGTTCAACAAAGTAGCTAATATCGTCGGTCAGACGATGCAGTACCACCCGCACGGCGATGCGTCTATCGGGGATGCGCTCGTGCAGTTGGGACAGAAAGACCTGCTGATTGATTGCCAAGGTAACTGGGGTAATATCCTCACCGGTGACGGTGCGGCAGCTCCCCGTTATATCGAGGCGCGACTGTCGAAATTTGCCCTCGAGGCGGTCTTTAACAACAAGACGACCGAGTGGATGAAGAGTTACGACGGCCGTAAGAACGAACCGATTCACCTGCCGGTTAAGTTCCCGCTGCTGCTGGCACAGGGCGTAGAAGGTATCGCCGTAGGTCTGAACTCGAAGATCTTACCGCATAACTTCAACGAGCTCTGCGATGCATCCTTGGCGTACCTGCGTAACCAGGAGTTCTCTTTGTTCCCCGACTTCCCGACGGGCGGCATCATCGACGTGACTCGCTACAACGACGGCGAGCGCGGCGGCACGGTCAAGATACGCGCGCGCATCACGAAGGCGGACGACAACAAGACGCTCATCATCACCGAGATACCGTTCGGCACCACCACCTCGAAGATCATCGAGACCATCCTCAAAGCCAACCAGAAAGGCAAGATCAAGATCAAGAAGATTGATGACTTCACGGCCGAGACGGCTCGTATCGTAGTGCAACTTGCGCCGGGTTCGTCGTCCGACAAAGCGATAGATGCTCTCTATGCGTTCACGGACTGCGAAGTCAATATATCGCCGAACTGCTGCGTGGTGCAGGACCGCAAACCGATCTTTACGACGGTAAGTAACCTGCTCAAACTCTCGTGCGACAACACGAAGGCGCTGCTCAAGTGGGAACTCGAGATAGAGAAGGCGGAGTTGGAGGAGAAGTATTTCTATACCTCCCTCGAGAAGATCTTCATCGAGAACCGCATCTATAAGGAGAAAGGCTACGAGGACGCGCCGAACAAAGAGAAGTTGATTGAGTTCGTTGACGAAGCCCTCACACCCTTCAAGCCGCAACTCATCCGCGAGGTGCGCTCGGAGGATATCGAGAAATTGTTCGAGATCAAGATGCTCCGCATCACCAAGTTCGACTCCAAGAAAGCGGACGAACTGATGAAAGACCTGGAGAAGAAGATCAAGGCTTGCGTGAAGAACCTCAACCACCTCACGGACTACACCATCGAGTGGTTCGAGATGCTGAAGAAGAAATACGGCGAGGCGTATCCGCGTCGCACGGAGGTACGTAACTTCGGAGCCATCAACGTCAAGGCTGTCGTAGAGAACAACGAGAAACTCTATATCAACCGCGCAGAAGGATTCATCGGCACGGGTCTGAAGAAAGACGAGTATCTCTTCGATTGCTCGGATATCGACGACCTGATCATCTTCCATAAGGACGGTCGGTATAAGGTAACCAAAGTGGCCGACAAACTGTTCGTCGGCACCGACATTCTGCATATAGCCGTCTTCCAGCGCGGAGACGACCGTACGGTCTATAATGTCGTCTATCGCGACGGCAAGAAAGGCACGTACTTCATGAAGCGCTTCAACGTCACAGGTGTGGCAAAGGACAAAGAGTACGACCTGACACAAGGCAAAGCCGGATCGAAGATCGTCTATTTCACCGCGAACCCCAACGGCGAGGCAGAGGTCATCAAGGTGGCTCTCAAGCCCCAACTGCACCTTAAGAAACTCGAGGTGTACAAGGACCTGAGTGAGTTGGCTGTCAAGTCCCGCACAGCCCGTGGTAACGTGCTGACGAAGTTCGACGTCAAGTCCATCACCCTCAGCAAGAAAGGCCATTCGACGCTCGGCGGACGTAAGGTGTGGTTTGACCCGGATGTGCTGCGCGTCAACTACGACGAGCACGGTATATACCTCGGCGAGTTCTACGACGAAGATCGTATTCTCGTGATTCAAAACGACGGTACGTACTACACCACGACGTTCGACCTTACGGCTCACTTCGAAGATAACATCCTGCGTATCGAGAAACTCGACCCGGAGAAGGTATGGAGTCTTATCCAGTGGAACGAGGAGTTGAAGTACTACTACGGCAAGCGCTTCAAACTCGATGATGCGAATGCGAAAGTGCAGTCGATGTTAGGCGAGGATAAAGACTCGCGTATCGCGTTACTGTCTGATAGCCCGGAGGCTACCTTCCGTGTGCTCTTCGCCGACGAGAACAAAGCGCCGCTGGAGATCTTCATGCCCGACTTTATTGATGAGAAATCCGCGAAAGCCAAAGGTAAACGTATCTCAACCCTCGAGATTAAAGGTTTCGAGGATATCACGCCGGAGCCTCCCGCTCTCGAAGAGCCGGAAGAGGAAGAGGACGCTACGGTACAGGACGGCGCTGACGCGCCTATAGAGGAAGAGGCGCAAGAAGCTCCGGAGTCGCTGGAGGTAGAGGGCGTGACGATGACCTTTGAGAAACCCGTCGATACCCAATTAGACTTATTTTAAGATGGACGTCATTCTCGGTAGTCAGTCTCCCAGACGCCGCGAATTGATGGCCGGTCTGGATATACCTTTCATCGCTATCACTATCGATGCCGATGAATCGTATCCGTCGGACCTCCGAGAAGGCGACATCCCGCGCTATATCTCCCGCGCGAAGGCGCAGGCCTACCTGCCGAAACTGCAAGCGGACCAACTGCTCATCACCGCCGACACAATTGTCTGGTTGGACGGACACATGTTGGGCAAACCGCATGACGAAGAAGAAGCGGTCGCAATGCTGCACCGTCTGTCCGGACGTACGCATCAGGTCTATACGGCCGTCACGCTCGCCCAGCAAGGCTGCGAACTCGAGACGCTCGTGGATCGCACCGATGTGACATTCGCGACGCTCACCGACGAAGAGATACGTCATTACGTCAATAAGTACAAGCCGCTCGATAAAGCCGGTTCGTACGGCGTGCAGGAGTGGATAGGCTATGTGGCCTGCACCGAGATGAAGGGTTCGTATTTTAATGTCATGGGCTTTCCGACCCACCTTGTTTATCCGGCTATCATGCGCCGCATCCGATGAAGCGAGTTCTCTACATATTGGCTGTGCTGGCGGTCAGTCTGCTGCTCGTAGGCAGTATGCTGGTTGCTGTGCTGATGTCCGATCGCGTGGAGACAGCAGCGGTGCGTCTGGTGACGGCCGAATTGTCGCGCGCCTTAGGTACGCATGCACAAGTAGGGTCGGTGGAGTATCGATTCCCCGCACGCCTGAAGGTGCACGATGTGCTTATCGAAGATCAGCAACGCGATACCCTCGCGTATATCGGCGAAGCGTACGCGCATTTCCGTCCGCTCGGACTGACGCGCAACGAGATATCGTTCTCCCATGTACGGCTGACGGACGTGGTGGCGAAAGCCTATCGCTTGCCCGATAGCACGTTTAACTATACCTTCCTTGCTGAAGCTTTTCGAGGCGATACGACGCAAGAGAATGCACCCTTCCGCAGTCTGCTGTCGGTGCGCGACATCCGCCTTGATAATATCCGCTTGGAGTACGAAGACTACCGGTTGGTGCTTCCGTACGCGCGCATGGACGTGCATCACTTCTCAGAAGATGCACTGGATGCGCAGATATCCGAACTGGCAGCAACGATTTCCAAACCTCAAAGTGCTAAATCTCGCACCCGTAATCCGATATTCGAGGTGGAGGACTTGAAAGCGCACTTGATCTTCAACGATACGATCTTGGCTTTGCCGACGCTCTCGGCGCGTCTTCCCCGTTCGGCGGTGGACCTGGGTGGTGTAGAAGTACGTTTTCCGGCAGGTGACACCCTCTATCTCTCCCGTTCGGCGCATGAGATAACTTTTGCGCTCGACTTCCATGAGGCGGAGATGGTGCCGGCGGATATGGCGTTCTTCCTGCCGCGCTTTGCGCACCTCGATAGGCCGATTAGTCTGCACGGACACCTGGGCGGCACCCTCGACTCGGTGACCATCCGCGATATAGAGATGCGGTATAACAACGAACTCATCCTGAGTGGAGACGTAGGAGCTGTGGGACTGCCTGACCTCAAGAACCCCTATGTGCGGGCGAACCTCAAGGAGGCACGAACGAATGCAGCGCAGTTGCAGGATTTCCTCTCGCGTCTGTATAACCGTCCTATCCAACTGCCGCAAGCCGTGCATCGCTTGGGTACTATCCGTTACCGCGGTTTGGCAGAGGGTCGATTGCAGGACTTGACGCTCCACGGCGCGTTTAGTACGGCCTTAGGATCAATCTCGACCGACGGCGCTTTCCGCTCTGACTCGCTCTTCCAACATATGGAGTACGATGCCCAAGTGGTGGGACGTAAGTTCCTGCTGGGACACATGGTAGGGCATGAGCCGCTGAAGTCCCTCACGCTCGATGTGCGTTCGGTAGGACGCATCGATGAGGGCATAGTGCGCGGTGATGTGAATGCGCATATCAGCGACCTGACGTACGACGACTATACCTACAGCGATATCCATCTCAACGGTCGTTATGACCCGAAGCGTTATCAGGGAACGTGCAGTGTGCGAGACCCGCGCTTGACGGTCTCTTTTGACGGCGTGGTAGATATGCAGGATGTGAACCCGGAGATCAATTTCAACCTGCGTTGTGACCAAGCTCGGTTTGGCGACCTCCGTACCTCTTTTGCGTTGGCTGCGGACCTGGATGGTGTGGATTTGGACCGCATGTCCGGTTATATGGTGCTGGACTCGTTCTTCATCGCTACGCGTCATGACTCGCTGCTGATGCGCCAGTTGACCTTACTCGTCTCGGCGGACGCCCCGTCACGCTCGAGTTCGCGTCCCAAATCCATTACGGTGCGTTCGGATTACTTGAATGCAGCGATAGAGGGTTCGTTCCGTTATGCCGATATCGTACCTGCGGCGCAAGCGATGATACATTACTACCTGCCGACGGCTATCGAAGAACCTGCCTCGGATTGGCAGCCGGTTTCCTTCACGTTCCAGCTTGACGGTCAGCGCTTGCGCGATATCCAGCGTCTGTATGATGCCCCCGTCACGCTGAGTGACCATCCGGCTTTGCATGCTGAAGCCGATATCCGTCCGGATGAAGAGCCTTCCTTTAACCTACGCTTTACTGCGCCGGGTATACGCGCCGGTAGTACACCGGTGCATGACCTGACGATGGACATGAAGACGCTTCGCGAGTCTCTCGGTCTCTCTATCTCTGCGGAGGCGATGGATATGCAGACGGTGCTCTCTACGCTCGCTTTCCGCGACACGGTGGTGACGCATCTCACGCTGCGCAGCGAAGCGCATATGGATGAACTGCTGCCGGAAGGATGGCGCGATCTCTCGCCGCGTGCACTGCAGCGGGCGCTGTCGCCGGACCTCACCTTCCAGGAGCGTCAACGTGCCTTACTGGCGGCGCAACGCTCCGGTGACTATGGCGGCGATATCAAGGCCATTACGCATTTCGATCGGTATGACGATAAACCGCTCATCGACGTGCATGTCATGCCCAGTACGTTGTTGCTGCGCGACAGCCTCTATACGATCGGCGAGAGTAGGTTGACCTATGCGGTGGCCGACACAAGTCTGCAAGTCGATCATTTCCTCTTCGAGGGAGGCGGGCAGCACCTGATGGCGAACGGACTGGCGTCCCGTCGCACCAAGGACACCCTGTCTGTGGATCTGCAGCGTGTGGATGCTTCGTACGTAGTGCCGTTCGTCTTGCCGGTGCAGACGATCATGTTCAACGGTCTGCTGACCGGAAAAGCGAAGATTGCTTCGGTCTTCAAGCGACCCAATATAGACACGCAGATTCATATCGACTCGATGGGTCTGAACAACTGCTATTTCGGCGAAGCCGATGTGGCACTCAATATCTACGACTCGCTGGCATTCCATGCCGATGTCTATCGCCCGACGCGTAAGGTGGTTAACCTGGACGGTAAGGCTCTCTTTGACGGTTCGGGCCGATGGGAACTGGATATGGATGCCGACTCAGTGCCTTTGGCGTTTATCAACCACTGGACCTCGAGTGTGCTGCGCGACCTTGACGGAAACGCGACGGGTAAGGTGATTGTCGGCGGGCGCAAAGGACTGACCTATGTGTTGCTGAACGCCGCGGCGCAGAACGCCTCTCTTACGCTCCCGTGGACAGGCGCGCGCTACACGATACCTCACGACACGATCGTGATGGATACTACCTCTATCGAGTTCCCGCATGTGCACCTGCAGGATGCAGAAGGCAACCCCGTGGAGGTCTATGGAGCGATCTATCATGATCAGTTCAAGGACTTCAAACTCGACCTGCATGTCGATGCGCATGAGGCGCTGGTCTTCGATTCGGAGAAGAAAGGCGAGATGTTACAAGGCCATGTCTATGCGAACGGTCATGTAGACGTGACGGGTACGGAGCAAGACCTGCTGGTAGCCGCCGATGCGGTCACCACGAAGAACAGTCAGTTCCGTCTGTCGGTCGATAACGTGTCTTCGGCATATGAATCGAATTTCATAAATTTCGTTACGCTTAGAGACTCGCTGGAGGCACGCGGGTTGCTGAAGCGCGAAGAGGACCATTCGGGAGAGAGTGACTTGGATAATATCGATAATGCACCTGTCCGTACGAAGGACGATGCCGAAGAGAAAATTATACGCGCCGGGCGATGCCTAATCAAACTGAACCTCGAGGTGAATCCGCAGTTGCAGTTCCAACTCGTGCTGGGTGAGCGTAACGGCGACCGAATCATGGCTCGCGGAAGCGGTGCTCTCCAACTGGCGTATGACACGGAGACGGGCGATGTACGTCTGCTCGGTACGTACGATATCGAGCAAGGAACGTTGTCCTATACGATCGCCAACGTGATACGTAAGGAGTTTGTGGTGGGCGAAGGATCGACGATCGTCTTCTCCGGTAACGCGTCTAATCCGCAGTTAGACGTGACGGCCAAATACCGCGTAACGGCGAACCTGCGAGACTTGTTCGGCGAAGATGCCGACCAATTGGCTACGTCACGATCGAACATCCCGGTGCTGACCTGTCTGCACCTGACGGGCCAACTCTCCAACCCGATTCTCTCGTTCTCGCTGGAGTTCCCGCAGAGCGACCAGTCCATCCAAGCGCAAGTCAAACAGATCATCAATACGGACGAGATGCTGATGCGTCAGGTGATCTATCTGCTCGTCTTCGGCCGGTTCTTCACGCCGGACTACATGACGATGAGCCAGTCCACGACGACGCTCAACTCCACCTATTCGCTGCTCTCGTCCACCATCACCAGTCAGATCAACTCCTGGCTGTCCAAACTGACGGATGTCGTCACGCTCGGTGTCGCTATCCGTTCCGACGGCGAAGGGACGAATAGCAGTGAGTACGAGGCGCAGTTCCAGATCCAGCCGGTGGACCGCCTGGTCATCAACGGCAACGTGGGATACCGCTATAACGACGTCTCCAACCAACCTTTCTTCGGCGACCTCGACGTGGAGGTGCTGCTGACCGAAGACGGCCAGTGGCGTCTGAAGGGTTACACGCATACGGTCGATAAGTACTCGCTGCGTCAGGCTTCGACCATCCAGGGTATCGGCTTCATGTGGAAGAAAGACTTCAACTGGCCGGCTACCAAGCGCAAAGACAAAAAGTTTATCGAGCAGAGACTCGATAGTATCCAGCACGTAGATAGTATTAAATAAAAAAGCAACGCCGGCGGCGTTGCTTTTCTTATTTAGCGTTTAGTGCTTCTCGGGTTTCGGACCGCGACGCTCGGGACGCGGACCTCTCTCGAGGCGTGCACCGTCGGAGTGGTTGTTGCGATCCTCGCGACGAGGACGCTCACGCTTCTCCTGCTCTACGTAGCCTTCGGGTTTCTCCTTCAGCGCTTTGGCGCTCAGACGGAACTTACCGGTCTTCGGATCTACCTCCAGCAGTTTGATCGTGATATGGTCGCCTTCCTTGATACCGGTCTCTTCCATTGTCTCATAACGCTTCCAGTCGATCTCGCTGATATGCAGCAGACCTTCCTTACCCGGCATGAACTCTACGAAGCAGCCGTACGGCATGATCGACTTCACTACGGAGTCGTATACCTCGCCTACTTCCGGCAGGGCAACAATCGCTTTGATCTTCGCGATCGCAGCAGCCATCGACTCGCCGTTGTTGGAAGCCACCTCTACCTTACCGCCTTGCTCATCTTCGTCAATGGAGATGACTGCGCCGGTCTCAGCCTGGATGCCCTGGATGATCTTTCCGCCCGGGCCAATGACCGCACCGATCATATCCTTCGGGATATAGAACGAAGTGATACGTGGAGCGTGCGGCTTGAGATCCGGACGCGGAGCAGGCATGCACTCTAATATCTTATTAAGGATATACATGCGCGCCTCATGCGCCTGCGCGAGGGCGTTCTCGAGAATCTCGTAACTCAGGCCATCCACTTTTATGTCCATTTGGCAAGCGGTCAGACCGTCCACCGTACCGGTGGTCTTGAAGTCCATATCGCCGAGGTGGTCCTCGTCGCCGAGAATATCACTCAAAATAGCGTAGTTCTTACCTTGGTTCTCCGAGATGAGTCCCATAGCGATACCGCTGACGGGTTTCTTCATCGGCACGCCGGCATCCATCAACGCGAGGGTACCTGCACAGACGGTAGCCATAGAACTCGAACCGTTCGACTCGAGAATATCCGATACCACGCGTACGGTATAGGGGAAGTCCTCCGGGATCATGTTCTTCAGCGCGCGGCAAGCGAGGTTGCCGTGACCGATCTCGCGACGGCCTACGCCACGCTGTGCTTTTGCCTCACCCGTCGAGAACGGCGGGAAGTTATAGTGCAGCAGGAACTTATCCGTACCTTGGATCAGCGCCTCATCGACGATCTTCTCGTCACGGCTGGTACCGAGGGTAACGGTACTGAGACTTTGGGTCTCGCCGCGGGTGAAGATAGACGATCCATGAGGGCCGGGCAGGTAACCTACCTCGCACCATATAGGACGGATCTCCGTGGTCTTACGACCGTCAAGACGCTTGCCCTCATCGAGTACGGCGCGGCGCATCGCCTCTTTCTCTACATCGTGGTAGTAGCGGTCCACCAGCGCGGCGATCTCGTCGATATCTACGCCAAGTGCTTCAGCGCGGGCAGCCATATAGTCGGCTTTCTCCGCCTTGAAGTCCTCGCGGATTTGGTTAAACATCTCCTCGCGGTGATGCTTGTCGGTGTCCGCCGAGGTAGCCTGGGCATAAGCGCGAGCGTAACTGTAGTCGTGAACAGCTTCCTTCAATTCCTCATCGTTCACCTCGTGACAGTACTCGCGTTTCGTCTCCTTGCCATAGGCCTTCATCATCTCTTCGATAGCGAGGCACTGCGGCTTGATAGCTTCGTGTGCTGCTTTGATAGCCTCGAGCATCACGCTCTCCGGCACTTCTTTCATCTCACCCTCCACCATCATGATGTTGTCGTACGTTGCGGCAACCATCAACTCGAGGTCTGCGTGCTCGCATTGCTCGAAGGTCGGATTAATCACCATCTTGCCGTCTACGCGGGCTACGCGTACTTCGCTTACCGGACCCTCAAAAGGAATATCCGAGCATGCGAGGGCAGCACCTGCTGCCAGGCCGGCGATAGACTCCGGCATGTCGATGCCGTCTGCCGAGTACATCGTCACGTTGACGAAAGTCTCAGCGTGGTAGTTCGACGGGAACAGCGGACGGAGGGCGCGGTCAATCAGACGCGCAATAAGAATCTCATAGTCCGACGCTTTTCCTTCGCGGCGGGTGAAACCACCGGGGAAACGTCCTGCCGAAGCAAATTTCTCTTTGTACTCTACCGTCAAGGGCATGAAGTCCGTACCGGGAACGGCATCTTTGGCCGAACATACGGTAGCGAGGATCATCGTGTTGCCCAGCGTCGCCATCACCGCACCGTCGGCTTGTTTCGCCAGTTTACCGGTCTCCAAGGTGATCTCGCGGCCATCAGGCAGAGCAATCTTTCTTGTAACAATATTCATCAGTTTTTGTCATTTATGGACGCCGTTTGCGTCCGGTTAATTATAGGACCCACAAAAAGTCGTGCAAAATTACTACAATTTTTCCGAATGTGCAAGATTTTTTGCAAAAAAATCACGTAAGTTTGCTTAAGAGTGACGGTTTTACAAAAAAGCATGCGGTTCGCTGGAAAAAGCGAACGTAATTTCGGGGGAATTGGTCATACCAAGGCGGAGTCCGAAGTTACTACATCTTATTTTGTTGCGCCTCCGAGGGCGATATACAGTCCAATGAGGCCGATCGCGCCGTCGTACAGGTTCTCTGCTTCGTTCAGTTGGGCGGAGAGCAGCGACTCCTGTGCCGTGAGCACTTCGATATAACTGGCTTTACCGTTATTCATCAACTCGTGGGTACCGGAGTATGCCTCATGCAGCACCTTCACCTGATGCTTGTACAGCGCATCTTTGTCCCGTGCCGTTTGGCAATCTGCCAAAGCTTCGTTCACTTGGTTGCCGGCATTGAGCACCGTCTGCACGTAGCTGTTGAGTTTATCCTCCTGATTGAGTTTGGCAATCTTGAGTTGGGCTTGCAGCTTACCTTGCGAGAAGATCGGTTGCATGAGCGAAGCAGCTGCTTTGAGCAACATCGCCCCCGGGTCCAAGATCATGCCGCCGTTGTTGGTCCATCCTAAGATACCTTGCAGCGAGAAGGACGGGTAGAACTGCGCACGGGCCGCTGCGGTGTTATAGAACGCTTCGGCGAGTGACTGATCAGCCGCCTTGATGTCTGCGCGGTTCTCCAAGAGCGTGGCCGGCACACCGGTTCCGAAGCGCTCCGGCAACGCATATGCGCCCCACGTGCCTCGTTCGATAGGATGCGGCGTGGTGCGCAGCAGTTTGCATAAGGCGTTCTCCGTAGCCAAAATACTGCGTTTGGTATCCACGATCTGGGTCTTGACATCCATACAGGACGACTCCATCTGGTTGACCGCCGTCGAATAGGCTTGACCGTTCTCCCAGAGCGCACGCTCGGTCTCCAGGGACTCCTCCCACAGACTGTCGGTCTCGATGAGGATGTTCAACTCTTTGTCGAGCAGCAGCAACTTGAAGTAATACTGCGCGACGGTGGAGATGAGGTTCGCCTGCGTCACATCGCGTTGAGCCTGTGCTTGCGCCAGCACGGCTTTCGCTTTACGCTTGTTGACGGTTACCGAACCCGATATGCCGATGTTCCAGTCGAGTTGCAGGGGGATGCTATACGAATAGCCTAAACCTGTACCGCTGCCGGACGCACCGAACATCGTGGTGGATACACTTCCTTGCGGGTTGAGACTGAGCGAAGGCAGATAGGCTAACTTCGCGGCCTTGAGACTCGCTTGCGCTTGTTCTACGCCGATACGCGCGGACTGCAGGTCGGTGTTGTTCTCCAGCGCGGTGTTGATGAGTTGCTGCAGCAGCGGGTCGGTGAAGAACTCCTTCCAAGAGAGCGAAGCAATAGAAAGGGTATCGCTCAGTGCTACCTGCGCGATCGAGTCGCCGCTACCGAAGAGGTTCTCCGGCGCCTCCGTCTGCGACTGGTATTTTTTATATACGCCGCAGGAACTCATCATTATCGCGCAGAGCACGATAATAATTGAAAATTGAAAATTGAAAATTGAAAATTTATTTGCTTTCATACTGATTCTCCTTTCACCTTTCATTTTTCACTTTTCACCTCTGTCGGTTCGCCGTTGAACTTCTCCTCCAGGGTCTGGAAGACGATGAAGAAAGCCGGCGTGACGAACAGCAGGGCGATGGTACCGATACTCATACCGCCTACTACGCCGAGCGCCAAGGCGCGGTTTCCGTTCGCACCAGCGCCGCCTTCGATAATTAAGGGAATCATACCGGCGATCATCGTGATGACGGTCATCAGGATCGGACGCAGACGCTCCTTACATGCCTCGAATGCTGCCTCCGCGATCGGCAGACCTTGCTTGCGGCGCTCGGACGCGAACTCGGTGATCAGGATGGCTGTCTTGGCGAGCAAACCGATCAACATGATCACACCGGTTTGCAGGTAGATATTGTTCTCCATGCCCGGATAGCCCATCTTG
>Ga0247611_10006343_pt1 | contig 15225 bp, 8 predicted proteins | sample 177DNAGHGhighgp2_FD_192422 | JGI IMG/M metagenome (GOLD analysis project Ga0247611, IMG submission 192422) | Sheep rumen microbial communities from Palmerston North, Manawatu-Wanganui, New Zealand - 1770 DNA GHGhigh gp2 | ecosystem: Host-associated > Mammals > Digestive system > Stomach > Rumen ...
CAAAGTTTAAGTATAGCTCCTTATCGTTCTTTTCGCTCATATCTCGTCTTACTTTATTTCTATAACGTTTTTTATTCCGTTCATTATTATCACATCAGCCATCTTCAGCGGATCAAAGAACCGTCCCGTGATTCACGTGATTCACCTCGTGATTCACTGTCATTCCACAATCTCCCAATGACCACTATAACCGCTACCCACATAACGGATATGCGGCATTTTGGCAATATGACGCTTGATAGTTTTTGAACTTCGATTACTCAATTTGGCCAAATCTTCTGTCGAGATTTGAGGATTGTTTCTGATTTGTTTCTCTATCCAATCATCAAGTTCTTTATCTTGAGGGACACCTTGAGGGACATCTTGAGGGACACCTTGAGGGACACCTTGAATATCACCCTTTGCCGGTCTCATGAATGTTACCACAACAAAACCACCATTGATAGACCATATAGGTGCTGCTACACCTCTCTTTTGACAAGCCTCCATGATGCGCTTCACACCTGAACCCCAGTTCTCAATATAGGTTGTACTATACAACACATTAGCTATTAGAGGATTGTATGGGTATGATATGTGAGGTTGACGGATGTTTTCGGGTGTAATCTGCGGAGGCAATATACCAGGATTCTCGATTTCGATACGGTCATCGTAAATGGCAATACCTATGGTCAGGTTATACCGTTCGTACTGGCGATGACAAAGGGCATTCAAGACCGCCTCACGCAAAGCTTCGGCAGGTACCTCCAGATATTCATCACGGACCAGTCCGACAATCTTTCCGTGCATATTCAAGTGTTTGCGGAAGAAGTTCATCGCCTCGTTGAGCAGCACGAATATGTTCCCTTCCACTCGCTGATTGTCGATAAACTCATTCTTGTCAGTACCTTGGAAACGAGCCAGACGCATTGTGAACTGCGTGTACATGCCAGTATCTTTCGTGAAGAGCGCCGTTGCGGCATTCAGAGGTCTTTCACCTGTGGTCAACTTCCATTTGCCCAACACATCTCCGATGGATTCAGTAAGAGCCAGCTCTGACAATCTACCTCTCTCAACACCAAGACGTACCACGCCACGTATCAGTTTCTCGTCCAAAGATGTAATGTCCTTGAAATCTGAAGGTTGCCGCTCCCATGCAAACATGTCGGGCTTACTTCTTCGCAACCGTTCTTCGTACATGTCGCGTGGCATCTCCTTCGTCGTACTCTCCACCTTGTAGTAAGGACAACCATGATAAGTATAAGGCACCATTCCCCACGCCCATCCGTCAAAGTGCATGGCTATCACCTTATGGTCTGGGCGATCAGGAACATCAATATATTCTACTCGCACATCAACCTGCGGCTCCATATAACTCAGAGCCTGAGCTATCTCTTGTTGAGTGTTGTCAGTAACCTGTTGTCCCAGAATCTTCAATGATGTTGGAGCAACACCGAAGATAAGCCAGCCACCTTCTGTGTTCAAGAAGGCACAAGCAGAATGCATACCATCCTTCAGTTCACCAGTGGTTTTCTTCAGCTCCAACTGACGATGCTCGTCAGCTTGTATCAATTCCTTCAGTTCATCTACTGTAAGTGCCATATATTTATAACGTTTTTATTCGGTGCGATATTATTGGCCCTTATCTTGATAAAAAATTATTTATTCATTTCTTAACTTCGTAATTCCAAATACGGATAATGGTTTATATCCTGTACCTATTTTTCTTGAAATGGTAGCGATATATTCATCCGACCATAGAGGATGTACAAGAATATACTTATCGCCATAAGGATCATTCCCGATGAGTGTCCCTTGCTTCTCTTCGACTGTATATCGATTGCTTTCAAGCATGTTTCTAATCGTCGAGAAAATATAATCGTGCCAATAAGGTACAGAGAAGTCTATTATTGATTCCTTGCTATTGGCAAGACGTGCTATATCCAAGCCCAGTCTCCAATCAAGAATGCCATGAACATTCTGATTCGAATAGTCGCGTATGCAGTCGTAACAGGAAGAAGTACATCCGGACTGGTGTTCATCTGATGTAAGTTGGTTATAGATTTCGCCACCTTCAGACAAAGGCTCTATTATTGCTTCCAAAGGAACATTAGAGTAGCGTATTCCTGATAGGAAGTTGCAATAGCCAGCACCGTTTTCCAGATTTTCGACAAAGAAAATCTCTGCCTTCTTGGTCTGTGGAACAATATAAAAACCAACATTGAGTTCAGATGAATCTATATCCAAGTATGAGGATATGGCTTTTCGTGCCAGATAGCCCCATGATAGGAAAGCAGCTCGAACGGCATAGCTATTAACGTTTGCCTCAAATATTGGCGACAGGTTTATGCTCTTGGGTGTTTTGTCTACAGACAACGTCAATACGCCCGTTGTCTTTGAGGCGACGAAAGCGTATTTGGTTTCATTCTGTAGCCTAATAGACTGTTTTTTCCCCTCTTCAAGGACATCTCTTGACACGTATCGCCCTTTGTCATCTTTTCCCAGACAATACAAATCGCCATTGTTGTCATTTACCAGATGAACCCTTCCCTGAGATGGAGATATGTTGTTACGTATCGTCATGTTTGCAACGGCTCCACACTCATGGAGATACTGTTCACAATCCAACCTAATGTCGCTATTAGGTGAGTACCAATCATAATCACCGCTGAAATCTTCCGGTTTCTTTTCGTAGTCGACAAAAAAACCTAATGGAGAACATATCTTTACTTTCTCCATTTCGTTGCCACAGACGGGACATGATTCTTGTGGTTCAGAATCAACAATCGTGGAATAACCACAATTATGACAACGGCATAGCGGTTGGTTATAGATATTCAACGAATTGTGTTTTGCTCTTACGGTGTGATTTAACTTGTTGTATTCATATTCCACGACACCGATTGACTTATAAACTTTTTTGTCTTTTACTATCTCGTGACCTGGAGCAAATGAATTGATAGCCATATCAATGTCTCTTGAAACCACATCTTCCGATGGGAGTTTTCCTTGAAGGACAGGGTCTTTCAAGTATAGATTCCTTACCCTCGTTGGGAAACCAAACATAGGTAGCAAACCGGCATTGGCAAGTCTTTCACTAAGAAGGTCTTGCGTAAAAGAAGGATTGCAGGCTATAGTTGTTATTTCATCAAGAAGATCATTGTAGATGTATTTAAAGATTTCAGCTTTTAATTCATCACGGATTTCCGTTCCATTAGTAACTACATCTATGATGCGACGCACCTCATCCTCGTGACCTTCCAACCATTTCGTAACGATGTCTTTGTTATAGTTCCAGTTTTCTACGAGTCCGAAATTGCCGTGTACGCTGTCTTTAGCACCACTTTCTTTCCGAAGAGCCTTATATAGTACCTCCTTCACAACTATGCGCTGGGCAATCTCTACGGTGCGTACTTCCAAATAGGGGTCTTTTGGAGTGTCTGACACCATGCGATTGTATTCTATAAAGTTTGTCTGGTCATGGCTTGATGAACGCGCAACGGTCAATGCAACCGACAGCGGGTTGCCGCGACGACCTGCACGACCTACGCGCTGTTGATAGTTAAAACGCTGAGGTGGTACGTTGCCCATCATTACAGCAGACAGGGAACCAATATCAACACCAGCTTCCATCGTGGTTGTCACACTCAACAAGTCGATACCGTCAACGACGCTATTCTCATTATCTAGGAATATTTCTTGGAATAGGCGCTGCCTCCGTCTGGAATCTTCTTTTGCTGTCTGACCTGTCATTTCCTCACAATGTAGACGATAAACACTATCCGTACTGTTAAGCAATGTAAGATAATAATCTTCTGGATTAGTTACGTCCTGTTCGGTCAAGACAAGAGGCTCTCCTAATTTGTTGTTGCAATTGATGCAAAAACCATTGGCATGATGCATGTGAATGGTTTTACACTTAGGGCAAACCCAATAGTTGCTACCAATTTCAGCTTTCACAAAAGAGATACCTTCACCTGTCAACCTTACAGTTGTCGTATCAATGATTCCTCGACTCCTGAGAACTCGTCTCAACTCTTCAATCTTTTCTTCGACGGCACTATTACTGGTGACATGGAATACGGTCTTTACCAAGTTTCTTACTTCTCTTGGGAAGCTTTCAGTAGCAGGATATTTGGAAGGAATACCCTTTATCCTTCTTTTTTCGCCCAAGATACGGATAGTGGCACATGCCATTTCTCTCCAAATAGGATCTGTTATCTCTTTTGATGGTGTAAGATAACCTAACTTCAGTTCTTCGAAAGAACGTTTCTTGTTTGAGAATATGCTCGTTATCTGTTCTGTTTTATTGGACGAACGGATGTCTTCCTCAAATTTCCGTTTATTGTCACTTAACCCTGGCTTGACCTTCAACTGAATAAAGTCATATAGCTCCGACCAGAACCCCGCAATGCTGCTTTCGGTGACAGAAGGCTTAGGGCCTGCAGGATTCATTCCTTGTTTCAGCAGAATCCTAAACACCGCATCTTCGATGTTGTCTAAGTTCTGACCAGACACAGCATTAAGAAACTCATTGAGCGCTTCCAATGCGTCATCAGTTATCAAATCGTCTTTCTCATCTCTGATGTAGTTGATATACTCACGGAATGTCGGGGCAGCGCTCAATGACCTAAACGTTTCCTTCTCCTCATCAGTCAGAGGCAGGCCCTTCCTATATTTGTTAAGAATCTCAACGGCCTTGTCATTTCCACTGAGGGAGTGCAAAATGGCCCATCGCAGGACATCGCGGTAATGGTCTAGTTCTATACCAGCTGAGAGTTTTGCTGCAGACTGTCTGCTGTCTGAGAATAGCACCACCTTCGTATTAGACTCTTTGGCATTCCGCATCGACCTTATAAGAGAGTCCGCAAGAATCTGAGTTATTTTCTGCAGACCAGTACTATGACGACGTACTGGAGTAAGGCTGTTCGCATCTCCAGCCTTAACCTTATACGAGACTTCGCACTTTGGGCATCTATGGGGGAATTTCGTTTCGGAATCGCTCTTTTGCAGGTGCAGCCAGTATTCTCCGTCCATATCATTTAGACATTCACCAGTAGCAGCATCGTATGATACTCGTATCCAACCGTCTTCAGGTTTCTCTTTGCCTTTCCATAGTACCCCATATCCGACAAAGTCGCTTCCGATTGGCTTTTCCACACTAAGATAGGTTCTTCCGTTCCTGATGAGTTGATAACCACCAAGGAATACCTCGCCACAGTTCTCACAGACCAGCAGCTCCAACACCTTCATACCACATGAACACACGTTGCGGGGGCGTTTGTAAAAACGGCCTATAGGTCTGTCATCAAACTGGTAATCACTGCAAACATCCTTACATTCGTGCGAAGAACATGCCCATAAACCAGAAAGATTCCTAAAGAAGAAGTGGGCACGAAGGGGCAAGACATATCCATTTGAAGTTGCACTCTTGCATATTATCTTTATGATGGAAGCTGTTGTTGCCAATGCAATATCTTCATTGATAGGAAGTGACTTTGCTATGCTTGCAACATCACGTGGAAGAATCCCTCGTGGTGTGCTCATAGCATATTTCAGCCACTCTACCAGATGATACTTCTGGGTAATAGCATAGAAGGAATCACAGCCAAGCGATTCAAGGAGGGCCTTATCGTTTTCTTCTGTTTCATAATAATTAGCAAGTTCTTCGCATGGTATTGCTACCGAAGGCTTTCCTACTGCGTCTTGGGGAGGATTTGAGATGATAGTAAATCTTTCATTAAATCGTCCTTTATCGATACCGAAGAACTCAGCAAGGAAATCGATGGACTGCAGGTTTTCTTCCAACGAGGCACTGGTGGCCAGAAATTGCACTTGAGGAGAATCGGGGGGTACTCCTAATCTGTCAAGAAGGATTCGTATCAAATAAGCGACTTCGGTACCAGCTGTTCCACGATAGGTATGTAATTCATCTATAACCAGATGGAACACGTTATGCTTGTCTTCTGCCAGCCATTTGCGTGTATCTTCAAACATTTTCAGCTCATTGTCGCGCATCAGCATAACATTGAGCATACTGTAGTTAGTGATAAGAACATCAGGGATATTTTCCTGCATAGAAAATCTATCCCACATTTCTGCAGAGTCATCTTCCATACAAGGAATGTGGTACAGTAGTTCCTTTTCTCCACTTTCTTTTGCAGCGTTCCAGTCCCTTACTAAACTTCTCTTTTCTTCTCGAAGTTTGTCTTTAGCCTTTTCTTTTGGGCCGCTTACAGGAGTAGCACCAGTATAACGCCCGAAATAGAATCGGTTGCCATTCCTGTTCCTGTCCAACCAGTCAAGAGCACCGCTCTTGTCATCTTTCCGACTATTTACAGCTTTTCTAAGGCGGATCATCTGGTCTTCTGCAAGTGCATTAAGAGGATATAGAATCATAGTCCTCATTGCACGTGGCCGCTCTGTTCGCCATTGTTTAGACTCCTTGATGAGGTCAGCGATAACAGGAAGTAAGAAACACTCTGTTTTACCAGAACCGGTACCAGTAGTTACAACTATGTTTTTTCTATCAAGGTGTGCGGCTTTGAGTGCTTCGTATTGATGATCATACAGTCTTCTTTCAAATGTGCCACTTTGGGAGAATAGACCACAATTAACGAAATCATTCAATTCACTGCTTACCCCTTCTGCCACACAAAATTCTTTAAGCGTAGCTTTTTCATGATATTTTGGAACAATCTCAATGATAGGAGGCTGTGAAATAGTGCCAGGCTCCCTTATCAGTTTATTACGCTCCTGATTATATTCTTCACGAAAGAATGGCAATCCACTTCCTATATATTTATAGTATGCATTGCGTATGTCGTTGTATATTTTTATAGGGTCATTCATATACTATCGAGTTGCATAAAATTCTATTTAATTGACGTACATAAGAGACAGGAACATTGTTAAAGACATAGTACTTGTCGCGTACATCAGGAATCACTCCTTCTGACAGGGAGTGAAGCAACAATGTCCGGTAAAGGAGGTATGGCAGAGCAAAAGTCGGAAGTACAAGCGTTTTGGACGCTTCACAATATCTGCCATTGGGTTCATTATTGATGGCACGGCTAAAACTATAGGCTATAGCAAATGCTTCTGGATTAATCGTTCTACTTGGGAGTTCACGCATGTATAGATCCTCTGGTATGGAGAAATAACGTGTCAGACCTTCAACTTCAAGTTTTGTAATACCCTTCCCAGATTTCCAATGGTAGTATTCCAATTCTTTTGGGTCTCGGTGTGATTTGTCAAAAGAGTCAACAACATCTTTGACGGTTGGGAACTTTTTTAAAGCAGAAAGTGGATTAACCTTAATAACGGCAAAATCTCTTGGATTATCTAACTCCTCAGACAAATAGATACCTGTGGTTAGTTGTTTGGATTTAACGTTGTTTGGTTTGTAGTTAATATAGACATAGTGCTTGCCATAATCAATGATGACAGGAGCGGTCAGAGCATAATAACCTTTGCCAATATGGTCAATCAAACCATTGAAAACCAATGGCCAGAATATGCTCCAATTGGGGTATGCGAGATTAAGACCATAACTTTCATTGAGAAAATCACAGTGGACCTTGATATTTTCAAGGCTTCTCTTCTCGAATTTACTCATCCATACGTAGAATAAATTCTGAAGGTCGGTTAATCTCATGACCTTACTCATCTATATACTGCTCAAACATGTTATGTAGTTCAAATTCTTGTTGTCCTTCACGAATAAGCTCTTCCGCCGTAAGATAGCCTAAGTTCGCATCATCAGCCATCTTCATTGCAGATGATGTCTCAAATTGACAAGCTTTGTCTATACAGCCAAAATACTTAAGAATAGCTGCTGGCATCTTGATAAGTTCTTCCTCTGCAATGGTACAGAGAATACGCAAATTCTTGGGCAGGGAAATATCTGTTGCTGGGAATTTGGTTATAAGACCTTTTTGAAGGTCTACTAATGGCTGCAAGAAATTTGGAAGGTATGAAAGATTTATATTTTGCAATAACAGGAAGTGTATGGTCTCTGGTTCTTCATTGCTTTTTTCAACGATATAGGCTAGTCCATTATTCCATAGGTCGTCATAAGATGCCCACTTTGCGCTCACATATTCTGTCATGTAACGACATTTATGTGAAGCTAATATTAGAGCTTGGGCTATAGACTGACTCGGACACAGCACAACAAGATATTTAGCCAGCAATCTGGCCAAGGCCTGCGGCGAACACTTAGGGGCTTCATTGGCTTTCAGAATATTCTCCAGCGATTTGACGTATGCTTGGAAACGGGTAATGGGATGCTCTGAAAATTTGACATCTTCCAATGTGAATTGCTTAGAAGTTGTTGCTGTAGCAACTTTTTTCTGTGGAACAGATGCAGACAATACTTCTTGTATGATGGAGAAATCTTGGATGATAGAGGCTTTCCTGTCATTCATCTTGGCGATAGACTCCTCAAGTGTGGTAATCGCCTGTCGTTTTTCCTTAGCGGTTTCATCTAACAATTCTATCTCAAAATTCTTCTCCTGAAGCTTGGCATCGAGAGAGCGTTCCTGCTCTTCAAAACCCTTTCTCTTTTCATCAATCTCCTGTTGCAGTTTTTTCGTCTTAGCCTTTTGCTCTTCTTCAAGCTGCATCAGTTGTAAATCATGTTCTTCTTTTATTTTTTGAATTTCCTCAAGGTTGTCTTTCTTGAGTTGTTCTATCAGATGCTCTTTCTCCTGGACTATACTTCTATTGACTACTTCAGAAAACCATGGTGTTTCAGCAATCTCTTTTAAACTGTCAAACATAAGAGATATGCTGGTATCTATAGACAAAAGCCGTTTCAATCTGTTTTCTATGGTTGCAGCATCAAGGTCTTTCTGTGAAGAAAGCAGTTCTCTCAAAAAGCTTTCAGAGTTGCGGAATGATTGAGCCTGAACAATACCAGCCCAATTCTTTTTGACTACCTTGGATAAATACCAGTTTGCCAATTGCTCATCATTTGTTATATCCAAAAGTCCATCATGCTTTGGAAGAGATATGCCGACGAAATATCGCTTCCCTTCAATTGTAACAATATCTAAAGAGGATGATTCCCAGTATCTAAGCACTCTATCACTATTATCTGGAGTCACCTGATATATCCTACTCCCACAATAAATCAATCTTTCACTCTCTATATCGAGTAAATCATTGTTAGCAAGAATATCGTAATTGTGTTGACTATCTTCAGTAAATACGCCCTTCAATGTATGGATTCTTTGCCCATATTCTATAACATCGACATCCCAGTCCCAGACATAACGATCCTTTCCATCGTTATTGCTTGGCTTTACACAAAAACATACTATGTGTTTCTTTAGCTCTTTGTAATCCAAGTTGAATCTATATGCAAAGATTTTGCCACGGGTTGGAAATAAATCTTGAGTTTCTGATTCACTGAGCGGATGAAACACATGTAAGTTGTCATCACAATACCCAATCACATTGATTGTTGCATTGTCACCAAGTTTGTCTTCTACAAGACCAACAACCCTATATTGTTCATAATCAAATGTATTCATATTATGATCTTGTTAAGTTAATAGCAATATTATTTTCATTAGGATGATATTCGTCAAAAACTAGTGCTCTGGCCCATCGTTTGGTAACACTCTCGTTAAGATACGTCTCTTTGTCGCATACAGAAGAGAAATCCAACCCGACAATGCCACCCTCCAATTGGGTATTATTCCATAATACGGGTTTCTTTCCAATCTGCCATTTGTTGTAGCTGTTTTGCCATTCCCATATATTTGCAGATGAATCGACAACTTCAAGCTTTATTTTGTACGAATTGAAGTTTACAGACTCGATTACTTTAATAATGTGACTACCTGCTTCTATATGGTTTAATTTATAATCGCCATCAATACTTCTCGCATCAACCACTTTGCCGTCAATCCACACCATAGAAGGCTTTAACAATCGTAAGATGGGGGTGGCTCCTTTTAAGTATGTATTGCGACCGATTTTGAGTCCACCACATAATTCATAAGGACGCTTCTCTGTAAAAAACTCCTCAGTAGAAATACGCCTGATAAGTTTATATATGACAACAAACTTATTCTCAAAAAGTATCTCGCATCGTTTCAGCTTATACTCCAATTTTAATGGGACTGCGTTTCTGAAGCATACAACGATGCCATAATTACCGGACTCTTTAGAATAGTCAGTTTCGTCTGCATCGATATACCAAACTTCCTGCCAGCGGTTCTCATACACATCATCCTTCTTAAACAACAACATTCCCTCCCGCTTAAATGGAAAAAGTTTTCTAATACTAGAATAGCTCATCTGGTTAGATGAAAAACTGTGCAGGAGTTTTAGGTGCTCGTTACGAAGCTCTAGGGTGTTTAAATCGTTCGTGAGATATGCAAACACTTCTGCAAGTGCAGGGTCTGTTCTGACAACTTTCTCACGAAATTTATACTTACCATCCCAACGAAGATAATAGTTGTATATCTGTGAATAATAATCATCGTCAGATACGGAATTGCCCACTACGTCATAAGCATGGCTTGTTCCAAAATATCTTAAAATAGAATGTTTGGCGATAATTCTCCAGAAGTCCATTTGTGAAATGTCCTCCCCTGGATAGAGATTCTTTTCAACGAAAGCCCTAGCAATATAGAACAAATCCTCTTCATTGAAAACGCGTAGGGCTTGTGCTACAGGATATTGGACATAACAATATGGTCCGTTTCTCCTTTTTGTTTTCGTTATCTTAATTAAATTGTTATCACACCAAGTATATAATGAATGCCATATATCATCTTGATATGTTGCCATCCAATGATCTAAATCGTTAATATCCCAATCAACAACCTGTGACAAACGCTCTCTATAATTTGTTACAGTTATACCATCGTCTGTGTTTGCTCTTTTAGATGCAGCAAAGAGTTGGATAGCAACAATACCCTTTATTGACAATTCATCGTGCCTATACCTCCATAAGATACTGCGTACAGAAGACATTAGAGCATCTTCTGTTGTATGGTTCTCTCTACAGAAATCATCAACGAAAGATTGATCTACAACCAATGCGACATAAGAACCCATATTCTCCTTTGAGAAAATGCGTTCGTCCACATAGCGGCAGAAAGCGTTAAATATGTCACCTGTATTACTCATGATGATTCCTGTTTACATTTTCAAATGCTCATACAGCTTAAGCCTCAGCACCTCGCCATTTTCGAACTCGAACTGGAACTTCTTGCGATTGAACCTCGGATTGTTCTTGTGGATAATCCGGTGGTAGTTCGGACTAATAATAATGATGTTCGTAGAGTCGTTGTTCTGCGAATGGGTGAAATAGTCGATGTGGTGGGATGTGAACAGCGAGCACACCGACACAGGAAAGGTCATCCCGTCATTCAGCAACGACCAGTCCACCGTCTTTTGCAATATGAATCCATTATCGTAATCCATCAGAGTTATATTTCGTTTTTTTCTTGTTTACTTCTATTAGTATTCTTGGGTATCTTCCTTCAAAGACTATGGTGCTATTATTTCCCAGCGTCCACCTTTATCTGGCCCAATGCGACGGATAACACCTTGTTCTTTCAATTTGGTCATGATACGCTGTACCTGTCTTTCAGAAAGAGAACACATCGCAGCCAGTTTTTTTGTGGATATGTTTGAATTCTTAGATATGCTTGCAAGAATGTTTTCTACGACATTTCCCTTGTTTTCTACGACATTTTCTACGACATCAGAAGGCTTTTCTACGTCATTAAGATCTTTTCCTACGACATTTTCTACGATATCACCGTCATTTTTACCGCCATTCTCGTTGGCATAGCTCTGTGAGACTTTTACATCAACCTTGAATGCGGTGATAAGATTAACGTTGAACTCTGCGGGTTGGTTGCCATTCTCCTTCAAGTCAGTCTGGACTTGCCCTACACCTCGGTTGAACATATTGACATAGCCCAGCGTCTTCATGGCACTGGCTACAAGTGGATTGCGATAATCGTTCACACTTGGGAAATTCTCAGGGCGGGCATTGCCATACAAACCGCCCGCATTCAGGATCTCCAGATGACTGGCAAACTCATAAAAGCGAAGCGGTGTATTACTCTGCATATCGCGGTGCATACAGGCGTTGAGAAGAAGCTCTCGGATAGTCCTATTGGCATATTCGTCATTATTGCTGTTCATGGCCTCAGCAGCGATTCCGTTTGCCTGCAAAACGTCCACTTGATCCTTCATCAAAGAAATTAGGGGAGAAACAACAATGGCAACACCCTCAAGCATCAAAGCAGGAATCTGATAACAGACAGACTTTCCTCCACCCGTAGGCATCAGCACAAGCGCATCATGACCAGAAATGACATAATCTATGACGTCTTTCTGCAATGGTCTGAATGAATCATAACCATAAACCGACTTCAGTATCTGTTGTGCTTTGTCCATGTTTATATTATAGCGTTAATAATCAACCTTTTTATCGAATCTCCCAATGCCCGGTTTTCTTACTACCTACTCTGACGATTAACCCTAAGGTTTCTATCACCTTCAATTCTCGCTGCATGGTCTTGAATCCAATGTTTAGCTTATTGGACAAGTCGGTAGTGTTTAATTGGACATTTAATTGGACACTCTCCTTTATGCTATTATATATAATGTTCTGTCGTTCAGTTAGTTCGATAGCGTTGGATAATTGGACATTTACCGTGTCGCTATCTTGTCCTATTACATCGACTGCAGTATTCTTGGCGATTTCATAATACCTATCAGACAACTTATAGCCATCTTGCGTAGAGATGAGTAATCCTTCGTCGATAAGTTTGCGTAGTGTTACTTCGTCTGTATGGCGTTGGCTGTCGCCTTGGGAAGCACGGAAGAGGGCAAGGAGGTCGAAGACGTTGAGCTTGTTGTTTGCTGGTCGGTCGTTCTGCAGCTCACGAGCATAGAGCATGAAGGCTGGGTACTTGATTTCGCCAGAGAGTCGTAGGCATACCTGCCAATCGTCTGTCAAAGAATAGTCGGGCAGAAGTTTGCCATCCATCAGGCAATGGTAGAACATCTTATCTACGCCCTGTCCACTCTTCTCGATGAAGCCTGCCTTCTGCAATACCTCGGTGATGAGTTTGCAACGAGGCATACTGTTGACCGTAAGGATATTGTCCACATCAACACCAACAGGGAAGCCTCCAGCATTGGTGATGATGAGTTGGTCGGGATATTGCTTGATTACCACATCGCTCTGAATGTACATCACACGATGGCAGCAAGCATTGAGGATTGCCTCTCGTACTACTTCGCGATTAAACGCAGGAATGTCACCAATGCGAAAGCCGTCATTGTAGTGTTGTAATGGGTTGCTTGCAGGTTGGTTGATGTAGTTCCACACCGAATCGACCATCAGCACGAGTGGCTCTTGGAATTCCTGACGTGCTGTGTATTCAATCATGGAGTGATAAAGTCGGTACTCAACTGTCACTCGGTTGCAATACAGATGCTTGCGTATTGCTTCTGATTTGCCAAGAAGGATGAGGGCAGCATTGGTCAACTGACCATCCTTATTCATGAGAGCAAAATCGTGGAGGACTTGCAAAGTTGGTGTACTCACGAACTCTGGCTTGTTCCATCGTTGGGCATAGCCTTGCTTCATCACACGAATCGCCTCTTCATCAAGGTCTTCAAGAGTTAGTCCCTCGCAGATCTTCTCAGAGAAGTCCGGTTCTGACTCCTGCAGTATCTTGAGATACATGGCATCGGACATTGGCTTGAGTTCTTCGCCAACACGCATCAAAGGCACGTCCTCGAATTTGAAGACTTTGCCGATAGGGCGTGATGGAACCTCAATCACCAGCACACGACGATTCTCTTCGTCGTAGAGTTCGTATATCTCTGGGCGAATAGTTGTGTCTCGATAAATGTCCGACTCCAGCTGTCCGATAGCATCCTGTGCCTGGCGAGTGCCAGTAACGCGATGCGGATAGTTGTCGTGCATACCTATGACAAGGCGACCGCCCCCTTCGTTGCAAAGGGCGATGACATAGCCAAGGATGCAGCGGCGACGATCCTTTGGGTTGGTCTTGCCTCGACCATCGTAGGAAGCATTGCCTCCTTCGCCCGCCTTGAACTCAACGCAGTCTTCGGATTCTCGCATCTGCTGGAGTTGCTGTATGGTGAATTTATTCATTGTTGCTGTGGTCTTTGCTTTTCTATTGTTTTTCTATCCTCAACAGTTCGTTTATATCGACTTCGAGGAGTTCTGCAATCTTGACGAATGTCTCCATAGGTGGCTGGCTGGCATTGGTACACCATTTACTCACGGTAGTAGGTGCACACTCCAATTGCTCAGATAACCACTTGTTTGTTCTCTTCTTATCTGCGAGAACTACTTTGATTCTATTTTCCATTCTTCTTCAGATGAGTTGTACCTTATTATAATTAAATACGCGTACAAAATTAGCTAATTTCCCACGAAATAACGAAGGAAAATCATCTTTTCTGCAAAATATAATCACTTTTATACCTTTTTCTTCACTTTTGTATCCTTTGGCTCCAAACTTGCAACCTTTTCATCCAAGGTTGCAACCTTTGAACTGGGGGTTGCATCTTTTGCATCAATACTTGCATCCTTTTCTTCGTCTTGTGACAAGACTTGTGACAAAGCTGGGGACAAAGCTGGGGACATTGCCATTTTACCGCCAACATTACCGCCATTTAGAGACCCGCAAACGCGCACCCTTCGATTTTGCAATATCCGGATAGCAAAAAGTGGGCTTTTTGACGATTTTGTAACAATGTAACAGTGTTACAATGTTACATCAGGATGTCAAGAAAAAACAGGCCGAAGTGTTACAAAAGTGTTACAAATTCAGTCGAAAACAAGGTGAAAAATAAATGAAATTGTTTTACATCCAATCACAATTTAGCTTTTCTTGGAGAAAACAGCCACCTTTTAGGGAGAAAGGTGGCTGCAAAGTCCGACTTTCATGCCTATAAAGTCAGAGTTTCCTTAGCCTTAAATCCAGAAAACGCAAAGCATTGATAATCAAATATATACAATATACACCTTATCAAAGTACAAATAATGAAATATATTTACATTGCTAAACAGACACGATAACCGAATGTAACATTGTAACACTGTCTTACCCTGAAAAACGTTGAATCAAAAACAACGTTTAAAGATGGAGAAAAATGAAGACTTAGAGTTGTTAGAGTTGCAGGAACTTGCACTGAAGCACAAAACAGCCAAAAGACAAAAGACTT
>Ga0247611_10006344_pt1 | contig 15225 bp, 7 predicted proteins | sample 177DNAGHGhighgp2_FD_192422 | JGI IMG/M metagenome (GOLD analysis project Ga0247611, IMG submission 192422) | Sheep rumen microbial communities from Palmerston North, Manawatu-Wanganui, New Zealand - 1770 DNA GHGhigh gp2 | ecosystem: Host-associated > Mammals > Digestive system > Stomach > Rumen ...
GCTTTAATTTACTCATGAATGGAGACTGTATTTCGACTTCTCCTTCACTCAATAAGGTGAATGGTCTGACGATTAACCATATACCAAATAATGTCACTTTGAGCTCCTCCAAAGTAGTGGTGGAGCTATCGTTGGATGGTTCGGATTGGAGTTCAGTGACGCCGACAGTGAGTTATGGGATGGGATCCATTTCGGTGGAGGCACCTGAGAATAGCTATTATGTACGCATTCGGAGTGTCTCGTCCACTAAAGTGTCGATTCTTGGAATCGTGTATTCGATCGGGGAGTGCGCTTGTTTCCCGTATGTACCGTAATGAAGATAGCGAATGAGATATTGATTCCGGAGTTGGCGCGGTTGCTGGCGACAGGTAAAGAGGTGCGATTTACGCCTTCAGGGGTAAGTATGCGGCCGTTTATTGAAGGGGATCGGGACAGTGTGATTCTGGCACCGCTGAACAAGGCACCGAAGGTAGGCGATATCTTGCTTGCGGAGGTAGTAATGTTGTGCGGACAGAAGACCTATGTGCTGCATCGGCTCGTGCGAATAGAGGGTGAGACGTTGGTGCTTCAGGGGGATGGAAATTTGGCAGGAGAAGAGCGTTGTTTGAGGGCAGATGTGATTGGAAGGGTGGTACGGATTGAGAATATGAACGGCAAGCGTAAGATGCTGACAAAAGGAAGGTTATGGTATTTACTTAAACCGGTAAGAAAGTGGTTGCTGAAAATATACAGACATACCGTACTACCGGTATATCGGAATACCGAAAAATAGAAGAAATATGAGAACAATTGAAGGATTTAAGTTGCGTAAGTTAGGCAACGAGTATATTCTGGTAGGTGAGTCGATGGCGCTCATCAATTTCAATAAGATGATCACGCTCAATGAGACAGCGGCTTTCTTATGGCAAGAGGCAGAGAAGGGGGATTTTGATGCCGGGTCGCTGTGCAAAGCGCTGTGCGCGGAGTACGAGGTAAGTCCTGAACGGGCGATGAGCGACGTGGAGGCGACTATTGCTTCGTGGAAAGAGGCAGGAGTGATCGATTAGGGATTATCGATTATCGAATTAGGGAATTAGGGGTGAAGTGTGTCGATTTTTAAGAATCGGCTATACTTTATTATTAATCGCGCACGTAAGTGTGCGTTTTTTTTGGTGGTTTCGAAGAAAAGTAGTAATTTTGCACGTTTTTTGGTACGAAAATTAAGAATCAAATAAAAATAAACAATCTGAGTATGAAAAAATTATTTACTATTTTGAGTGCAATGCTGCTCTCCGTCAGCGCTTTTGCACAAACATTTAATGGCGGAACTTGGTATTCGTTGTATGATACGGAAAGCCATGAAATGTGGACTATTGCTAACTATACAGTGGACAATATTTTTGCTCCGACAGCAGGTAGTCTTCAGTTTAAATGGAACTATACGAAATGGGGCATTGCTGTATTAGGTAGCAATACAACTCACATCTATACGTCTGCAGATGGAGGCTCCAATACTACTGAGGTAGCTACGTTGACAGATAATACTTGGGATGCGGAGCATAGTGAGAATGTCTCAATTGGTGCTAATATTAACTGGCTTAAGTGGGATCGTCCGACGGGTAATACCCATTATGTACACGTTTGGAATATTGCTGTTCCTCTGGGTCGTCATATTCTGTTGAGCGGTGGTGATTATGGAAAAACAAGTGTGTCGAAGACGTTTGCTGATGCCGTTAAGTTTGGAGAGTCTGCTTCTATCCGTGCAGATTTCCGTTCTTTCTTGACGAATGGTGACATTACTGTTTCTTTGACCGAAGGCGATGCAGAGGTTTTCCGTTTGGGTTCTATAGAGAATACGACTGGTGTGTTAGCTAGCAGTACAGCAGGTAACTCCTATGCAGTGGGTGCTAACGCTTGCGCTAGTGCAAACGGTACGGCGAATGCTTGTGCTAATGGTCAGTTGGCTAAGATCGGCAACTATTCCTTCCAGATTTATTTCTGCCCGAAGACGGTAGGTGCAGCTACGGCTACTATCACGATCACGGATGGTACGAGTACGGCTACTATCACGGTAAACGGTACGGGCGTGAAAGGTGATCAAGTGGAAGTTCCGGTTGAGTTGAGTTTCTGCTCCGGTACTTCGGCAAGATTCCGTGACACAGATTACGTGCAAGCAGGTCTCTATGATTATTTGGTACAAAGCGAAACGCAAGATACATTGTTTAAGGTCAATGTAACCGAACTTCTCCCGACTTCTTCGGAGGAGAACAAAACGATTGCTTACGGCGCAGCAGAAACGTGGCATGAGGTAGATCTGTCCACTTATGCAGTCGGCAATCACAATGTTATCTTCAATACGACTAACGCTGTTGGCTGTGACTCTGTTGTTACTCTCCACCTGACTGTTACCAAGCAGCAAACGCTTGAAGTACCAGTTAGCTTGGCATTCTGCACAGGCGGATCAGTAGAGTTCCACGGCAATGAGTATACTGCGTCAGGTGTGGTTAATCTGCCGGCTGAAGGTGTCATCCGTGATACGCTCTATGTGATTACAATAGTAGAGAACCATCCGACTATCGGTGAGGACGAGATGACGATTGTTTATGGCGCTGAAGAGAGCTGGAACGGTATCGCGCTCAAGGATTCGACGGTAGGTGTGCACTATGTTGTTTATGAGACGACCAATGCAGCAGGTTGCGATTCGATTGTTACGCTGACGCTGACCGTAACCAAGCAAGAGGCAGTTGAACTGGTGGAGAACCTTGAGTTCTGCCAAGGCGGATCGGTTGAGTATCGTGATAGAACGTATACTGAGGCAGGTACTGACGTGATCAATATTACGGGTGACGAGCGCGATACGGTTATCAATGTGACGATCGTAGAGCTGCTGCCGTCGGCATCGCGTGAAGAGTTGACGATCAATGTAGGTGCTGAAGAGGAATGGAATGATATTGATTTGTCGACCTATGCTGTTGGTACGCACACGCTGACTTATGTTACTGAGAATGCAGCAGGTTGTGACTCGATTGTTACGCTGACGCTGACAGTTGAGAAACTTAAAGCAGTAGAAGAGAATCGTGAGCTTGAGTTCTGCGAAGGAGACTCGGTAGAGTACCGCGGTAAGGTTTATACCGAGGCCGGTGAGGATACTTATGAGATCGAGGGCGCAACGCGCGACACGCTGGTTGTTGTAACGATTGCGGTTAATCCGAATGCGTACGAGAAACTTGAGCAAACTGTGCTCAGCGGTCATGAGATCGTATTGCCGGCAGGCGAATGGATGATTGATGAGGAGACTGTTAGCGGCACTTATCCGACGGTTAAGAGCGGTGAGTCCACTACGTTGACGTTCTTCCAATACGGCCAGACAGAAAAGGGCTGTGAGGACGTTAAAGAGCTCGTCGTGACCGTAGAATCGAATACGGAGGCTGTTGACAATATCTTCGTAGGCGAGAAGGCAGAGAAGGTATTCCGCAACGGTGTGTTGTACATCCGTCGTGGTGAGCGTATCTTTACCTGCGAAGGTCGTGAAGTGAAGTAAGCGATAGTTTACGATATTGGAAAAGATGTGTCAGAGATGGCACATCTTTTTTTATGTCCGTTTGTTAAGAAAAGGCTACACCTTATTATAAATGCGCGCGTATATACGCGTAAAAACTTGCACAATTCAAAAAAAAATCTTAACTTTGCACGCTTTTTCAGCGGCAAGGTAGTAAATAGATTTAGCAAAATCTTAATAATAGGATATTTTGCAAAGTTGAGATAGCAAATTGGTCTTTGGAAGAAAAAGTGTCTCAGAGTCTCAGAGTCTCACGACAAAAAAATGCTTGGCGAGTTAGCGCCAAGAGCAGAACCGGGAGAGAGGGGAGAGGGGTGTGAGGAGGATGGAAGGGTAATAACCAACCAATAACAAACGAATAACGAACGAATAACTAACGGTTGGAAGCATGGAAGCCCGCAACACTCGTTTGAGATTGAGAAAAAACAGAAAAAATATTTTGGTCAAGTGAAAAGGACCAAGTAAAAAGGACCAAGTAAATTGAAATAGATAAAATGGATAATATGGACAATGAGGTCAAAAAGGACAAAAAGGACAAAATGGACAAAATGGACAGGGGATAATCTCAAAAGTCTCAAAAGTCTCAAAAGTCTCAAAAATCTCATTGCAAAAATATAACAAACAATAGAAATTTAAGGTATAAAAAGGATATGAAAAAATTTACTCAATTATTCATAACTGTTTTAGTGTTCATCACCGCAGGTGCATGGAGTGTGAGTGCGTGGGGACAATTGTATGGAAAGGCAGTAGGAGATGTTGTGCCTGATAACGCAGGAAGAGTGAAGGTTTCGTATAATACGAACAGTTCGACATATTCGAATTGGAGTACAACATGTGCTTCGAAAGAAGGCTCTGATGGAACGAACTGGAGAACTTCTCAATATGATTTTACTATGGGGTTTGTTGCAGAAGAAACTAGCGATGCATATGAATTTGTTGGGTGGTATGCAAACGAAGCAGGCACAGGAAATCCTATCTCTTCTGGAAATACTACAGTAACGCAAACAATTACGGCAAAATCATTGTTGAAAGGTGGTGATAATTATAAAAGTGACAAGCCTGCCACGATAATTCGTTATGCTCATTTCAAGGCAAGACCGGTATTTTATTTTAGGGCGACGGCATCGACAAATAATGAAGCGTACGGAATGGCGTATGTGACCTTTACGGAGTCGAACAAAGCTAACTCAACAACGACTGAAGATAAGCCTAATTGTTATGGAACGCACTATAATACGACTTCTATGACGAAGACGGCTTATTTCCGTGCCGTTCCGAATAACGGATATGTTTTTATGGGCTGGTCGACCAGCGACTCTGAGGCTGATATCTTCGAAACCAGTACTTCATACTCTGAAGATTTAACCAGTTCGAGTAAGGATAATTTAAATCCGGCTTCTATTCGTTATTATGCTATCTTTGGAGAGAAGTTTGCTCCGCAGATCACCGGAACTGCTTCAGTAGATAAGAAGGTGGGTGATTCATACACGGCAGATTTTTCGTTTAAAAAAACGAGTTTAGCAACACCGTCCTCTTCGAATACTGCTGATTTTTACTATACGATTAAGCACGAGTTGAGCCCTTCGTCTTCGGTGAACAACGGAACAGATGTTATTTCGTATAATCCTTCGACCGGTGCTATTCAGGCACTTAATGCGGGTAAAGCAACTATTACGTTTAAGAACAAACCGACGAGTACTCACCAAGCGGCAGAAGTGAGCTTTGTGGTGAATGTAACGAAGAAAGCACCGACTTTCACTTGCGGAACCTCGATGAAGGTGGGTGCGAACTTGTCGTGTACTTATACGAACACAAGTGCTGCTACCCCGACGGCTAATAGTTCGGATAATTTCTACTATGTTTTTTCGAATAACACGCCGAGCGGAAACACAACCGGTAGTGATACGCCGGGTGCTATCTTGACTTTCTCCGGCAACAAGGTATATGGTAAGAATGCCGGAACGGGAACTATTACGTTCTATCAGAAAGAGACGTATATGTACTCTGCCGATAACAAGACTATTAACATATCGGTAACGAAGAATGATCCGGTGTTTACGTGGAATAACGGTAGTACGACATATTATCACAACACCACAATAACGAGTGTTTGTTCTTCTACGAACAAAGATTTTACCTTCTCGATCGGTACTTCCACGAATGAATTGGTAGCTAAGGAAAGCGGCAATACGCTGTATGTGTTGTCCAAAGCCGGCACGGCACAGTTTACGGTAAGTCAGGCAGAGAACTACAAATGGAATAGCAAGGAGGAGACGTTTACAGTAACGCCGGGTACGCAATCGAATCACGTGCCCTTTACGGTAAGTAGTTCGAATAATGGAACTTTCGAGAAATCGAAATCATCCAACACTTCATGGGATTCGAATGGCTATAAATTGGGTGATGGCGGTATGGATAATAATGAATGTGAAGTTATTATTGGCTTTACCGGAATTCCTGAATATTTGACATTTGGCAAACATTTGGATAACATTTGGGGACAATTACCGATAGGTTCTAAAGCTATCGTTTATGAAAGTGCTGATAATTCCACTTGGACAGAAGCGTGGCGTAATGAGGAGCGTACCGAAGATGTAAATAGTGGAAATGTGGCTTTAAAAACGACTACTCGTTACTTAAAATTCTACTATTACGGTTCTATCTATTGCCATTATAACAATATCAAAGTAACGGAGTTGAAAAAGTTTGAACCGAGTTCTACCAGTTTAGCTTTTGAAACGAATGATATTAACTCGGAAGTAGCGGCTAAGACGTTCGATCTTAAATATGCGAATGTAGGTCATCGTCTTACCTTGACGACGAATGACAGTCATTTTACTGTTTCGCCGACCACAATTACTTCTATCGGCGGAGAAAAGACAGGAACATATACTTCGATTTCGGTTAGTTACAGCACTGCAGAAGAGCATACATCTAAAGGAGCCAAATTGACCATCGCGGATGAATTAGGCAACTCGACCACGGTGAACTTGAGCGGTAAAACGGTTAAACTTCAACCGACTGTAAACTGGTCGTCTGATGCCGCTTATTTCAATGTGGATGATGTGTTGCGTGCGACGAATGCGAACGGTTTGACGGTAACGTTGTCTTCAACGGGCAATGAGGCATATGTTAGTTGTGAGGGTAATGCAGCCACGATGTTAGAGGCGACTGCAGGCACGATCACTATTACAGCGCATGTGGAGGGTAATGATATCTATGCGGATGCAGATTTTACCAAGGACATTACGATTACCAATAAGGAGAAGCAGACTATCGAATGGGACAACGGAGATTTCTCACGTCTGAAGACTACGGATGAGAACAAATCCATTACTTTGGACGCTACCGCTACCAGTGGTCTGCCGGTATCCTATAAGTTGGAAGGTGACGCGACGGGTTTGACACTGACTAAAAATGATCAGACAGGCGTATGGACATTGACCTATTCGTCGGAGTGTAAGAACACGACCATCGTGGCGATGCAAGGCGGTGATGGTACGTACGCGCCGGCTTCGAATGTGTCTAAGACGGTGAAAGTGATCGATCCGACGAAGATTTGCGACGAAAGTGAGACAGTGGTGAATTCTACCGTTACGATGAAGGAGACTTCGAATACCTACAATATTGATATCCCGAAGAAGATGTATGTTTCGGTTAGTCGTACAAAAACAAGTTGGGCTATCTATACTGTAGGTGTTGATTTTGAGTTCTGGAGCGGACGAAACGGAACGGGTACAAAATTGTATACTAAATCGTATAGTGCAAGTGATATCAACAAGAGTATTACGGATAATGAGATCGATTTGAGCAGTTATATTAACGCCAAATCCGTAAAAGTAGTAACAGAGTCTTCGAACGGATATGATATCAATAAGATCACATATACTCACCAGAAATATTGCAACCTCTCAAATATAACGGATAATACTCTATCGTTCAGTACCTATCCGCATACCGCAACTTCGGAACAGACGTTTACGGTGAATTATTCGCACTATCCGATTTCGTTGGAGTGCTCGAATAATAAGTTCTCATTCACGCCGACCAGTTTTGGCGATTGCGGCGAAAATGGATCTCAGCCTGTTTCTGTGAGCTATACGGCAGGTGCAGATGAAGGAGAAGATGTGGGCTATCTGTATATCAAGGATAACACGGGTGCGACGCTGCATACCTGCACGTTGAACGTGACGATTAGCAAGGTAGATCAGAAGATTACCTCGACTAATATTGAGACGAGTTATCTGACGACGGATAAAGTGACCTTGAGCGCTGAGGCTAACTCGGGTTTGACGGCCTTTACGTATTCGGCAAGTCCGGCAGGTATCGCTTCGTTTAATGGCGCAGAGATGACTTTCGCTCAGAGCGGCACGATTGCTATTACGGTAAATCAAGCAGGATCGAATGTGTATAAGCCGACTTCGACGACGGTTAGCAATATTGTTGTCAGCAAGGCAACTCCGGATATTGCGACCGCTCCGACCGGTACGTCCCTTGTATATAATCAGATGCTGATTAAGAGTACGCTTTCTGGGGGTGCGGCGGATATTACGTTGCGCGGTGTTGATCATTCTTCTGTAGAAGGTTCGTTTGCCTGGAAAAATCCGTCGCAGCAAGTAACGGATGACGCGGGTGAGCACAACTACACCGTTGTTTTCACTCCGACGGATGGAAATATGTACAACACGAAGGAGTTTACTATTCCTATTACCATAGCGCGCGCGGAGCAAACGCTCACGATGAATAACGGTGAAATCAAGGTAGCTGTTAGTGAGGGTATTGATGCAGGAGCAGCCGATTCGAAGATAGATCTGGATGACTTGATTAATACGCAGACCATTGATCTCGTAGAAGCGAGTCGTGCCGGTGTTGTCAGTTATGAGGTTATCAGCGAGAATAAGGCGAATGCTAATATTGCAGAAGGCAATATCTTCTCTGCAACGGAAGTCGGCAATTATACGATTCGTGCGACGAAGGCGCAGACCGGTTATTACAGCCAAGTTACCGCAGACTTTACGGTAGCAGTAGGTATCCGTGCCAATACACTTACTACTGCAGGCCCGTATGAGCAGTTTGTAGAAGATGTTATAGGAACAGTAGCTACAACCATCAATAGTAATGGTGAGATTCATTCTAGCAGTTCTGATGCGACGATAGCCTATTATGATAAAGCAAACAATAAGATTGTTATCCCGAACAGTGAGGCGAAATCTTTCGACCAAAAGAAGGTGACCATCAAGATCTGGCAAGATGCTACGGACTATTTTGAAGGTATCTCCGAAGCGAATGCAAAAGTTATTACGCTGACGGTTAAGAAATACGAGACATCGTTTGGTGGTGTTAACTATGATATGTTGGTAGATGGCACGCAGACGGGCGAGTATGTGTTTATAAATACTTCGGCTGAGGCTCCGAGCGCGAATAGTGAAGATGATTTCTACTATACGTTTGAGAATACAACATTTGCCAATGAGGCACTGAATAAGGGTAATGAGTTGGTTACTTTTGATCCAGAAACCGGCGTTCTTACAGCGAAGAATGCAGGAGCGACGAAGATCGCTTTCTATCAGAAAGAGACATATAAACATACCGGTGCTACGGCAACGTATTGGATTGTGGTATCTAAGCACTCGAATGAGTTTAGCTGCGTATGGAACGATGAGAGCACCGAGTGGACAAAGTTGATGGATAATAACCAGAGTGCAACGGTTGCTATCACTACGAATAATAAGGATTATACTAATTATTCGATTGCTGTTGAGCCGATTTATGGTGAGGGAATAGCAAACTTGTCCGGTACGGCATCATCGGCGACGATTACCAGTACAGATGAAGATGGTTACGCTATCTGGCACTTGTCGCAGGCTGAGGATTATAAATATACCTCTGCAGAGATGGATTTGACGGTAGCGGTAGGTGTTGAGGCTCCTCCGACCTGTTATATTGTTAATGATAATACAGAGCGCACGTTCAGCACAGATATTCAGTTAGGAGTTTATGATGATCCTATAGTAATCAATGCTCCGGCGGATAAGATTTGGTTCTCGGCGAAACGTCAATTTGCCGGTGCAAATTATTTCGTGGCACAGTATTCTGTGGATAACGGAATATCGTGGCGTGATATCTGTAATCCGGACTTGTCCACGAGTTATACGGATTATGGTCCGTATAGTTTCAAGGGCTTGCAGAGCAATGAGTTTGTAACGCATATCCGTTTTGGTGCCAAGACCGGTGCGACCTTGAGCAAATGGTATAAGAATGTGAAAGTATCGCGCAAGTCGTACCTCAATATTCAGAATGCAGGTCATGAGAAGATAGCTTCGTTGGCGATGCCGACAAATACGGTAGAAAATGAGACGACAGCTAAATTCTATATTGATTACAGTACGTGTGCGGGCGAGTTGACGATTGCGTCCAGCGATCCTCATTTCACGGTTGATCGTTCGACGATAAGCGTGGATGGAGATAACTTGAATGATGCCAAGGAGGAGGTGACGGTTACCTATACGAGCGATGCTGAAGGCAATCATGTAGGCGTGATCACGGTAAGTTCTCCGTATCAAGTTGCGGCTCTGTCGGTAAGCGGCGTGACGAACAAACGTGCTCAGACTATCGAATGGAATGAAGGATTTAATACGGATCCGATCACGTTGGCAGTAGGAACTGTTGTGAATGATGATAATATCGCAGCCGTAGCGTCCAGTACCAACCGTGTATATTATGCTTCGAGCGATCCCACTGTGATAGAGATCCGCAATGATGGCAAGGAGTTTGCGATAGTAGGTGAAGGAACGGCTACATTGACCGTATCAGCTGCCGGAAATTATATGTGGTCTGATGTAAGCGTGGATCGTACGGTTGTTGCTACGAATAAACAAATCCAGGAGATCAGTTGGGATCAAGTCTTCCCGCGTTTCATGGAGATTGGTTCGCAAGAGGATCTGGATGCAAAAGTATATATTCGTCATGGAGACCACAGAACGTATAGTTCAACACGTACGGCATTGTTGACGTACACATGTCCTCACAATAACGGTATTATCTCTGTGAGCGGTAACAAGATGACTATTTTGGCTTATGGACAGACCACGGTAACGGCTCATGTGGCAGGTGACGGGAACTATGAAGCAGCGGCTCCGATGACGGTAGTGGTGAATGTACGTCAGCCGTCGCAGGGTTGTCCGACTCCGTTTGTTTTAGATCATGAAGGAACCGTATCTGTCTTGACCAATTATAGTTTCTCGAGTTTTGAGTATTTGGAGAGTAACTCTGAGATTTTAGCACTGGACAAAACCAAGAATGGCAAGCCGGATAAGCTCTCTTTCCAATATGAAGGCGAGGAATATACGGTAGTTGGGTTGGTACCTGTTTTGGCCGGCTATGTGACCGCACAACAGCGTATTGATGGTGTTTGGTCGAATGTGAGTGGTTCTCGCGTTGAACCGGTAAAGAACAAATGGAATTCGATTGAGAATCTCCAATTGGATGAGCGTGCTGATGCAATTCGTTTCTATCGCGAGGCCGGTGGTAAGGGAACGCACAATTTCAATGACATCAAGATTACCCGTAAGCAGTATTTAACGGCGAGCGTTGCGTCTATCAACTTAGGCAATATTCAGATGGGACAAACCCGCGTAGTGAATGTAGAGTTCGATTATTCGGATGTGAAGGGTGACTTGGTTGCTCGTGCAGATAATACGACTAACGGATTGACGATAGCTAACAACGGCGCGATTGACGTAGTGTGTGGAAGCTTCGGTCATTATCAACTGCCTGTCACTATTGTTCCGACGCAAGTAGGTGACTGGGAGAATACGGTTTACGTAAAGGATCCTATCACGGAACTGGAAATCGCGGTTGAGTTGACGGCTAATGTGCTGGCTATAGATGAGGTAGTGATTCCGATCGAGAACGGAGAATGGAATGCCAATACAGAAGTTCCCGGAACGAACGCTTCTGCCATCATCGATACGGACGTAGAAATTAAAACGAATGTAACGTTAGAGAATCTGACTGTTAGCGAGAACGTCAACGTGGTGGTAGTGAGTGGAAATGTGAACGTAGGTAGTTTGACGATAGAAGAAGGAGCTACGGTTGTAGTGAAGGACGGCAATACTTTGACGGTCGGTGATGGGAACTCCAAGGAATTGACGACTCAGTACGGAAACCTGTACGTAGAGAATGGCGGTAAGGTTGTTCTGCACGAAGGTGAGTTGCGCGTGGATGGCTTCTACTTGGATGCTTCCCTTGGTTCGATGACGTCTCATACTCAGGCTTCCTCGGGTCAAGTTAAAGACCAGCATAAGAGACTCCAAGCGAGTCATGCTTACTTCCAGATGAGCTTTGATCCGGAAGGTGCGATCACATATGGTTGGTATGACTTTACGGTACCGTTCCCGGTAAATGTTTCGGGTGGTATCTCGCGTATCGGTTCTACAGATGACCGTGTGATGGTTAGCGGTAAAGACTTCATGATCATGGAGGCTGATGAGGCGGATCGTGCTGCAGGTGGCAGAGGATGGCATAACTTATCGGGCGGCGCACTGCAACCGGGTAAACTCTATACGATCACGTTCAATTACAATCCGTCGTTCGACCAGAACACCTTCCGCTTCGCATGGAACGGTGTAGGCTCGCTGCAGAATGGTAACAGCTATATAGCACAATATGCAACCGGCGGTGATGGAACCAAGAACGGTTTGAACGGTATCGGTAATGGTATGTTGTGCCACGGCTATCCGGCAGGTTCATTCGTGCATATCCAGGCATTTGACCATAGTTCGAATGCGTATGAAATGGTAACCGGTAATGTGTCATTTGCTGTGGGTTCCGCCTTCTTTGTTCAAGTAAATGCTTCCAGTACTATTAACTGGACAGTTGATGCTTCAGGAAGTCGTCCGGTATTTGCTCCGCAACGTGAGGTACGTACGGTCGATGAGTTCTTGTTGAGCTTGCGTCCTGCGGAGGACTCGTATGCCGTTGATCATCTCTATTTCTCGGCGAGCGATGAGGCTACGGAGGCGTATGTGATTGGTCATGACCTGGTTAAGATGGGTACGATGAAGGATTCGAAGGTAGCACGTATGTGGGCTACGAAGGGCGGTAAGGTGCTGTGCGATGTAGAATCGCAGTTGGTTGGCACCAAGGCTTCTGCTCCGCTGAGCTTGTTCGCGCCGGAGGCAAGTGCGTTTGAGCTGGAGGTAGAAGAGGCTCCGGAAGATGCATCACTCTTCCTGACGTACAATGATCGTGCAATCTGGAATCTGTCGATGAGTCCGTATCTGTTCGACTTGTCGAAGGGTACGACGGAGGGTTATGGTCTGCGTCTGGTAGCCGATCGTCAAACCACGACGGATATCGAGAATGGTGAAGCTGCAGAAGGCGAGAGCGGTGTACGCAAAGTACTGATTGATAATGTGCTGTACTTGATCACTCCGGACGGTAAAATGTACGATGTAGTAGGAAAAGGTGTTAAATTTTAAGATAAATTTGCACAATTCAAATATTTGTTGTACTTCGGCACGCCCTTATAAATAAGGAATCCTCCGAAGGTACAGTCGCACAGTTGTGCGAATAGCACTCCTTTTTAATAAAAAACTTCAAATAAATTAGATTTTTTATTAAAGTCTTGCATATTCCAAATATTTGTTGTACCTTTGCACCCGATATGCAAAAAAGAACGTATTACATACCGACGGTTGAGGTTCTCAACGTGAATACCGTTTTGATGCAAAGCGGTATGGCACAGATTAGCGGGAAGGGCGGATATTTGCCCCCTCGTCGTGATCCGGCGTTCTAAGGTATGTGCAAGGATAAGGGAAAAGGCTGCTGAGGCAGCCTTTTTTCGTGTGGGAATGCCGGGATGATATCCTGACGAAATGGACGTTGCTGTGTAAAGGATCAAGACAGGGCCAGGAGTGTCCGAATACTATTCGGACGAAACAGACGTTGTTATTTTGATAATACTACGCAGAGGGATTCTGCCAGATTATTCATTGCTACGCATTCGGCTCTTGTTATATTCCGCTTTTGGGGATCATAGGCCCATGGACTCAAGATTAGTACCTTCCCAGTACCAACGGCATCAAATAAGCCATCTGCCGGTTTGTAATAATCTCCAAAGCCATTATCTGCTATACATATAAACGAAAGTCCTTCTTCCAAGAGTTTCGCCTGTACACGTCTCTCATCCGGACTTATGAAGGGCGAGACCATTACTGCTCCCTTACGCGCAGCCAACACGCACGCGTTCATATAATCTCTTAACGGTTTATCATCTCCATGCTCAGCCGCTTCTACCATTACTCGGCGCACATGAACAGGCATATACCGCTCTGCCATCAGTATCGCTGCATTGCCCACTATATCGTAGTTCTGACCGCTAATTTCGACACTTCGTTGGACACAGAAATATCCGGGTTTCAGTTTTTTCGTCGCCAAGCGCTGTGGGTTCATCTGGAGGTAGTGGATCATCGTTTGGAGTTGGCCTCGATGAGACATCGGGCGAATAAAAGGCATCTCTGTGAAGATAGGATACTCGGCATGAAATGCCGAAACAACGGACGAAGTGAAAGCGGCATCAAATGCCGGGACAATGGACGATGTGAAAGCGGTATTAAATACTGGGACAATGGACGAAGTGGTTATTTGAGGTGTTTGGCCCAGCGGCGGAGATAGGTAAACCACTCCTCGGCAGATGTTGCTACGGGGTGGTTTTCTTTTGTGGCTCCGCAGACGGTTAAATAAAAATGTGCGCGGCACATTTTTGACCGCTGCGCTGTATGACCGCTATCTCTGTAAGACCGTTGCACTGAACGACCGGCACTTTCAGTGCCTGTAAGATTAAGGAGGCAGAGGTTGTTGGATTTGTCATGGACGAGGGTGCCGGCATAGGGATGGGGGATGAAGACAGCGAGGCCGACAGTTTCTTTGGCGTATTTGACGGTGTCGTTGACGGGCCAATCCGTACCCCAAGAGGCTAACAAAACTCCGTTTGGTAATTGAAGATTTAAGATTTTTGAATTTTGATTTTCTCCTTTGGCAGGGATGGTTTGGACGCCGGTACAGAGGCCGGAGAGGGTGTCGGAGAGGAGAACGTCGCAGCGAAGGTCGCGGTGACCGGCACGCATGGTGTAGCGGATGGTCATATTAACCAGGGGACTAGGAACACTAGGCGCCCTAGGATCACTAGGAATCTGCCAGCCGCGGACGGAGACTTCGATGGTAGCGGATGTGCGGGACTGCGAGACGATACGCTGGGTGCGTTCGGCAACGGGTTCGATGTGGACGTGCTTTTGGCCGTTCCAGTACTTGACGGAGCCGACACCGACCGTGCCGGAGACGCGGAGGATGTCATCGCCGTAACCGAGGGCGAGGAGGGAGTCGTTGGGGTACCAATGGCTTTGCGCGAGTTCGAGTTGGGGTGTGCGTTTGCAGTAGGGGTCTATCGTTTGCTTTTTATCGAAATAGATCCGGTAGGCCATGAGCTCGGACTCAACGGCTACGCCGTGGTGGTGGAGGGAATGGTAGGTGTCGCCTTTGCCGATATAATTGGGTAAAGTGTCGGTCCATTCGGTGATGGGATAGCAATGGCGGACTTTGGTGCCTTCGGTGAGGACGGCATAGCCCGGTCGGACAGAATCGGCGGGGGTGCCGATACGCCAGAAGGAAGTAGCTATGCGCGGCTG
>Ga0247611_10006345_pt1 | contig 15224 bp, 16 predicted proteins | sample 177DNAGHGhighgp2_FD_192422 | JGI IMG/M metagenome (GOLD analysis project Ga0247611, IMG submission 192422) | Sheep rumen microbial communities from Palmerston North, Manawatu-Wanganui, New Zealand - 1770 DNA GHGhigh gp2 | ecosystem: Host-associated > Mammals > Digestive system > Stomach > Rumen...
GAAGTAGCCGTCCGTACCACTGGCAATCATAGCGCGGGCAATAGCCTCATTGCCCTTCATCAGTTTCAGTTCTTTTGCCATGTTTATTTCTCTTTTTTCTTGTTTAACACTGTTTTTTGTAGACGGAGATCACACCGTCGGGGCATACCATAGCGCAGCTGGCGCAGCCGATGCACTTGTCATTCACGGTCTGGGTATAGTTGTAACCTTTGCCGTTCACATTTTTCGATAGCTCGAGGCACTGCATGGGGCAGGCAGCAAGGCATACGCCGCAGCCTTTGCAATGTTCGGTATCGATTACGATTTGTCCTTTAAATGCCATAATATTAGTTTTATGTGATTAATAATTGTTGTAAATTGATGTCAAAATTACGATTTGCAAAGATACAATCTTTTTTTCAATTAGACAAATAATTTTTTACAGTCCAAAATACTGTTGTTTGTCCTGTGCGTGAAAAGGTGTCGGAATATGGTGTGTATTAAAGGGAAATTGAAAAGTGAAAAGTGAAAAGTGAAAGGTGAAAAATGAAAGGTGGAAGGCGAAAAGTGATTTGAATTCGTTAATTCGTCAATTCGTTATTTCGTAAATCGACTAACACATTAACACATTAACGCGTTAACACATTCCGCGAATAAATGGTTATGTCATTTTTTTTTTGTAATTTTGCAGTTCGAAAAAACTCACACCTTATGGCTATCGAAGAAGAAAACAAACTACCCGTTAATACTGCCGCCGAATATAATGATGAGAGCATCATCCATCTTGAGGATATGGAGCATATCCGGCTGCGTCCGGGCATGTATATCGGCAAACTTGGCGACGGCTCGTCGCATGACGACGGCATTTATGTCCTCATCAAAGAGGTGATAGACAACGCCATTGATGAATTCACGTCGGGTTTCGGCCGCCGCATCGATATGACCATCAACTTTGCCGATCGCAAAGTGAGTATCCGCGACTATGGCCGTGGCATCCCTTTGGGCGTGATGGTCGAGGCTGTCAGCCGCCTCAACACTGGTGCCAAGTACGACAGCAAGGTGTTCCAGAAGTCGGTGGGCCTGAACGGTGTAGGTACCAAGGCAGTGAACGCCTTGTCCAGTTGGTTCCGTGTGCAGTCGTTCCGAGAGGGTAAAACCCGCATCGCCGAATTCTCCGAAGGGAAGTTGACTTCCGACAGCGGCATCATGGAGCATCCGTTGCCCGAAGGCCCCGAGAGCACGGGCACGCTGGTGGAGTTTATCCCCGACGGAAAACTCTTCGGCAACTATCACTTCATCGGTGAATATGTCGAGCGGCGCGTGTGGAACTATTGCTACCTCAACCGTGGGTTGATATTCTACTACAACGATCGCCGTTACTATTCCAAGAACGGCCTCCTCGATTTGCTTCAGAACAATCTGGAGGGCGAGCCGCTCTATCCTGTCATCCACATCAAGGACGAGGACTTCGAGGCCGCTTTCACCCATGTCAATGGGCAGAACGGCGACTATTACTATTCATTCGTCAACGGGCAGCACACCACCGAGGGCGGCACCCACCAGAGCGCCTTCCGCGAAGACTATGCCCGCGTGGTGAAGGAGTTTTACAACAAGAAGGAGTTTTCGCCCGAGGACATCCGACAAGGATTGGTCTGTGCGCTGTGTGTGCGCATCCAGGAACCCGTCTTCGAAGCTCAGACCAAGACCAAACTCGGCTCCACCCATCTGGCTCCCAACAAGCAGGACGGCACCAACGACAGCCCCTTCCTCAAAACCTATATCCTTGACATCCTCAAGCGGCATCTCGACAACTATCTCCACATGCACACCGAGACCGCCGACGCCCTGCTGGAGAAAATCCAGCGCAACGAGAAGGAGCGCAAGGACATTGCCGGTATCAAGAAACTGGCCAAGGAGAGCAGCCGCAAGGCCAGTCTCAACAACAGCAAGCTGCGCGACTGCCATGTGCATTACAACTCCAACCACCCCCGTCGGCTGGAGAGCACCATTTTCATCACCGAGGGTCTCTCGGCCAGCGGCAGCATTACCAAGAGCCGCGATGTGGACACCCAGGCTGTGTTCAGCCTGCGCGGAAAACCCCTCAACACTGTCTCGGTGGGCAAGGCAGAAATCTACAAGAACGAAGAACTGAACCTGCTCCACAACGCCCTCGACATCGACGATGGCATGGAGAACCTCCGCTACAACAATGTGGTCATTGCCACCGATGCCGATGTCGACGGCATGCATATCCGCCTGCTGCTGCTCACCTTCTTCCTCAAATTCTATCCCGAATTGGTGCGCACCGGACATGTGTATATCCTCCAGACCCCCCTGTTCCGAGTCCGCAACAAGCAGAAGACCGTCTATTGCTACAGCGACGATGAACGCATAGAAGCCCTACACAGCATCAGCAACCCCGAAATAACACGATTCAAAGGTCTCGGCGAAATCTCGCCCGACGAGTTCAAGGGGTTCATCAACCAGGACATGCGTCTCGACCCCGTCATCCTCCACAAGGATTTCGACACCCAGGGGGTACTCCGTTTCTATATGGGGCAGAACAGCAACGAGCGCCGCGAGTTTATCATGCGCAATCTCCGTGTCGAGGACGACGAGAGCATCGTTGTGGCATAAGGGGACTGAGTGGCACAAATCAACCTACCCCCTTGTCTCTCTCTAGGGGGTGAGTTATTCTCGAATAATCTCAATGGGAATCCTACTGCAGCGGGATGAGCCTGATGTGGTCGAGCATGGCCCGGTTCACGTCCATGGGGCTCATGTTCTGATTGTCCATCTCGTAAATCAGCAGCAGCGTCTGCTGCCCTTGGTTCAGGTGTACGCGCACGGAGGTGCTGTATCCCCAGTTGTTCCAGATGTCCTTGCCCCTTTGCGGGAAGACGATGCTGCCCACACGCTTACCGTTGCACCACAGCATGCGGCTGGCGCAGCTGTTGCCCGACAGGGGGCTGCCGCTGCCGTTGGCGTAGCGGAAGTCCACTAGATAGTCGCCCTCGGCAGGCACATCCAGCGGTATCTCTATTCGGGTGTTCTGGGTTGAGGAAATCTCCACGGCGCCGCTGCAACCGTATCCGCGGCACTGCTCGAACGTCGAGGGGGCTGCAAAGGCCGACATGTCGTACTGCAACTCGTTGCCCACCCCGAAGTGTATCAATGGCTCGCTAGCAAAGCTCTCCAAGCCGTTGGAGTCGACAGCCACCACTTGGTATTCGGCATAACCCTCTTCGTCTTGTATGTCGAAATAGTTGCCCTCGATGCGGCTCTCGGGCTGCAGTGCAATGACGCTGCCGTTGCGGAGTATCTTGTATTCTTTGGCTCCCGCCACCTGTTGCCACGACATGCGTGTCGCTCCGTCCATCCATGCGTTGGGTGTGCTCGGCGAGAACGTCACCTCCTGGGTGGCGAACATATCGTAGCGGCCGAACTCGTTGTTCATCACCAGACGGACGCTGTGTTTTCCGGTCAACGACGAAGGCACAAAAGCATCCTTCTGCTTCTTGCCGTCTACATAGCAGGCCCTCACCCTGTCGCCATAGCCTTGAACGCTGATGTCGAGAATGGCCTTGCGGTATTTCAGATTGTTCAACTGCTTGTTGTTTGCCCATCCTTTGGGCACCAAGGGACGGAACGTCATGCCCTCGTCCGTCATTTCTATGCCTGCAAACACGCGGAGCGGAATGCTCAGGTTTGCGGCTATGCTCAGCAGCGAGTTGGCCGAATTGGAAGCCGTGGCGGTAGTGCCGGTGGTGGCAACGGCATTCTCCATGTTTGTGGCCATCAACGCGGCGGTGCGGTAGATGGAGGCAATGCCGTAGGTTACCGCCTGCGGGCATTTGGCCTGGGCCACAGCCCACAGCCAGTAGGCCTGCACGTAAGGCCACAACGCGTTGTTGTGGTAGGCATACACGTCGGGAATCTGCGGTGCGAAGCAGGTGACGCCGTAGGGGGTCGACTCGACCGACTGCGACAGCCGCTGCACCCGCTGCGGGTCGGCAATGCCGAAAAGGATGCACAACGCCTCGCCCAGCGTCTCGCTGCGCTGCGACACTATCTGGTTCACCCGGCCATAGCGGTACTGGCTGTAATAGCCCCGGCTCTCAATCCACAAGTGGTTGTTTATGCCCTCCTTTATGCGCTGTGCCGTCTGCATGAAATGCTGCGACGATGTGTTGTCGCCCGACATGCGCGCCATCTTCGCGGCAATCTCGTTAGCACGGAAAAACAGGGCGTTGGTGCTCAGGCATTCCGACTGGGCAATGTCGGCAGGCTGCATCCAAAGCGGATATACCTCCTTGCGGATTCCCGCCACCGACATCTCGCCGCGCACCAAACCCGTCTGGCTGTCGTAAATCATGTTCTCGTCCTGCATCAGGCTGTGGCGCACAATCTCGTAGCACTGTTTCAGCCACTGCCTGTCGCCCGTGACCAGATAAACCTCCCAGGCACCCAGCACCCACACCGCACGGTCCGTCGACACCGGCCATGCACCGCCTGTGCCGTCGTCCTGCAGTATCTTCCCCTGCCACACTCTGGCCATCAGGCTCGCTTGTGCCGCCGTGGGGTCGATCAATGCCAGCGAAAGGAATGTGCCGTAGCTCAGGTCGCGTGTCCACACCTCGTCGCGGAGCTTGCTTGCGTGCAGACTGCCGTCCTTGCCCCACAAGGTGGTCAGCTCATCCAGCGACAGGTTGTATAACGTATTGCTCACCGTCATGTCGCAGGCAAACTGGGGGAACCGCCCCGTCGACGCCTGCTGAATCCACTTCCGATGGTCCAGCGTGCTCGTCAGGGCATTGTCCGCCACAATGTCGGCGTGGTTCTTACCCTCCACAATTTGGCGGGGGTAGAGCGAGAACGTTTCGGACGAGTATAAAGGTGCATCCTGCGCCACTGCAACATGGCTCAAGACGATAAAAAGCAATAGTATAGACAGTTTCCTCAACATGCGCATGATTATTTGTGGTGCAAAGATACAAAAAAAAATTGAATTCCAATTTTTATTCGTATCTTTGCAAGTCGAAAGTAAAACCTAAAAACATCACTACTATGTCAGATACCGATTTAGAAGACAGGATTGCCAATGTGCTCTGCGACGTGCTAGATGAACCCGAAGCCTATACAGGATGTGTCCTGGCCATCAACAAGAAAACGCTCGAAGTCACCCTTGCCAACCCCTCCTCGCTCGGCAAGGATTATGCCACCTATCCCATCGACTCCTTCATCACCAACAACGACGAGGGCGACATTGACCTTGACCTATCCGAAATCAGCTATGTCGCCAGCCGCCACGAAGGGTGACACCCTTCCGCTGTCTCCCGTCGAGCACCATCCCCTCCATCCCTTCCTGCCGCCGCAGGCAAGGCTATTGATGCTCGGCAGTTTTCCCCCACCTCGGGCGCGCTGGTGCATGGACTTCTTCTATCCCAACCGCACCAACATGATGTGGGAAATCTTCGGTCTTGTCTTTTACAATGACGCTTCCCGCTTGGTTGATGTCCCGAACAAGACGTTCCGTAAGGACGAGATAGTCCAGCTGTTGCTGCGGCAGGGTATTGCCATCTTCGACACTGCCCAAGCAGTGCGGCGGCTTCAGGGAAATGCCTCCGACAAGTATCTCGAAGTGGTGCAAAAAACCGACATTCCTGCCTTGTTGCAATCCATTCCCCTGTGCCATGATATAGTCTGCACTGGTCAGAAATCTGCCGAAACACTTTGTGAGGATTACGGCGCGGCAGTGCCACGAATGGGAGAGACGAGCTCCTTCTTCATTGCCGGCCGCGAGATGCACCTGTGGCGGATGCCCTCCTCTTCGCGTGCGTTTCCCATGAAAATAGAGGAGAAGGCTCGCTACTATCGAGCCATGATGCAGCAGGTGGGGTGCTTGTGAGTATCAGTTTTGCTTCTTGCCACTTTTCAGCACAATCCGTGTTATCTCCGGCGTTGCCCCAACGCGGGCGGGAAAGATGGTCTCGCCCAGTCCTATGTTGATATACAGCTGTTGGTTCCCTTTCCTATACAGTCCTTTCGACTGTTTGTAGAAATGCCCTATCGGGCTCCATCCCAGCAGTGAGAACTGCATCGCGTGCGTATGTCCCGACAGGGTGAGCGGGATGTCCTTGCCTATCACTCCCATGTCCCAATGCGTCGGGTCGTGGCTTAGCAGGATGTGGAACATGCCCTCTGTGCCGTGCATGGCCTTGTACAGGTCTCCCCGCTTGGGGAAATGCGGCGAGGTGCTTGTATTCTCCACCCCCACAATGGCTATCGAGTCGTCCCCATGGTGCAGCACCCAGTGCTCGTTCATCAGCAGTCGCCATCCCATCGCCTTTTCGCGGGCTATTACCTCTGCTTTGCCCTCCTCAGGACTCATTGTGCTGTCGCTCCGAATTATATAGGGGCAGTAGTCGTGGTTGCCCAGAATCGACACCACGCCGTCGCGGGCTTTCAGCCTGCGCAGGGCTTCTTCGGTGGCATCCAGCTCATTGGGCGAGATGGTGACAATATCCCCCGTAAAGGCTATCAAGTCGGCGTCAAGACGGTTCACCTTATCCACCATCCGCTGCAGCGTACCTGTGCGATAGCGGAACGACCGCGAATGGATGTCGCTCAGCTGTACGATAGTGTAGCCGTCGAAAGCCTTGGGCAGATTGTCAAAGGCCACCTCTACGGTTTTGACACGCACGCAGTTCCTCTCTATCAGAATGCCATAGCCCATCAGCAGCACAGGCACCGCAAGCGAAAGCAGTCCCCAGGCAAAACACCGCTTGAACGACAGTCCGAGAATCCATGCCAGCAGTCCCGCCACTGCCACATCAAGCACGGCCAGTGCCACCCAGCACACACCCAGAATAACAACTACGGAAATAACCTCAGTGGACATAAACTAGTATCAATTCATCATTAATGCCAAAACCATAAAACCTGCAATCAACGAATAGGTGGCCAGCTTCTGGTAGCCGTGGGCATGGGTCTCGGGAATCATCTCGTCGCTCACCACATACAGCATGGCGCCACCGGCAAAGGCCAGCATCACAGGCAGCAGGTAGGTGGAAATGGCACCCATGCCATATCCGATCCATACCCCTACCACCTCCAGCAGCGCGATGGCCAGCGAGATGACAAAGGCGCGCCACTTCTTCACCCCGGCAAGCAGCAGCGGGGCAATCACCACCATCCCCTCGGGGATGTTCTGCAGCGCAATGCCTAACGTCACCGCCCAGGCATCCGCCGTCTCTTCGGCGTTGAAGCCCACGCCCGCAGCCATACCCTCGGGTAGTTTGTGCAGGGCGATGGCCATGACAAACAGCAGTATGCGGTTGATGGAAGCGTTATTCCGGTGTTCCTCCTGGTCGAGGCCGGTAATCTTGTGCATGTGGGGTGTCACCCAGTCCAGCACATTCAGAAACAGTGCACCCACCGCCACACCTATCAGTGGCAGCCACCAGCCTGTGGCACCCGCCTGTTCCACCGCTGGCACGATTAGTCCCAGCGTGGCCGCAGCCAGCATGATGCCGGCGCAGAAACCCAGCACCGCGTCATTCCACTTGTGGGGCAGCTCTTTGATTCCGAAGCCTATCAGTGCGCCTATCACCGTGGCCAGACTCAGTCCTGCGGCACTCAGCCATACCTGTGTCATCATATCCTGTCCGTGGTGTTAAGGGTCAGTCTTTGAGCAGTTGGGCCGAGTGGTTCTTTGTGTCCACCTTGCCGATAGCATCCACAATCATCCCCTGCTCGTCGATAACATACGTCGTGCGCAGCGTGCCCTCGGTCTCGCGGCCATACATCTTCTTTGTCCCCCAGGCCTCATAGGCCTTCAGAATCGTCAAATCGGTGTCGGCAATGAGAGGAAAAGGCAGCTGGTATTTCTCTTTGAAACGCTGGTGCGAAGCTGCTGAGTCACGGCTCACGCCCACCACGGCATAGCCCAGTGCCATAAAACGCTCGTAATTGTCTCTCAAGTCGCAGGCCTCGGCAGTGCAGCCTGGCGTGCTGTCCTTGGGATAGAAATAAAGCACCATTTTTTTGCCAGCAAAGTCGGTCAGGGAAATCTTGTTCCCGTTCTCGTCGTAGCCCTCGAAATAAGGGGCCTTGGTTCCTGTCTGTAGCATAGTACAATACTTTTTCCTCATAACGCAAAATCTCTTTTTTTATTGAACCTACATGATTTTTTTAGTGCGATTGTAACATTTTCGGTATCTTTGCATCTAATACAGGCAGATGATACACAGGAAAACACATAGCGACAGCGGCGGACAGCCAGGCACCGAAGAGGCGTTTATGGCCATGGTGAAGCGCAACGAGGCACTGATATACAAAGTGTGCCTTGCCTTCACACGCCAACGACGCGACGAGGTGGAGGACCTGAAGCAGGACATCCTGTGCAACCTGTGGCGGGGATACGAGGGGTTCAGGAAAGAGAGCAAAGAGAGCACCTGGATATATAAGATAGCGCTGAACACCGGCATCCAGTACTACCACAGGAACGAGCGGTTGCCTCTCACCGAAGAGTTGACCTCTCAGATGGCCGAACGCTATGTGGGCGAGGACGACAGCCGCCAGCTGGACAGGATGTATGAGTTGATACACCGGCTGGATGACGAGGAGCAGAAGCTGGTCTACCTATATATAGACAATGTGAGCGGGAAGGAGATGGCCGAGGTGTTGGGCATCTCTGAGGGGAACGTAAGGATAAAGATGTTCCGAGTAAAAGAGAAACTTAAAAGAATGGCGCAATATGAAAAGGACTGATTTCGATTTGGATGAAATGCAACAGCTATGGCAGAAGCAGAGCCGTGCGCTGGAGGGGCGCAGCCTCATCAGCGAGGACGAGATGCGGCGTGCCATCCAGCGCACACGTAAAGCCGAGGTGCGACCGTTGCACCTATGGCGACGGGTTGCCGCTGTGGCCGCAGTGCTCATAGTGGCTGCCGTGGCAGTGTGGCAATGGCCCGCACAGCCCGCCACTCCACAGCTGGCTGAAGCGGCCCAAGGCCCTCGGAATAATCAGAATAATCAGAAAACTCAGAGTACTCAGAGTATTCAGAGTATTCAGAATACTCCGACCTCCCCAACCCTTATAGCCGAGTCCCCGGCTCAAAAGGATGTCGAAAGCCGTGTGGCGGCACAGATAGAGGAATTGCCACAGTTTATTGCTCCTGTGGCGGTGGAAGAGGTGGCAGCAGACGAAACCCTTCTGGCCCAAGCTCCAGCCCCACAGAAAACCGTATGGCCCAACCGGCAATCAGCCACCGACACCTTGACAGTCTATACCACGCGGCTGGTGCAATACGGCACCCCCAAGCGCAAGTCGCTCACCGAAACCCTCTTCGAGCCAGTCCTGGCTAGCCTATAGAAAATAATAGAACAGAATTAATTCATATAAAGCAATGAAAAAGACGCTCATAATAATCATGTTTGCTATAGCAGGGCTCACTGCCATGGCGCAATATCAGCCTGTGAGAATGGTGCAGCCGCTCAATGTGTCGCACTACCGAAGCCTTGTTGTTAATGTGTATGGCAATGGGCATGTCAATGTAGTGCAGGACGTTGACGACTATGTGGTCTTCCATCTCTGTACGGCAGACGACACTGCCACCCTGCCCGACGGGATAATGAGAGTGTGGGACTCCGATTTCGGATATGGCGATATAGGGATAACAAGCTATCCTACAGTGCTAAATGTGGAGTTACATCTGAAAACCGACAACCTCTATATTTCGGCATGCGACTACAGCACCGTCAGTCTCACCTCGGCCAACAACAGGGACTCCCTTGTCTATCACAGCCTGACGCTACAGGCCGACGACCATGCCACCACTATGACGGAAAGGCATGTCCACGCCGAGACAATAAAGCTGAGAGCCTCCTACTTCGGTCTCGTGCGGTGCTATAGTTATACCAGCCCCTTGCACGAAGAGACCCTTTGGGGCAATGGAATCATCCGTGTCGGAGTGCGCAATGGAGAGTATGACCTTTCCATGGCAAAGGAAATGACCACTTTGGGCAACACTCGCATGTCAATGGTTCAGTACAAACCCATCGAGCGGGTGCACCTCAGCCTCCTTGCCGGCTTCCACAACTGGGGTACCAGCCAGCTCAACGGCCTTGCTGGAACGGAGTACGTTTTCGACTACCGCGATGTGGCCTACTGGGAGCGAAACGCCTGGGAGGATGCCGCCTCGGCGCGCACCAATCTCGGTAACCTGCAGCTGGAACTGTCGTATGACATTGTCGCCCGCGAACACTACACCATCGGCCTCGGCCTCGGCTATGAGCGGAACAGCTATCGCCTGCGCCACCCCTTCGTGTCGTGGGTCGAGGCTACCGACATCCCTGTGCAGACCAGCAAAATCAACACAACCCTTTTCGACTACACCGGCTTCACCATCCTGCCCGAGATAGGCGTGATGTACAGGGGACGCGACCAAGTCCCCGGCTCGTGGAGTACCCGTTTCACCACCAACTATCTTGCAATGCCCATCCAGTTCACCTACCATGCCGACCGCCACCACACCAAGGGCTTCCATGCCGGCGTGGCAGTGATACCGGGCATGGCAACCACAAAGGGAACGCTGACGCGTCATTTCAGCGGCTACGGCGGAAAAACGTGGGCTAGCTATAGTTATGTCACAGGCGATACCACGTGGGGTTTCATTCGCTACGATGCCCACGACGAGCAGTCTGTCAAGGTCAACGCCAAGGTCGATGTGCGGCTGACAGTAGGTTGGGCCAACTGGAGCGTGTTTCTGCAACTCTCCACCGTACCCGTGCTGGCCGACGAGCGCACCTTGGGACTCTACCCGATGAAACTGGGACTCAAAATACAGCTATAGGGAGCAAAAGATGAAGGAATTAGAACCAAGAAACATCGTCAATTAAAACACAATCATACAATTCATCATGAAAAAGAGATTCTTGTTAACAATATTGCTGATGCTTGTGGTGGCCGATGCTGCTCAGGCACAGGAGAAGAAAGTTTTTGACTGGAAGAAAATGACAGTGGGCGCCGAGTTTGTCCATAATATCACCAAGGGATACCAATACAGCAATACCACCATCCTGCTCGACCATCCCAACAACAGCGTCGATATCCGTGTGATGTATGACCATGGGCGGTACTGGACGCTGGGGGTGTACGGCGGTTTCCGCCTTTGTCGTCGGACACAGGTGGCCGAAGAAGAGGTACCCGCAGGTGACTACCGAATCCTTCTAAACCGCTCCGTTTATGTCAACGAACCCCAAGCCATGTTCGGCCTCGAGGCAGACTTGCACCTGCTGCCCCTCATTGGGGCGGACAGCCCTTGGTACGACATCTACGCCATCGGGCGCATAGGCTCCACCACGCAGGACCTCGACATGACCATCGGTCTTGGCTTCGCCTACTGGCCGTGGAAATGGGGCTGCATCTACGGCAATGTCGGCACCGGGTCGGCAGGATTTCCCTACGGTTTTCTCGATGTGCAGAAAATCCGCTTGCAGGTGCGTACCGGAATCAGTATCAGACTTTAATCCACATTTAATAATAACAAAACTAAAAGGTTGCGCCCGACACGTACAAGGGATTATGTAATGAAAAAACTGTTTGTCATGCTGTTTGTTGCCACTTCACTGCTGGCAGTTTCCTGCAAAAAAGACAACACCGTGAAACTTGCCAAAACAGAATGGCAAGCCACCTTGACTCAGCCAGGTTTCAATGGTGTGTATGACATGGTTTTCGAGACCGACAGCACAGGCTTTATGGAAATCGATTTGTCGGGAGATGTGGATAACGAGTCCTTCGACGAGACATTCACATACACTTTTGACGGCAAATCATACGGGGTTTTGACCATCGAGGACGACATCCAAGAGCCGTTCACCTATGATGGTGCAGCCAAAACCATTACCGTTATGCTTAATAAAGAACAGGTAGAGGAGATGGGCGTGGACCGCATCGTGTTCCATCAGCATTAATTGTGCCGTAGCATGATTTTTTCCTTGACGTTTCAGAAAAAAATAGTATATTTGCATCTCAGTACTTGCGAACAACAGAATGCATTGGTGGATGAAAATTAATCTGTTATAATCATTAAAAAGGTTGCGCCCGGCACGTATCAGGGCAGTTGAAAATGAAAAAAACACTGACAATGATTGTCGCACTTGCTATGGGCGTTGCCTTTGCCAACGCGCAGAATTCCTTCAACACCCCTGTGGCCGACGAGACCATGGGCGCCGAAACCGTCGAGATGGTCGAGGCCATCCCTGTCGACATGAGCCAGCCTATGCAACTAACCGATGCCTCCTTCGCCGACGAACAGGCTGTTCAAACTGTGCTCGCCGACTATGTGGACAATCCAAAGCAGACTACCGCCGCCATCCTGAGTATTCTGCTCGGTGACTTCGGTGTGGGACATTTCTACACGGGTCAGACCCTGCGCGGGGTGCTGGACGTTATCTTCTTCTGGACAGGTATCCCTGGCATCATTGGTATCGTCGAAGGCATTATTTGGTTGACCGACACAGAGGAGGAGTGGGCTGCCCGCGTTGAAGGGTGGAATAATAAGAAATAGGATTTCTCCCCATTGTTTTAACCCAAATCGGTCATTATCCGACTTTTCAATCGGATAACCGCACTCAGCGGACGGCACGCCACGACCCTCTTGGGTCGTTCAATCCTGGCTCGATGTTGCGTCCTTCTCGGCTTGTTATCCGTTATCATGTCGAGTAACGATGCTATAAAGATACTATAACGATGCAGGATTGAACGGCCCCTCTCCGTAGTGAGGGGAAAACGTTGCCGCTCCAAGGTGCTGGGCGGGTTGGCCGAAAAGGGTACGGGGCAGGGCTTATCCCCGTGCATCGCACGGTTCGGCAGTTAGTCCGCAGGTGTTTTCTGTTTCCTAACGACCGATTTATGTTAAACATGAGAGGGCGTCCCTGATGGTTAGGGACGCCCTCTCTTTGTTTTGGGAGCTTGCGGTTTAGCGTGTCAGCATGTATTGCAGCACTTGGCACAGGCGGGTGTTGGTCTCTGAAATCTCACCGCTGCCATCTACGGAAATGAGACGGCCGGAGACTTTGTAGTAGTCGAGTACCGGGCGGGTCTTGGCCTCGTATTCCTCCAGACGGTGACGGATGACCTCCTCGGTGTCGTCGCTGCGGTTGGAAACCATGGCGCGTTCGTGGATGCGACGCACCAGCTCTTCCTGCGGCACGTCGATGGAGATGACGGCGTCCAGTTTGCGTTGTTTCTTCTGGAAGAGGAATTCCAGCATCTGGCATTGCTGAACGGTGCGGGGGAAGCCGTCGTAGATGATGGAGGGCTGGGGCTTTTCGGGCAGCGGGTCGTCGGGGCCGAGACCACAGGCGCGGCGCAGCCGCAGCTGGTCCCACTCGTCAAGGAGCTCGTTGCGACCGCTGTCGAGGGCTTTGGCGATGAGCCCTACCACAATGTCGTCGCCCACCAGGTCGCCACGGTTCATGATGTCCTTGACGCGGAGCCCAAGCGGAGTGCCTTGTGCCACTTCGTTGCGGAGCATCTCGCCGGTGGAGAGGTGGATGAGGTCGAATTTCTCGGCCAGCAGGGTGGCTTGGGTGCCTTTGCCGGCACCGGGGGCGCCGAACAGGATGATGTTTTTCATACCTTTAAATCTGTTATTAAGTTAATGTGTTAATGTTTGGTTGGTTCCAGTTATTTGATGGAGAGTTTCTTTTTCATCTCGGGCGAGAGGGCATCCTTGTGGATGAGGATGGTGATGGTCTTGTAGCGGAAGTAGGCTTTGCTGGCGTAGAACATGCCTTTGTAGTCGCCGTTGTAGGCTCCCCAGCTGTTTTTGACCATGTAGTATTCGTTGCCCAGCTGGTCCTTGGCAGTGCCGTAGATGAGCATGAGGTGGTCGTCGTTGGTCTCGTGGTTGTCCCATCCCAGCTGGCGTTCCTGCGGGGTGACCCAACGTTGGGGAGTGGGGCGTGTGGCGGACTCGTCCAGGATTTCCTTGGCGGTCATGCCGGTCCAGTGGGCGAGGTCGCTGCCTTTGAGGTCCGGGGCGTTCATGGTGGTGGCGGGGAGGACGCAGAAGCCGTTGCGTGAGTTCTGGCGGAAACCGGGCTCGCTCACATCGCTGTCCCAGCCTACGGGATAGCCGTGGGCGACGGCATAGTCGGTGATGGCCAGCAGCTCGTCGAGGGGAACGTTGTAGGAGAGGTCGTGGCGCCAGTTGTCGGGGCTCTCGACGGCGAAGGTCGTGTAGTAGGGGTAGTGCAGGAAGGAGGTGATTTGGATATAGTCGTCGGCTTTCAATCCCGTTGAGGCGTAGAACGACTGCGGGGTGTAGCTCTTGCCCTGGTAGGTGAACCGCTCGGGAGGCACGCCCAGATAGACGTCGTGCACGGCACGGATGGCTTTCATGCAGAGCAGCTGGTAGTTCTCATCGCTTTGCAGACTGTTGTTGCCTGCGGCGGCTTTGACCATGGGGTTGACCATGGAGCTGAGTTCGCTGTGGTTGGAGATGGTGTCGCGGTACATGGCACCGGGGCGCATCAGCTCTTCGGGCACCAGGCCGTAGCGTTCCATGCAGTGCAGTAGGTCGCCGAAGCAGCCCCCTTGGCTGAATCCGATGTCGCCGTGGGTGCGGATGGAGGCCATGGCGCGGTCCATATAGTCCCAATAGGCGGTATACATCTCGCTGAAGTCGTAGGTGCCTTTGCCCATACGCAGGAGCTCGGCTTCGATGAATGCCATGCCGCTGTAGTCCCAGCAGGTGCCGGCTTTGCCTTGGTTTTTGACCGAGGTGACGGGGAGCTCCTTGGTGACAGTGAATTTATAGCCTTCGTTGTTGTTCTGGGGCGACTTGGGTTGTGCCCAGACAGCGGTACTTGCCAGTGCCGCAGCAAGGATAAGGGTGGTTCTCTTCATGATGATTCCATTTTTTTCAGGATGCAAAGATACAAAAAATAAATTGAAAAGTGAAAAGTGAAAAATGATTTCAATTCTCAATTTTCAATTTTCAATTCTCAGTGGGTTATAGGCCGAAGCGGGCGGTGCCAGCGCAGCGTTCCAGTTCCACGCGGGCGGTCATGCAGCTGTGCAGGCATTCGACATAGGCTTGCTGCAACTCGTTGTAGGTGTGCTGGGCGTTGATGACTTCGAGCAGGGAGGTCTCGCCGCGCCGGTAGGCATACATCTTGCCGTCGAGTACCTGACGGGCGTTGTGGAGGATGACGCTGTTGAAGTCGGCAAGACG
>Ga0247611_10006346_pt1 | contig 15222 bp, 9 predicted proteins | sample 177DNAGHGhighgp2_FD_192422 | JGI IMG/M metagenome (GOLD analysis project Ga0247611, IMG submission 192422) | Sheep rumen microbial communities from Palmerston North, Manawatu-Wanganui, New Zealand - 1770 DNA GHGhigh gp2 | ecosystem: Host-associated > Mammals > Digestive system > Stomach > Rumen ...
TTGTGATGCCTAACGGCAGCGTGAACACCGATTTGTTCACCGATGATATGATGAACGATTTGATTCCTTATGTAGAATCTCATTACAATGTTTATACCGACAAAGATCACCGCGCTTTGGCAGGTTTGTCAATGGGTGGTTTGGAAACCCTGAATGTTTCATTGTTACACTACAACAGCTTTGCTTATGTATTCCCATTGAGTACGGGTTGGTTTACTGCTAGCAAAGATCTCTATGCTAAATGGGAGCCATACTTGAAAGAACATGCAGCAGCCATGAACAAAAGTTTCAAGATATACAAGTTCTATATGGGTGGCGAGGAAGACATAGCTTATCAGAATTGTATCGCTACTCGTGAAGCTTTCACTAAGGCTGGTGTAAAGCATGAGTATTCTTCTATGCCTGGCGGTCATACTTGGCATGTATGGCGTCATAATCTGCATGACTTCGCCCCATTATTGTTCAAATAAGCCATAAAGCAAGGAGGTCTCCCTCCTTGCTTCATTTTGTCATACACAACATTGATCCTATGTGTGTAACAGGAATATAATTGTTTGTATTATGAGAACAAACCTAACATCACAGATTACATTGAATCATGTAAATGTCAGCTATTACAAGCCCACGAACGCATTTGAGCAATCAAAACTGACACGACTTGAAAAGTTGCCTACCTCAATCTATGAAAATGTGGAAGAAGCTGTCAAGCAATTAGCACAGGAGATAGCTGACACCATTAGACAGAAGGAAGCTGCCTATAAACCTTGTGTGATGGTACTCACTGGTGGTGCCACCCCACGACAGTTATATACAGAGTTAGTACGCCTGCATCATGAGGAAGGATTGAGTTTCCGCAATGTAATCGTGTTTAACTTGTATGAGTTCTATCCTTTGGCAGAAGATACAGTATACAGCAATCTCAAAACTCTGAAAGAGATGCTACTCGATCAAGTGGATATCGACCCTGCTCGTATCTTCTCTCCTCCTGGCACCCTCAATCAAAACGACATCTTCAGCTTCTGTGAGGATTATGAGCGGAAGATTGTAGAAGCAGGAGGCATAGACATCTGTCTATTAGGTATAGGACGTTTAGGTAACATCGCCTTTAACGAACCTGGTTCACGTATAAACTCTACCACCCGACTCATTTTGTTGGATGCAGAATCACGTTCTGAAGCTGCACGCTCGTTTGGCAATAATCCTCCTGTCAGTTCTATCACTATGGGTATCCATACCATCCTGTCATCAAAGAAAATCTACCTCATGGCATGGGGTGAAGACAAAGCAAAGATGGTGAAAGCCTGTGTGGAGGGCAAGATGATTGACAATATACCTGCTTCATTCCTTCAGATGCACAATAATGTGCAAGTGGTGGTGGACTTATCCGCTGCTACGTTCCTTACTCGCATACACCACCCTTGGTTAGTTACTTCATGCGAGTGGACTGACAAACTGATACGCAGTGCTATTGTCTGGCTTTGCCAACAAACAGGCAAACCCATTCTGAAACTTACTAACAAGGATTACAATGAGAACGGATTAAGTGAGTTATTGGCAATCTATGGATCAGCTTACAATGTCAACATCAAAATCTTCAATGACCTGCAACACACCATTACCGGATGGCCTGGTGGCAAGCCCAATGCGGATGATACTTATCGCCCAGAACGTGCTTTACCATATCCGAAAAGAATTTTGGTATTCTCACCTCACCCAGATGATGATGTGATTTCAATGGGTGGCACTATCCGCAGATTAGTGGAACAAGGGCATGAGGTTCATATTGCATACCAAACTAGTGGAAATATCGCTGTTGGCGACGAGGAGGTGACGCGCTTCTTGCATTTTATCAATGGTTTTAACCAGTTGTTTAATGCCAATCAAGACGAGGTAATCAAGAAGAAATACAAAGAAATTAAGACTTTCCTGAAAGAGAAGAAAGATGGTGATATAGATACACGCGACATTCTGACCATCAAAGGATTAATTCGCAGAGGAGAAGCCCGTACGGCTTGTACCTACAACAACATTCCCCTTAATAGAGTACATTTCTTGGATTTGCCTTTCTATGAAACGGGCAAGATTCAGAAGAATCCATTGGGTGAAGAAGATGTAAGGATAGTACAGCATTTGTTACAGGAGATTGAGCCTCATCAGATATTTGTAGCTGGCGACTTGGCAGACCCACATGGCACCCACCGCGTGTGTACTAATGCCGTACTGGCAGCTATTGACCTTGAGAAGGAGGCAGATGCAGCCTGGCTGAAAGACTGCCGCATCTGGATGTATCGTGGTGCATGGGCAGAATGGGAAATTGAGGATATCGAAATGGCTGTACCTATCAGTCCAGAAGAGCTGAGAGCCAAACGCAACTCTATATTGCGCCACCAGAGCCAAATGGAGTCGGCTCCATTCCTAGGCAATGACGAACGGTTGTTCTGGCAACGCAGTGAAGACCGCAACCGCAACACCGCTGGCATATATGACAAGTTAGGACTGGCCTGCTACGAGGCGATGGAAGCATTTGTAGAGTATATACCTTTATAATTAACTGATTATAAATTCTCGAAAACTAAACATAACATGAAAAGAAACCTTTTATTACTAACTTTTTGCCTATTTATTGGCTGTATGTATGCACAAGAGATGGCCAATACTCGTAGGGCACGCATCATCTCACCAGAAGTAACAAAAGACAGCATTACCTTCCGCTTTCGTGCTGAATATGCTACCACTGTCAGCTTGACGGGCTCGTGGCAAGCCAGAGGAGAGTCAGCCATCGCCATGAAGCGAGATAACAATTTGGTGTGGAGTGTCACCATCCCGACCCTCCAACCCGATTTGTATTACTATACTTTCAATGTGGATGGTACCACAGTTTGTGATCCTGCTAATACATCAATAGACCGTGACGGCACCAGCTATCGTAGCATCTTCCTCGTTGATGGCGACCACTCTCGCCATTATAAAGATGCTTCTGTAAGAGGTAATGTTTCTGCCGTGTGGTATGACTCTCCTACCATTGGGGCAAAACGTAAAATGATGGTCTATACCCCTGCTGGATATGATGACAACAAAAGAGCCAAATACCCAGTACTATACCTCCTACATGGTGGTGGAGGAGATGAAGAAGCTTGGCTTTCATTAGGCCGTGCAGCTCAGATTCTCGACAACCTCATCGCCGAAGGAAAGGCCGTTCCAATGCTAATTGTAATGCCAAATGGCAACTCCAACCAGATTCAATCTCACATCAATGACATTCCTGGACAAGAGGCTTCCACTTTAGCACAAAACAACATACAATCTGACCTATATGTTACAAGTCTGATAAAGGATATCATCCCTTACATCGATAGTCATTATCGCACTATAGCCAAGAAAGAGGGACGAGCTATCTCTGGTCTGTCAATGGGTGGAGGCCATACACTCAGAACCAACTATCTTTTCCCTGGCTATTTCAACTACATCTGTCCACAGAGCACTGGTGCTCATCCTCATAATCAGAAGACCACAGCATATGCTTTCGATGAGAATACCTTGTCAAATTATCTAGAAGGCATCAAGAAAGCAGGCTATAAACTATTCTGGTTGGGTTGTGGTGATGTAGATCCTTGGTTTGCAGAAGCGCAGGACCTTGACAAACTCCTCACGCAACATGGCATGCCCCATACTTTCTATGTAACAGGTGGAGGTCATGAGTGGAAAAATTGGCGTCATTATCTTGACACTTTTGCCCCTCTGTTATTCAAATAGTGTATAATAAAGCGGATTTGTGTACTTTTCGGACACCCTTAAGTGTACATAAAGCACTAATTTTGCATCCAGAGTAATAGTTATTTAACAATCAATGAAAAAAACAAATTATTTGAAAACTATGGCGGCTGCATCAATAACTGCCATGTGTGCTTGCACCACGCCAGAGCAAGCTGACTTTAACCTCAACTGGCAGTTCTGGAGCGATAGTCAACCAACGAAAGTAAACGTGAATTTACCACATGACGCCATGCAGACAGAGACTCGTTCGGCTGATGTAAAAGAAGGTCGTCATAACGGTTTCTACCCTGGTAATGTATATCATTATGAAAAGACTTTTAATGCCGATGCCTCACTACTTGAGAAGCATGTCACCTTGTCTTTCGAAGGTGTATATCGCAATAGCAAGGTATTTGTTAACGGCACGGAGGCTGGTGGTTACAAATATGGCTACATGCCTTTTGATGTTTGCTTGGACGGTTTACTAGTGGAAGGTGAAAACACCATCCGTATAGATGTAGATAACTCACAGATGCCCAATAGTCGCTGGTACTCAGGTGCTGGCATCTATCGCCCTCTGCACCTCTTGGTCCAGGAAAAGGACTACATTGAGCAGGTGAAAGTAAGTACGCTATCAATTGCCCCAGCCAAGGTGAAAGTAGAAACCTTGCACCAAAGTGGTGTGGTAAACGTCAGCATCTACGACGGCAACAAGCAGATTGTATCTGCTGAAGGCGACAATGTGGAACTGAACATTGATAACGCCAAGTTATGGAGTGCTGAATCTCCTTATTTATATAAAGCAGTGGTGGAACTCAAGCAAAATGGCAAAACCATAGAGAAGCAAGAGAAGCCTTTTGGTGTTCGCGAAATCACTTGGAGCACACAAGGTCTGAAAGTGAATGGCAAAGATGTGTTGCTGCAAGGCGGATGCATCCATCACGATAATGGCATCCTGGGTGCTGCAGAATACGAAGATGCAGCTTACCGCAAGGTAGCTTTGCTAAAAAAATATGGTTTCAATGCCATCCGTTCATCACACAACCCATTGTCAGAGGCCATGCTGAAAGCTTGCGATGAGTTGGGTATGTACGTGATGGATGAGTTGTGGGACATGTGGTATATCACCAAGACTGAGTTTGACTATTCAAAAGACTTCTATGATAACTACGTGGAGGACATTCGCCATTTCGTTAAGAAAGACTTCAACCATCCATCAGTCATCATGTATAGTATAGGTAACGAGGTGGGTGAACCTGCTGAAGAGAAGGGTGTAGCTTTGGCTAAGGAACTGATTAATCGCCTGCACCAAGCAGATAACTCACGTCCAGTTACTGCTGGCATCAACCTGATGATTATCGGTCTGACAAAGATGGGCGTGAACATCTTCCAGCAGTCTAACTCTGCTATGATGGGTGGCGGACAGCAGATTACCAGTGAGCAGTATAACATGATGATGACAAACTCCAGTGAGCAGATGTCAATGGCGACACTCCAACCCGCTTTCGACGAAGCTACGACTCCTGTGCTCGATGCATTAGACATTGCAGGCTACAACTATGCAAGTGTTCGCTATCCAATAGAAGGCACCGCACATCCAAACAGAGTAGTAGTCGGTTCAGAGACATATCCACAAGACTTGGCCAAGAACTGGGCTATGGTGGAAGAAATGCCTTATGTGGTGGGGGACTTCATGTGGACTGCATTAGATTATATTGGTGAGATTGGTTTAGGTGCTTGGTATTACTCCAACGATCCCGACTTTGCCAACAAGACTTACCCTTGGAAACTCTTTGGTGGTGGTGCCATCGACCTGATTGGCAACCCTACAGGAGAAGCTTTCTGGGCTAAGGCTATTTGGACAAAGCAAGTAGAACCTAACATTGCTGTTCGCCCTATCCACAAAGAGAACTTAGTGAAGTCTATGTGGCGAGGAACTAACAGTATTCCATCATGGAGTTGGCAAGGTTGCGAGGGCATGAATACTGTGGTAGAGGTTTATACTGCCGCTCCAGGCGTGAAACTATATGTGAACGACAAGCTGATTGGTGAAAAAGAGACAAGCGACTATGTAGCTTCATTCGAAAATGTAACTTACGAGCCTGGCACGCTAAAGGCTGTGGCCACCGATGCAAATGGCAAGGAGTATGAGCAGACACTGACCTCCGCTACAGGTAAGATAGGTATCAGTATCGAGCCAGAGAAAGACAGCTACAAGAGTGGTGAGTTGGCCTTTGTCAACATCAACCTCGTTGGTGAGAACGGAATCGTTGAGTCAAAAGCTGACCGTACGCTCACTGTAACCGTCGAAGGTGGTGAATTGCTGGGTTATGGCAGTCAGACTTTAATTACTGAAGCAGCCTTTCTTGATGGCGTATATCCTACCCACTATGGTCAGTCTCAAGCTGTGGTACGTGCATTGAATCCAGGCAATGTAAAGATTACTGTCACAGGTGAAGGCGTAGAAGCAAGCTATGACCTATATTTTACCAAGTAATACACTAATACATACCATGAAACGAACACTTTGCTTTTTGGGATTGCTAATTGTGGTGTCGATTGGAAATATCTCACCATTGTTTGCTATTGGCTTAACACCTAGTATCAAGGAAATTTCGTTGTATCCACAACAAAATACCCACCGTAACCGCCTTGACCTGAGCGGCATCTGGAACTTCCAGCTAGACCCTCAGGAACAAGGAGAGGTCGAAGGTTGGTTTAATGGTCTGCCTCAACCCACTTCCATTGCTGTGCCTGGTAGCTGGAATGACCAATTAGAGAACCAGCATAACTACTTAGGATGCGCATGGTATGAGATGGAAACATTCATACCAACATCGTGGAAGAACGATCAAGAAATAGGTTTACGCTTTGGCTCTGCAGTTTACATGGCCAAAGTATGGATCAACGGACAACTGCTGGGACAACACGAGGGAGGGCACCTGCCTTTCGCTTTCACTATTACAGATAAAGTGAAATGGGGTGAGAAGAACCGTATCACCGTCATGGTAGAGAATAAGCAACAGCCAGACCGCGTACCAACCGGGAATCTGGTAGATGGTGCCATCGGTTCGCAAAACTACCCTAACTCCAACTACGATTTTTTCCCTTTCAGCGGATTGCATCGTAGTGTCTGGCTCTATTCTGTACCAAAGGCTACACATATCAATGATATTACCCTAACCACCACTTTCAATGGTTCAACTGGTATTATTCATGCGCAAATAGAGAAGACTGGTAATGCTCAAAGTGGTAGGATTGTGGTGACTGATAAAACGGGCAACCAAACAGCCATACCCATTAAGTTCAAAGGTGATGAAGCTGCAGTAGATGTAGAGATATCTAATGTAAAACTATGGAGCCCTGACTCACCTTACTTATATGATGTAACGGTAGAACTCCTGAACGGCAACAAACCTGTTGATAGCTATATTCTGCAAACAGGAGTACGCACTATCGAGGTAAAAGGTGATGACATCTTGCTTAACGGCAATCCAATACATTTGCGTGGTTTTGGTAAGCACGAAGATTTTCCCATTTTTGGCAGGGGCGTTGCGCAACCAGTAATAGTAAAAGATTTCAACTTGATGAAATGGCTGGGTGCCAATTCGTTTAGGACAAGTCATTATCCTTACGATGAGTCGGTCTATGCAGAAGCAGACAAACAGGGCATATTAATCATCGATGAAATGCCCTCAGTTGGTTTGGTATTCTATGACCAGTCTGAGGCTATCAAACGCAGAAAAGAGTTGTGCAATCAAATGCTAGAAGAGATGATTGCCAGAGACAAGAATCACCCCTCTGTAATCATATGGTGCGTTGCCAATGAGCCATCACCCAAAACACTGGGTGCCAATGTACTGGCAGGTACCAATGACGCGGCAGAACAGGAAAACCGCATAGCGAGAGAGTTCTTGGGAGATTTGATACATCAGGCAAAACGCTTAGACCCTACTCGTTTGGCTACTTTTGTAGGTGTAATGGGTGGACCTGCCCAATGGATGGAGGAATGTGATGTGATTGCCATCAACCGCTATTACGGTTGGTACACCCATACAGGCAATTTCTCAATAGCTGAACGTTACTTTGGTGGAGAACTCGACAAGCTACACAATGAATTAAAGAAACCAATCGTGGTAACTGAGTTTGGAGCCGATGCAATAGCAGGCAGTCATGCTACAGAAGACGAGATGTTTTCTGAGGAATTCCAACAGAAGATGATCAATGCCTATTTAGACATAGCCAACTCCAAGTCTTATGTAAGTGGCATGATGATATGGGCTTTTGCCGATTTCAAGACAGCACAAGCCTTGATGCGAGTGAGAGCCATGAACCTCAAAGGGGTATTTACCCAAGACCGAAAGCCCAAGATGGCTGCTTGGTTGTTGAAAAAACGATGGGTAGATGAGGTGAAAGGTAACTACTAATTGGCGTCAACATATAAAAAGTGAGGTCCCATGATAGGACCTCATTTTTTTATCGACATCAAAATCGACTTTATTTTATAGCATGCAACTTTTTCATAGCCTCAGCCAACTTCTTCATGGCAAAGCGAGGAGCTAAGCGTGTGAGCAAATCCATTTGCTTGCAATCTTTTCCGATGATAATCTTCCACTTTCCAGCCTCCATGCCACTGACAATGGTCTCTGCAGCCTCGCTTGGTACAGTCACCTTAGCCTTGGCCTTCTTGAAATCCTCTTCTGAATAGTTGGCCACACTCTTGGCATTCTTCACACCAGAATGAACTTGAATATCAGTAGCCACGGCACCGGGGAATACCTCACTCACCTCTACATTAGTATCCATCAGTTCTGTCATCAGTCCTTCAGTCAATGCTTTAACGGCTGCTTTGGAAGCGCCGTAGAAAGTCTGTCCAGGCACAGGGGCAAAGGCACCCATGCTTGACACATTGACGATATGAGCTTGCGGACGGGTAAGTAGATGAGGCAAGAATGACTTCACCATATATAATGTTCCGTAGAAGTTGATGTTCATCACGCGCTCAATGGTACGGTATTCCATTTCCTTCACAGGCACAAAATCTTGTATAATACCTGCGTTATTAATGATACCGTCAACGGCACCAAACAATTTCACAGCCTCGACTGCTGTTTGCTCAACTGCCTCACGGTTGGTGATATCCAACTGCATCAGTTTCATATCATTGCCATTGTTGCCAGCCAACTCCTGCGTTTTTTTCAAACCATCCATATTAATGTCAAGTCCTATCACTTTAGCCCCCTTGCCCAGCAAGTTCAGGCTAATAGCCCTACCCATGCCGTTACCGGCACCCGTAACCACAATTACTTTTCCTGCTACTTTCATATTACTTTCTTTTATTATTGATACTGCAAAGGTAGTGATTACCATACTGATTATAAAGCTCAAAAAGTTACCTGTTTTGTCCTAAAGGGAATAAAACGTTTCTGATGATGTTTTATATTCTTATGACCCTCCCTTTTGCTATTTGAAGTTTTTATATTAACTTCGCACCAAGCCTTATATCCTATTGGGGGACATAGAGAGCTAACATAGACAACAAACCTGGTTATAAAAAGGAAAAAGAATCTATAATGAAGTGTTATGGAAAACGAAGTGAAACTGACTGAGTTGAAGTTAGACATGCTGCCAAGCGGCAACAGGAAACTGGTACTAGAGAACTTTGTGCTGTTAGACGACAATATAGACTCAACTGAAGATCTTGAGTTAGACGGTATTGTACCCACACAGTCATTTCCCATCAAACTTACGTTTCCTCTTGTTATGATTTGCACTAATGGTGAAATGGTATTGCGAATCAACTTAGAGGAAGTGAGAATACAAAAAAATGAGATACTGACGATGGTGCCTGGTACCATTGGCGAGCATATCAGTATGTCGAAAGATTGCCGTGTGGCCATCATGGCAATACCTGAAGATGCATTTCCATTGCTCTTGAAAATGGAAAACTCGCTGAAATTCCGTGAACACATGAACCGTCCTTTGAAATTTCATTATACTGACGGTGAAATGGCGCATCTAGTCATGTTGTTTAGAATGATGCGCTCGGCCATAAAACTGCAATTGCCCTATACCAAGGAAATCTTGATGAACTACATGGAGGCCATGACCTACTTCTGCATTACCAAGTTTGAAAAGTTTGCAGACGAAGACACAAAAATGAGTCGAGGCGAGATGCTGTTCCATCAGTTCATGGATGAAGTAAGACGCAACTATACCAAAGAACGACAACTTGGTTTTTATGCCGACAAACTTTGCATCACCAGCAAATACCTCTCCAGAATAGTGAAACAATACAGTAATCGCCAGCCCAGCGAGTGGATTCGCGACTATGTGGTTTTAGAATCAAAGGCCCTGCTACGTCAAAATGACTTGACTGTTCAGCAAATCAGTGATCTGCTGAACTTCCCCAATCCTTCCTTCTTTGGGAAATATTTCAAAGGTGTGGTGGGTTGCTCACCCCGTCAATACCAGTTGCAGAAAAGCGAAACAGCACTTAAACAAGACGAGTAAAGTATATTGAAAAACTCAGAGGTTCTTGGTTTTCACCTCTACCCACTTCTTTTCAGTGAAGAGAAACGATTTGGAACTCTTAAACACTTTGGCAGCTTTCTTGCTATGTTTGAACTGCCAATCGAGCCAAGCCACACCAACCTGACCAAAAGAGCCCCCATTTTTCTCTCTGAAGGTACCTCCGTGAGCATCACCTGGAATCTCTCTAACGGCCAATACTACGGACACATTACTCTTTATGTTGTCATAATCCATAGCAGAGTTTGGACGTGCAGGATCGGTATCACCCACAAAATAAGCTATAGGTATGCGCAAGTTGATAAGCATCTCTTTCAATGCAGGACTAATGCCCATCAGACTACTACGCGCAGGGTCAGCATTGTCGGCCATAGCACCCAAGCCACTGTTCCACAAGCCTAATAATGATACACGTGGGTCGCCAGAAAGTTTCAAAGCCTGCACACCTCCACATGACTGACCAAACAAGGCTATATGCTCAGTATCCACTTTTTGGTAGTACTTGCTTCCAGGTCGCTCGTTCTCGCTTATAATCCAGTCCAACCCAGCCTTCATATCTTCCTCGGTGGTGGCTCCCATAGCAGCACGAACGCCTTCTGGTACTGGCTCACCAGTAGCTATCACCATATAGCCGTGAGAAGCTATTTCTGTCCAAAACGGGCGAAACGAATCTCCATCATCGTCACATCCAGGTCCTGACATCAGCACCACAGGCAGTTTGTCTTTCTTGGGGAAGGCACTTAAATCAACAGGATGATAAATAGTATGACCTTCCAATGTGGGGTCAACCTCCATCACTACCTGGTATTTGCCAGTTGGATCCATCCATTTGTCGGGCTTAGGTCGATTATTAAAATATTCTTTTAACTGCTCCTGAGTAAATGTTTGCGCAGTTCCCTGAGCCTTGATGGCTTGTGGAAATAGCAAAAAAGCTATCAAGCCTACAGCTATTGGACATGCTTTCATAAAACGAGAACACATTGTTTTCATAGTCTTTGATTTTTATTCTTGTTACAAAGTTAAGAAAAAGCAATTAATTATTACCTTTGCAAAAGCAAAAAGGATACATTGAGAATGGATAAACTATGGAATAGCAATTATAAGAAGGTAATGGTGGCTAATTTCACCATGTCGTTTGCCTTCTATTTGCTCACCCCTCTCCTGCCCTTGTACTTAAGTGAGACATTCGGTTCGACAAAGGATATGATAGGTTTGGTATTGAGTGGCTATACCATTACGGCACTTATCTTCCGTCCTTTCAGTGGGTACGTAGTTGATAGTTTTCCGAGAAAGAAGGTATTGCTGGTGTGTTTATTCCTGTATTTCATTATCTTTGGTGGCTATTTGCTAGCTAGTACCCTTTTGATGTTTGCCATTGTGCGTACCTTGCATGGAGGACCTTTTGGCGCATCGACAGTGGCTAACAACACGGTAGCCATCGATGTGGTACCATCTAGCCGACGCAATGAGGCTATTGGCTATTATGGCCTTAGCAACAATCTTGCTACAGCCATTGCCCCTACTATCGGCGTCTTCGTATATAAATATGTGCACAATTTCGATGCTTTGTTCTGGCTGGCTTTTATTGTAGCAGGCATCGGTTTTGCGGTAGATTATACGGTTAAGTTACCGACCAAACAACTCATGAAAGACAAGAAAGCCATCTCACTCGACCGTTTCTTTTTGTTGAAAGGCTGGGTGATAGGCCTCAACATCTGCTTCTTTGGTTTCTGCTATGGCATACTTAGCAACTACTTAGCCATCTATGGCAAGGAGGTGATGGGCATCACCAGTGGCACGGGTACCTACTTTATGTTGCTCAGTATTGGTCTGATACTCTCACGATTACAAGGAGCTAAGTCATTAAGAGAAGGAAAACTAACACACAATGCTGCTGAAGGCATTATACTCTCCACCATCGGCTACACTATTTTTATAGCTATGCCAAATATGGTAGGCTATTATGTTTCTGCCATCCTGATAGGCTTAGGCAATGGGCACATGTGGCCTGCTATGCAGAACATGATTATCAATGTGGCACAAAACAACGAGCGAGGCACCGCCAACTCTACCCTTCTCACTTCGTGGGACTTAGGGTTAGGCATAGGTATACTATTGGGAGGTTCTATAGCCGAATACTTCGGATATGCTTCAGCCTTCTGGATGATGGCTGTAGTACATATGGCAGGAATGGCTCTGTTTTTCATTCTTACCAAACAATCATTCCTGCGTCGCAAAAGAACAGAATCGTTTACATAGAAATACAATCATAAAAATCACCTATCATGAAGAAGATAATCATTACATTCGCTTTAGCATTGGCTGCAACCTGCATGATAAATGCACAGTTAATGAACCAGGCCAAAGACATGAGTCGCGGTTACGTGGATATGACCGCTACCTATTTCTTTGCCGACAAACTGACTCAGTTTGACACTACTACTGGCGAAGGTAAAGTGCAATGGACTCGTTACAGTTTAGAGCCACGACAGGCTTTCAATACTAATACAGTGGTGGCCGACAAATTGCAGATGAAAGATTTCCCCAACACTGGCTACGAGAACGATCCACAGTTCCGCTTCAAGGTGGACTTCATCTCTGACCGCACCGTCAGGGTAAGGATGCTCACTTCGTTGGTAGCTCCCAAAGATGTGGAAGAAATCATGTTAAGTCCACAATTTATGAAAGACAACCCACATGTAACCTGGACTTGTCAAAAAAATGAAAAAGAAATAATATATACCAGCAAGCAAGGCTCGCTGACCATACAGAAGCATCCGTGGCGTATTATTTTGAAGGATGCCAACGGCAAAGTCCTGACACAAAGTTGGACCAACGACGACAACTGGGTGAGTCAGGTAAAACTCTTGCCTTTCGGCTTTAAGAAGAGTGGTACCGACAACTCACGCATGCTCAACCCTGTGTTCAGTCTGAAGACTGGCGAGCGCATCTATGGTTGTGGCGAATCCCCTACAGGCCTCAACAAGGCTGGTCAGAAGGTAAACCTGTTTGTTACTGACCCACAAGGTCCTGAGACTGACGAGATGTACAAACCCGTACCATTCTATTTCTCTAACCGCGGTTATGGCGTATTCATGCATACCTCAGCACCTGTGACCTGCGATTTTGGTGCTACTTATGTAGGAGCCACCAAACTGTTTATGGCCGACGAAGCCGTTGATTTCTTCTTTTTCATTGGTAACCCAGCCGAAATACTGAACGAATACACCAACCTCGTGGGCAAGACACCCATGCCTCCACTTTGGAGTTTCGGCACATGGATGAGTCGCATCACCTACCTGAGCGACAAGGATGCCTACAGTATTGCCAAGAACTTGCGCGACAACCGCATACCTGCCGATGTGATACATTTGGATACAGGATGGTTTGGCGTAGATTGGCAATGCGACTATAAGTTTGCCGAAGATCGCTTCGATAATCCGCAGAAGATGGTGAAAGACCTGTTGGATGATGGATTCCACATCAGTCTATGGCAATTACCTTACTTCACACAGCACAATGTATTCTATAACGAACTGATAGAAAAGAACCTGGTGGTGCGCAATGCCGACGGTTCTTTGCCTTACGAGGATGCTTGTCTTGATTTCACCAACCCCGAAGCCGTGAAGTGGTATCAAGGTCACTTGCGCAACCTGCTGGAAATGGGTGTGGGAGCCATTAAGGTAGATTTCGGAGAAGGTGCTCCCTACGATGGGTTCTACCACAACGGCAGAGGCGGATTGTATGAGCACAACCTTTATCCTGTGCGCTACAACAAAGCAGTGTGGGATGTAACCAAAGATGTGCAAAAGGATGGAGCCGTGATCTGGGCTCGCTCAGCTTGGGCAGGTTCACAACGATATCCGTTGCATTGGGGAGGTGATGCTGCCAATACCAACGAGGCAATGCTCTCTACCCTGCATGCTGGCATGAGCTTTGGCTTGTCAGGCTTTCCTTTCTGGAGCCACGACATAGGTGGCTTTGTACAGTCTACCCCAGAGGACCTCTATCGTCGCTGGTTGCCATTTGGTTTCCTCACCTCACATACTCGTAGTCATGGCGCACCTCCTACAGAGCCTTGGCTCTATAATCAGGAGTTTACCGACTATTATCGCGCCAATGCCGAGATGAAATATGCCTTGATGCCATATATTGTTGAGCAAGCCAAGACCTGTACGGAAACAGGATTGCCTATGGTGAGAGCCTTGTTTATCGAGTATCCTGATGACCCTGTGGCTTGGATGGTAGAAGACCAATATCTATTTGGCAAAGACATCATGGTAGCGCCTATCTTCGATGCTCCTCAAGATTTTGTCGATCCTAAGGACAATTACAACAACACTGATCATCGCCCCACTACAGGTTTGCGTCACTGGACACGCAAGGTCTATCTGCCTGGAGGTGCCTGGGTAGATTATCAGACAGGCAAGACTTATCAAGCTGGATGGAACGATATCACTACCGACAAACTGGAGGCTGTGATATTGGTTCGCAAAGGTGCCGTTATTCCTACTGCCAAGGTAGCACAAAGCACTAAGGATATCGACTGGAAGAGCGTTAAGAACGTGAAATATTAAACAGTTATGGGAGCTTGGTTTAACAGAATCGTTGAATATATAGACAAGGTGTGGGAGTGGCTCATCAAGTTTGTCACCTTCGGCATCTGGCAAGACAGTGTATATCAGAAACTGTCGTTGAAGAATGCGGTGGCGTATGTCACACGAGTGATATATATATTGGTGAACCGCTACTCTACCGACAAGATAAGCAACAAGGCTGCAGCATTGACTTACAGTACGTTGCTGTCTATCGTGCCTATTCTCGCCATCCTGTTTGGCATCGCTCGTGGTTTTGGTTTCGACAACCTGTTGCAGCAACAGATAGAACAAGGTCTGCTGGGCACCAACGAGGCCACCAAGTATATCTTCCAATTCGTTG
>Ga0247611_10006347_pt1 | contig 15222 bp, 11 predicted proteins | sample 177DNAGHGhighgp2_FD_192422 | JGI IMG/M metagenome (GOLD analysis project Ga0247611, IMG submission 192422) | Sheep rumen microbial communities from Palmerston North, Manawatu-Wanganui, New Zealand - 1770 DNA GHGhigh gp2 | ecosystem: Host-associated > Mammals > Digestive system > Stomach > Rumen...
GAGCAGGTTCATGGCAACCTTGGTCTGACGCTCAACGAAACGATTGTAGGATATTGTCTTAGGGAAGTCTTTCTTCATGTGTTGGCATATATAACCCAGATAGAACGTCTTTAAATCTCGAAAATGGAAAGTGTGGAACAATACGAGGATTGTCATGATTTCACTGTCGGACATTCGTCCCTTGCGGTTGCGATGGCGCTTGCTGGAGTCCTCAATTACATGTTTTTTCAGTTCAATCTCAAAATACTTACAAAATTCATAGAATATACAAAAAATTTCTACTAAATTTGCATCCGTAAAATCAAGAACTAACATCTTTAAACAAAAAAACAGAATGAAAAAAATAAAATTCGCAGTGCTGATGCTGACACTACTGATGAGCGTCAACACATGGAGCAATGACTTTGTGGATGGTCTGTGGGTGTCACCTGCGCCAGGAGCAGACTTTGATGAATCCACCGTGTGGTACACAGTTAAGAACTACAAGAGTGGAGGCACTTATTTCTACCTCAGCACTGCCTCAGGCTATACCGACAACGGATATGTGCTCAAGCTGAGTAACACAGCCAAAGACAACACCGACGCGGGCCTTTGGTGCGTTACGCCAGGCGCCAGCGGAGGATATCAGTTCTACAACAAAGCACTGGGAACCGGTTACGTGCTGAGCACAGTCAACGGAAGCAGGGCTTCTATGGTTAAAACCACCTCTGCCTCGTCCACTGTTTTCACATTCACCAGTGGCACAAACTCAGCCGGAATCAGCGGATGGTTCATCAAAGACGGACTGAGCGGCAACAACTACTGGAACCAACAGAACGGTTACCTCGGCCACTGGAACAGCGGCAGCGCGAAAGGCGACAACAACTCCACTTTCGTTTTTGAGCTGAAAGGTGATGCACCGCCTATGCCCGTGCCGGAGATTTTTTCCGAAAACGAAGAGACAGCCACCTTCCATGGCATCAAATTCAAAAACGGCAGTGTCTATATCTCTGAGGGAAAAGGAATAGGCGAACTGCTCGTGACAAAAAATGTGTTCGACACCTCATGGGCGTTCATCGGCACTGCAGACAGCTTCAAGCTGATGAGCATGAGCGGCAACTATGTGGATGTGAAGCGCACCTCCACCTCATCCTCCAACGTGTTCTGCTACACCGTGGCGGATGCCTCGTCTGCCACTGATTTCATGCTGCTCGTCAACGACGACGGCACATACGAGATTGCACGCAAGGGTATCAGCGGCACCACCTTCAACCCGTGGGGAGGGGTGGCAGCCGGCAAGAACATAGGATTCTGGAGCGCGGGCAACGCCAACAACCGTCTTGTGTTCGCCGACGGCAAAGACATGAAGATACTCGACTATAAGGCCATCAACGGTGGACAACGTCCGGCTGACATCAGCCCGCTCAGCCTGTGGTATGACTTCCCGTCCACCCTCTCGGTGTCGGGTCACCCTTGGATGGAATACGGGCTGCCGATCGGAAACGGACAGATAGGCGCCACACTGATGGGCGGCGTGCTCCACGATGAGATAATACTCAACGAGAAGACGCTCTACAACGGTTCGCCTACCGATTATGGCAAGCACGGCACCTATATGTGTATGGGCAGCATCGTAGTGGACGACCTGGGCGGAACCGGCTCGGTGAAAGACTACGACCACCCCATCAGCGACTACGTTCGCTATCTTGATATCGAAAAAGGCATAGGCGGCGTTAACTTCACCAGCCAGAACGGCACACGCTACACCCGCCGGTATATCACGTCCGCACCCCACAAGGTGCTGGCGGCTCATTATCAGGCGGAAGGCGCCGACAAGCTGCATCTGCGCTTCACGTTCCGTCCCGACGCGTCCATCAATGCCACCAGCGTGGTCTACGAAGATGCCTGCGCCACATTCGGCGGCAAGCTGAAGTGTGTGGACTACAGCACCACGTTCAGAGTGGTGGCAAACGACGGCACGGTCACGACCACCAGTGACGGCATCGAGGTGGACGGCGCCACAGAAGTGACCCTCTATATGGCGGCGGGCACTAATTTCGACGACAGCACCCCGTCATGTGTGAGCGGCACCAGAAACGACGTGGCCAGCCGCAACCAGGCACTGCTGCAGAAAGCCATGGGCGACGGATGGGAAACAGTGCTGGCCGACCATGTGGCTCAGTTTTCCGGCCTGATGTCGCGCGTGGATCTCCAGCTGGGCAACGCCGCCAGCACGATGCAGACCGACAAGCTGCTGGATTATTATGCCACGGCCACTAACCGCACCAAAGCCGACGGGCTCTTCCTCGAGCAGCTCTATTTCCAATATGGACGCTACCTCGCCATAAGCTGCAACAACCTGCATATCAACGTGCCGGCTAACCTGCAGGGCATCTGGAACGACAACAGCAACACCGGTTTCTGGCACTGCGACATCCATGCCGACGTGAACGTGCAGATGAACTACTGGCCGGTGGAGGCCACCAACCTCAGCGCCATGCACCTGCCGTTCCTCAACAATATCATCACGCTCTCTGGCGACGACTACAATTACCACCGGCTCGCACAACGCTATAAGAAAGGAGTGAGGGGATGGATGGTGGCGACGGAGAACAACATCTTCGGCGGCACGTCCACGTGGATGGCATTCCAAATCAAGACCCTGGCGGCATGGAACTGCTCACATCTGTGGCAGCACTACCGCTACACACTCGACCGCGATTTCCTCAAGCGGGCACTGCCAACGATGCTACGCGCCGCACAGTTCCTAAAGGATATCAGCACGAAAGCCACTGACGGCACATGGTTCGTGGCCGACGAATACTCGCCGGAACACGGACCGAGCGGCCACTCCACCGCCTTCGCACAGCAGAACACCTCTGAAGTGGTGCGCAGCGTGATTGATGGAGCAGAGATCCTGGGCAGCGACTCACCGATTGCGGAAGCCGACCTGCAGGAGATGAAAGACTTCTACGCTGTGCTCGACAAAGGTCTCCACACTGAGACCTATGGGGGCAACATCTGCCTGAAGGAATGGGCCGACCTCACGCTCAACTCACAGGGCGATGCGTCGAACCACCGACATCTAAGCCATCTCATGGCGCTGTTCCCTTACGGACAAGTGAGCGCATTCAGTTCCGACCCTCAGGAAAAGCAGCTCTACAAAGCGGCTGTCAACTCGCTCCATGTGCGCAACTCCACCGATGTGACCGGATGGTCGGCCAGCTGGAAAATCAATCTCCATGCCCGCGCGCTCGAGGGTAATGCGGCACACCGCATCTTCCCTCAGATGCTCAAGCACAGCGGCAGCTACCAGATTGTGATGTCAGGTCAGGGCGGATGCTACTACAACCTCTGGGACTCACACTCTCCGTTCCAGATTGACGGCAACTTCGGCTACACCTCTGGAGTGGCGGAGATGCTGCTGCAGAGCTACGACGGACAAATCCACCTGCTCCCTGCCCTCCCGTCGGTATGGAGGAACGGCCATGTCAAAGGTCTGAAAGCAGTAGGCGACTTCACCGTGGATCAGGAGTGGGCAAACGGCGCCTTCGCCGGAGCCACCATCACCAACAATCAGGGACAGCCTCTCTCATTTACGGTAGGCTGTCTACCTGAAGGCAAGACCGTCGAAGCCACTGTGAACGATGTCGCTACTGGCATACAGCGTAATGACGACGGAAGCTTCGCCATCCCGTCTTCATCAGCCGGCGACGTGGTGAGAATCAACGTGATAGACAAGACACTTGTCGGCATCCGTCAGCCCAATGCTTATGCCCCCTCAAGCACCACCTACAACCTCAGCGGCATTCCCGTGAACGACTCCTTTCGTGGACTGGTCATCCAAGACCACAAAGTGGTGCTCCGACGATAGAACCAAGCAAATAGTAAATTGTAAATAGTAAATAACACCATCTTTATGAAAAGAACAATCATATAGATTTGCGCCGTTTGCTTGACACTTGCCACAGCACAGGCACAAGGCAACAAAGTGAGTGTGGCAGCCGACGCGGAACCGATGGCCACCGGCAGTTTTCAACCCACATGGGAATCCCTCCGCCACTATCAGGTGCCGGATTGGTTCCGCGACGCAAAGTTCGGCATATGGGCGCATTGGGGACCACAATGTGTGGAAGGCAGCGGCGACTGGATGGCCCGTGAGCTGTATATGGAAGGTAACGGAAAATACAATTACCACCGTGAACACTACGGCCATCCTTCCGAGGTGGGGTTCAAAGACATCCTCCCGCTGTTCAAGGCAGAGCACTGGACACCCGACGAGCTGGTGAAATTCTATAAGGAGGAATGAGGCGCACGCTATTTCTTTGTGCTTGGCAACCACCACGACAATTTCGACCTCTGGGACAGCAAATACCAAGAGTATTTCAAGGGAGCAAAAAATGATTTCTCAATTGAAAGATTACTCGAGATGCATCGTTCTATATCATACAAAACACTATATAATCCGAAAGACGAGGGTGTATTCCGCAAAAATGATGATATATATGTCGTTGATGGAATTACCGGGTCGGTTTCACATACACCACCTTCTTTTATGTAAGTTGAAAAATGGTCAGCGAATTATGTGAATTTGCCAATGTTGATAACGAAGACATTTTTATTCACCCTATCATAAAGGGCATAATCATTCATTTTATATTAGCGTATATTCATCCATTTAGTGATGGTAATGGTAGGACAGCGAGAACGTTGTTTTATTGGTATATGATTAAGAAAGGAGGCTTACTGAATATCTTTCAATATCCAGGATTATATATATAAATAAAAATGGATATTGTTTTAAGCGGCCTTTGGGGTCACGAGATATAGATGATGTCGGAAAAGATGACCTCAAAGGCGACCCAAAAGAATTGTCTGGTCGTCAAAGGCTTATACTATCTGTAATACAGAATAATGACCGAATAACTGTACTAAAAATGACCAAAAAATTAAAGCCTCTGATAAAACTATTAGACGAAAACTGCTGATCATCTTACTCCGTTATATAGATTTCTATGCGCTTTCTCAAACTGACAAAAATCTGCTCAAACAAATCTAAAAATCACCTCGACATAATTAAGAGAAATATGGCTTATTTGAGAGTTTGCCATGAAAAAAGAGTACTGATGCTTATTTACAAGCAAAAGTACTCTTTTATAAATAATGGGAAAAAGACACTATTTATGGCATAGATAATTGTTTTTTTTCAATTTCCTTTAATATTTTCTTGACTTTTTCCATTATGTATTTTGTATAATGACCATTAATCATTGCTGAATAGGTTTTTACATCCCAATCTTTATATTGTTCTAATCTGCTCTGTCCGTACGGCCAATATTCTGTTGGATTATTATCTAATAAATCTAGCTTGATTTTTTTCACTTCTAAACACGGACCTGTTCGATGGGATACTCCCCAAAAAAATTCCTTATTATCAGCTTTATCAGACCACATACAAATTGCAGCAGATTTCCATTCTTTTTTATAGAAGAAAAAACCCTTGTCTTTTTTGTAATCAAAAATCTTACATTCTTCAAATATCAACCCTGATTCTTCGGACTCTTTTTTTAATTCAGGTTTGACATAAGTGTCATATATATATTGTTTATACTCTTCTGCATTATTGATTATAGCAAATGTTTCTTCGTTGTTTTCTGCAAGCAATTGAAACAATTCTTTTTTATTTGATTCTTCCATAATATTCAAAATATCTTTCATGTTATTAATATACTGTTGAATGGTTTCTCTTACTAGTGGATGTCTGGTAGACAATTCCATACAATGTTCAAGCCATTTTACAATATGATTTTTATAATTAATGCAAACATAATTAATTGTTTCATTACCTGTTGAATGTTCACTTGGGCTACTTTGTTCCAGTGTTAAATACAATAAAATATAATTACCTTCTCCGAATTTGTCATTAGCATAATGGTGATATCTAAGCATTTGATTATATTGATCTCCTGCATATATTTTATTCTCAATTATGATGGCTTTACCTTTTCCGTCTTCTATTAAAAGGTCTAATCTACCACCATTAGTTCCATTATTAGTAATTTCACCAATATATTTTTCAACAAAAACCATTGTTGAAGATGTTTCAAATTCAAATGATGAAAAAGGTTCAATCTTTAGAATAATATCCTTCAAGAAAGCTTGTAAGAATTTCCCTTTAAGCCCATGTGCACCTTCAGGATTCAATAATTCAGCAAGAAATGCAGAATGAAGTCTAACTTCTGAAGTCTGAAGACCTAATGTTTTAAATATATTGTAATATTCCCCACATTTTTTCTTTTCTTCATGTAGGGCTTTCTCTTTGGCTACTATTCTAGATATTTGTTTTAATATGTTAAGCTCCATAAGTAATTGATTATTTCACAAAGATACAAAAAATAAATGATTATTTTGATCTGATAAATGAAAATTACTATATGGAACAATGAATAAGCGATTTCTTGCGTGAGAATGTTACTTTGATCTCATTCACATTGGCATCAGATGACACACCTTTTGTTATTTCCACAATCGGGTAAGGAGCCTCTTTCGCCCCGATAAGGAAATAATTCTCCTGAGCATCCATGACAACGAATGCCATCGGTGTTCTGTTGTCAATCACTTCCGCAGTGGAGAACTGCAGGACAGTCTTCTCATAGTAGGTGCCATCGTCAAGTTCGTTGGCAGCTTCCACCGACCCAGTGCCGTATTGCTCCACCTCCGTAGGCAGAGGATATACACCCACAGGCAGACCTGCCATGTATTTCTCAAATACGTTTGGAGCAAGCGAGGCACAAGGGATGGTGAACACTTTGACGATATTGGGTAAGGACTGTATCATTTTAAGATTTCAGGATTTAAGATTTACGATTTATTTTGTATCCCTGCATTATAGCCGCTCTTTACCAAGGGGCTCTAAAAGTGGACAAAATTGTGTTGAAGTTGTCGTGTCTGTCTGCAAAATAGTTGATAGCAACCCTATATTCATTGTAGTCTCATAACACTATAATAACACCTTGAGGAATGTTTTGATAAAAAATCGGGAAATTAGAGGAAATTTAAGGAAAATTTCCCAAAATTTAAACAAACACCCCTGTCAACAGAAACGAATTCAATCCTGGGCTACACATCATTTTACGTAGAAAAATGTGTTGAGAATCATATGTAAAACCAAGTTTTAGAATACACAAAAAAGGGGTTACCTGAACCAAAGTTTGAGACAACCACTTATTTGCCTTCTGCGAATCAGCTATGTCTCAACTATGCTCAAACGAGTATGGCATTGTATTCGGCTTCAACGAAGATTTTGTTTATATGACTATTTGTTTTAAGCGGCCTTTGGGGTCACGAGATATAGATGATGTCGGAAAAGATGACCTCAAAGGTGACCTAAAAGAATTGTCTGATTGTCAAAGATTTATGTTATCTGTAATACAGAATAACGACCGAATAACTGTACTAAAAATGACCAAAAAATTAAAGCCTCTGATAAAACTATTAGAAGAAAAACTGCTGATCATCTTACTCCGTTATATAGATTTCTATGCGCTTTCTCAAACTGACAAAAATCTGCTCAAACAAATCTAAAAATCACCTCGACATAATTAAGAGAAATATGGCTTATTTGAGAGTTTGCCATGAAAAAAGAGTACTGATGCAATTAACTATTGCAAAAGTACTCTTTTATAATAAGTGAAAAAAAGACGTGAGATTGAATTATTATCTTATTCTTCCAGAGCCATAGCAAATACTACACTTTCCACTTCCATTACAAGATGAGCAGTTTATCCATGTCTTTGTGTCAGTTCCAGTGTAACCACCAATATCTTGCCAATATCCTCTTGAGCCGTGACATTTTGAACAAGTTCCATTGCCCGAACAATAGCTACACTTGTTATTGCTACTTGATGATGAACCACTTGATGAATTGTTATAATAATTATTGTGATTGGTTACGGGTGTATTAACATAACCACCTCCACCACCATTAGCTGGACTTCCAATATATCCTTTTCCATTACATGCTGGACACACTTTTGCACCTTGGCAATTTGAGCATGTAGCCCAATTTACTCCACAAATAAAGCCAAATGGTGTATATTGGTACCCTGCCTGAACTTTTCCCTGACCATTACAAATCCCACATCGTCCAGTACCTCTGCATGCTTGACATCCCTTTACCTGCGCATTGACAGATATAAATAAGAAAGATAAGAACGTAAATAAGATAATTTTTTTCATGATATTAGTTTTTTATGTTAATATTTAATACAAATTTAATGAAATAAAATTTACGCTCTTTATTAATTTAACACATTTTAACTAAATATTATATAAAAAGCTCATATTTATTGTCACAAACCACGTAAAATGATTAATTAATATTGAATGAGAGTTATTTTATAATTTTTGATGTTAAAAAGACGAAAAAAATGATTGTTTCACTATTTGGGACCACTGTACTTTTAATTTGCAGGAAATTTTTATTGTCTAACATCTGTATTTATTCGTATGAAAAAGACTATTATTTACACTGCATGTTAGCATGGTTTACGTGTGTGGATATGCTCAAATTAAAAAGGGCTATCACGGATTTGTTGATGCCGCTTATGCGCAAGAAATGACTGGTACGTTAGGCATCAGTTGGATTGAAGTGAACACGATACACGGATAACAGTTCAATCCTCGTATCTTTTTGGGAGGAGGAATAGACATTCATTACTTGCCGGAATTTAAGGAGGGTGATATCAGCGGAAATCCTTACTGAAAAAGAGAGAATTCTCAACAAATACCAATTTTCGCTAATTTTAGATGGACTATATCAAATAAAAGGATAACTCCTTTTGTTGATGAAAACAGGTTTTACGGCTGGACGGGCGTACACAAGGTACGCCCCTACAGCATGCGGGGTATGTATACGAAATTGAAGGGATGGATGGATACAAAGCATGCGGGGTATGCCTACAGAGATTAGAAGAAGATGAGAACAACCTGACGGTTGTACTGCCATGAAGACGGGGATTTTTTTAATTTACAGATATCTTGCAGTAATGCTATTTTTTGAATGTCTGAGTTGCTGAGGTGTGCCAGTAAATACGATCTGCCCACCCTTTTCGCCGGCTCCGGGTCCAAGCTCCACCACATATTCAGCAGCTTTGATTACATCTATATTATGCTCGATGACAAAAAGGGAATTACCCTCTTCAACCATTTTCCAGAATAGCTGAATCAGACGCTTGACATCTTTCATGTGGAGTCCGTCGGTGGGTTCGTCGATAATGAATATTTTTCCTTTACCTTTATTATCGTCGCCAATTCCATCGTCAGGCAGATTGTTTTTTCCGACAGATTTCATTTGTTCTTTTCCAAGATGGGATGCCAGCTTCATACGTTGCAATTCCCCGCCGCTAAGCGTGGACAGAGCTTGATTAAGATGCAGATATCCCAATCCGACAGTCATCAATGGCTTCAACTTGTCTTCTATAAGAGTGCCTTTAAAGAATGCGCTTGCCAGCCTAACACTCAAATCAAACACCTGTGCAATATTGAGAGTCTGACCTGTGTGTTCGCTCGTTATGGTATATTTCAATGCCTCCTTTGAATATCTGAGTCCTGCGCATGCCTCACAAGTGGTTTCAATATTATCCATAAAAGCCATTTCGCTCACGACAATTCCTTTGCCACCACACACCGGACAAGCACCCTTTCCATTAAAGGCAAAGTCGGTTTCTTTCAGTTTATATTTTCTGGCAAACAATTTCCTTATATCCGCAGCGACATCCATATAAGTGGCAGGAGTAGATCTCAAGCTAACTCCTATGTTTTTCTGACTTATGAGAACTACCTGCTGTCCATATTTCCTGCTGACACATTCCATAAGTGAACTTTTTCCACTTCCTGCAACTCCGCAGACAACGCAAAGGGTTCCAAGCGGGAGGTTGACATTTATATTCTTCAAATTATGCAAGCAAGCGTTTCTTAATGTAATTTTTGTTTTAAGTTCATCGCTTTCATTGCTGCAAACATCATTAAAGTTGAACACTCCCTTACTTTCATCCATATAAATGCCCTGTCCTTCTTGCTCATCCACATACTCATCATTAAGGCACAGCCCCGTGGCCGTATTGCTTTGCAACAGTTTTTCATAGGATCCCTGAAACACTATTTGTCCACCATCGATTCCTGGTCCAGGCCCCATATCCACAACATGGTCGGCCATCTTAATCATTTCCCTATGATGTTCCACCAGAATGACAGTATTCCCCGCGTCTCTCAGTCTTCTTACCGAATGTCTCATCAGTTCTATGTCGTGATTATGCAATCCAACGCTTGGCTCATCAAGGATATATAGCACGTCGGACAAAGAGGAATTAATGTATTTTGCAATTTTACATCTTTGAGCCTCTCCCCCGCTAAGCGAACCGACAGCCCTGTCGAGCGACAAGTATCCCAGTCCTATTTCCTCGAGGGCGTCAAGCCTGGAACAGATAGTTTTTTTCAGGTCGACAGCTATCGGATTTGTAATGCTTTTCATCCATTGATTAAGTTTGGAAATAGACATTGCACAAACTTGTGCAATATTCATTCCCTCAATTTTACATTTCAGCTTAGCGGGATTAATCCTGGAACCATTACAATCGGGGCATCTTCCCATATTAAGCATAGGATTAAGGACTGCCGCATGCAGCAATCCTTCTTCACTATTAATAATGCTCCTATACATACGTGGAATGATACCCTCGTATTTAGCACTTTTTGGCCAGTTGGCCGGTGGGTTTTTCAGTCTGATCTGTGGGCTGTTAAGAAACAAGTCGAGTTCCTCTGGCGAATAGTCTTTTATTTTCTTGTCAAGGTCAAAAAGTCCGCTATAAGCATATCGAATCCATCTCCATCCCCCTTTGCCAAAAGCGATATAGTGGATAGTGTCTTCATCGTTTAATGACTTGTTGAAATCCACCAATTTATGGATATCCAATTCTCGTATTTCGCCTAATCCATTACATCTTGGGCATGATCCTTCTGGATGATTGAAAGAAAAGGACTCAGCATATCCCACGAACGGTTTTCCTGCCCTGGAAAAAAGAAGTCGTATAAGCGCCGCTATATCGGTGTAGGTTCCCACGGTGGACCTTGAGTTTTGTGCTGGTTTCTTTTGGTCAATGACAATGGCTATTGGAAGGTTTTCCACACTTTCCACATGCGGTCTTCCATATTTGGGCAGGTATTGTTGCACGAATGTAGGGAAAGTGTCGTTGAGTTCTCTTCTGGATTTTGCAGCAATAGTATCCATAACAAGCGAGCTTTTACCACTTCCGCTTACACCGGTAAAAACAGTGATTTTATGTTTAGGAATTTGCAATGAAACATTTTTCAGATTATTTTCATTAGCCCCCTTTATGACAATAACATCGTGATTCATGGTTTATGGTTGAATGAGTATATTTCCGCAATTTGATTCCTTATTATCTTATTTCTTCACATAGCAAATATACGAAAAAAACAGTATTGTCAGTGTGAATCCATCTTATTTTTTCAAAATCCCTTTTATATGATGGATTTTTTGGAGTGCTTATCCTTTTTTAAAGCCAATCTTTATTATAACTTTCTACTGAGGATGAGGAGAGACGGAGAACAACCTGGCGGTTGTTGGCATGACGACGATTTTTAATTCTCACAGAAATCACTGAATTTCACAGATATTTTTCCTGGATTTCTGCCTTGCCATGAAAAAGAGTACTTATGCAATTAATAATCTAAGATTCCATGTCTTGAGTTGTTTTTTACACCAATATATTTGGCTAATTAAAAAAAAGAGCGTACTTTTGTGGTGTAAAATTCACCAAAGAGAGCAATGGAAGATAAAATTTACAGCTACAAATATCCACATCCATCTGTGACAGCGGATTGTGTGATTTTCGGTTTTGATGGTACAAAGCTGCAGGTTCTACTCGTGGAAAGAGGTGTTGATCCGTATAAAGGGAAATGGGCTTTTCCTGGCGGCTTTGTCAAAATGGAAGAATCATGTGAAGAAGGTGCGTTGCGTGAACTTGAAGAAGAAACGGGACTCACAGGTGCTTATATTGAACAATTTCATACTTTCAGCGATCCGAATCGAGACCCAAGAGAAAGAGTCATAACAGTGGCTTATTATGCACTCGTAAGAATCCAAGATGTGAATGGCGGTGATGATGCAGCAAAGGCTGAGTGGTTTTCTCTTGACAGTGTTCCCCAACTCGCATTCGATCATGACAGGATTCTCCGATTTGCTCTGAAGAGACTCCGAGAGCGAATCCATTTTGAGCCAATAGGTTTTGAACTTTTGCCAGAGAAGTTTACGTTGAAACAATTACAGAACCTATATGAAGCCATATTGGACGTGCGGTTCGACAGGAGTAATTTTGCCAAGAAGATGCTTCATTTCAATATTCTTAAACAATTGGATGAAACTATATGGCCTACTCCAAAGCGTGAGGCTTATCTTTATAGCTTCAATAAAGAGAGCTATAATGAATTAAAACAAAAAGGGTTTCGCCTGGAGTTTTAAACATTAATTTTTTTAATTTCTACGGAGGTTTAGGAGAAAAGGAGGACAACCTGACGGTTATATTGCCATGCGGACAGTTTTTTATTTCTACGGAGGTTCAGGATAGGAGTAGGACAACCTGACGGTTGTATTGTTTAAGGATGGGTATTGTTGCAACGTCAAGGGCAATGACGCCGGGATGCGTCATCTCTGCTACGGTAGCCTTTAGAAAAAGCAAGTAATATAGGTGGTTGAAAAGCGGACTTTTCGATTGTTATGAGCGGGCGGGTCGCCCACCCCCCTGTATTGTTACGGATTGAAAAGAAGTGTTACGACTGGATAAACGTTTAAGGCAGTGGAGAGAGTTGAGTGTAGCCATGCGGAAGAACACAGAAGGATGCGGAAGTGGGATGCAATTTAAGAGAATGAGTATCTTCCGTCCAGAACAAACACTACGGCTACGCGAGACACTTAATACAATATTAGATTTAGTAACTCTTGGCAACATCAATCACAAACATTTGGTAACAGGTGTCAATGATGATTTATTTAATGACATTGAAGATAGTTTTCAATATCAATGTGCCATTCAAAACAAATGCGACGCATTTGTAACAATTAACTTAAAAGATTTCAACACATCTGTATGTACAAATATTGACGTTTATTCTCCAAAAGATTTTGTTAGCATATTTCTATAATTTGCCATTCAATATCCCATACGCGATGTGTCGACAGCTTTGGTTTTCTTTTCCTTGAATCCACCTATGCGGTATCTTGCTGTGAGACTGACGTTTGGGTATTGTGGCCATACGTGCATGGCATAGTCTTGATTTGCAAGACGCGAATATGTTTTCACATGGCTATTGGTGATATTGTTTCCTGCCAGGGTGATGCTCCATTTTCCGTTTTGTGCTGTCCATCGTACTGATGCATTGAGTCTGAAGTAAGGATTTATGTCATAAATTCCCTGTATTGCCTTTGTCTGATAATGTGGTGATAGAATCAGAATAAGATTGTGGTGTGGGAATAGTTTAGCAGATATGGTTCCTCCCAAAATAGCTGTAAATTTCGTGCGGTCGAAAGGTATATCGAAAAAACGATCACTCTTGTCGTGGTGCAGCGTTCCTGTGAGGTTGACTGTTGCATTTAGCCATTCCCCCCAATTTATTCGTGCAGATGCCTGCGCTATGAGGAAGTTAGAGAAATTAAAATTAGTTTCTTTCATGATTACCGCCATTCGGTCGGACGGTTGGTAGGCGAGTTGTACAAAATAATCCGGCATGTAGTTATCCATGATGGTAAACGTGTATCGTTGTCCATGTTGCCAAGTGATGCTGGACGTGTAGGATGGTTGTGGTTTCAGATCAGGATTACCCCATATCTCGCTATATGCAGAGGTATAGAATATTGAGCTCATAGTGCTCCAATATGTTGGGTATTCTGTCTGTGAACTGAAAGCGATATTAAGGATATTGTTTTCGTCGACATTCCATAGTGCATTTAGTGTAGGATACAATCTCCAGTCATTCCATTTCGGAGCATGATAGTGTTCAGTTCCGATAGATGCGTCAAGGCTGAAAGATGGCGTGAATTGCTTGCTGAATCCTGCATAAATGTCGAATATTCGTTCGTCGTAGTCCACACTGCTTGTTGCATCCGGAAGGATATGTCCATTTTGGTCGACAGTAGTCTGATAGCTCTTATTACTTGCCAGCTGTAGTTCCGAGCCGTAGTTAAGGGCCCACCCATTATTCAGTTCGTGAGTTTGGTCAGCGGTAAAGAGCCATTTGCTGATGCGTTGTTTGCTGTTGGCGTTGAGGTTGCGATCATGATCGTAGAGATGCCCGTCAAGATGCTGAGTACGCGGGTTCTGATAGTTGGTATATGAAGCATTTAGCTGTAGTCCGCAAGAAGAACTAAAATTCAGGTCCACATTATGCAGATACGTATGTAATTTGGATTTCTGAACAGAGGATTCCAGTCCTGTAGATGTATTTGTTGCATCAGCCTTCGCCCATTTGCCCGTATATGCTAAATTGAGTCTGTTGTCTTTAGAGAAAGCATAGTCGATTCCAAGCCTGTAGTTATGTGAAAGATGGTGTGCCTGGCGGTCGGTTTTATCAGAATAGTCAATCCGCTTGTCGCCTAATGGATGGTGTGCAATATGCTGCACCTTGCCGTATGCGTCGCCATATCCCATGCTATATGAAGCATCAATTCCAAGTTTTCCTTGTTGTATAATTATTGCACCTGCCGCCTGCCCGTAAGCATACTTATCCTGCTTATATACAGCTGCCACCTGTCCAGAAACTTGGTGCGTACCCACAAAGTCTTTTGTCACTACATTTATAGTCATCCCGCGTACATGGTACTTTGCAGGTGCAGAAGCCATCACCTCGGCTTTAGAGAGCATTTCTGCCGGCATTTGTTTCAGTCGTTCTACAATCTGTTCCTCGGACAATGATGTTGGCTTACCGTTTATTACAAGTGATACCTGCTGTCCTGCAAAAGAAAGACGGTCGTCTGAGTCGGTTGTGACTCCCGGAATTCGTGTAAGCGCTTCATAGGCGTTGTCGGCAGGGATGATTTCCAGGAGCTGGGTCATGTCGTATGTGAGTCGTCCGTTCTCAGCTTTTACAATTTTCCTGTCAGCTTTCACTGTCACCCTGTCGATCAAATAGTTTTCCGGCTGGAGTATAATCGTTCCGATATCCGCAATA
>Ga0247611_10006350_pt1 | contig 15215 bp, 12 predicted proteins | sample 177DNAGHGhighgp2_FD_192422 | JGI IMG/M metagenome (GOLD analysis project Ga0247611, IMG submission 192422) | Sheep rumen microbial communities from Palmerston North, Manawatu-Wanganui, New Zealand - 1770 DNA GHGhigh gp2 | ecosystem: Host-associated > Mammals > Digestive system > Stomach > Rumen...
CGCCAGTGACCATTGTCAGCACGATGCCGATGACGCCCACCCAGGCACCCACCTTCAAGCTGCGCCAGCAGTGATCCATATTGCGCTTCTTGAGCATCATCCAGCCACACACGCCGCAAACGAACACGCCGCCCAGTGTCCAGGCACTCAACACCGTGTGGAAAAACTTGCTCACGGCCATGGGTGAAAGGGCGACGGCGGCAAAACTCGTCATCTCGTTGCGCATGGTGGCAGGATTGAACTCGCACCCCGTGGGATACTGCATCCATGCGTTGGCCACAAGGATCCACAATGCCGACAGGCTGGCACCGATGGCGGTGAGCCAGGTGGCAGCCAGGTGGAACTTGGGACTCACTTTGTTCCAGCCGAAGAACATCACTGCTATGAACGTCGATTCCATGAAGAAGGCCAGAATGCCTTCCACTGCCAGCGGGGCACCGAAGATGTCGCCAACAAACCAGCTATAGTTGGACCAGTTGGTACCAAACTCAAACTCCAGAATGATGCCCGTGGCGACACCGATGGCAAAGTTCACGCCGAAGATGGTCATCCAGAACTTGGTTGTTGCGAGCCATTTCTCGCTCTTGGTCTTGTAGTAGATGGTCTCCATCACGGCGATGATGATACCCAGACCCAGTGTCAACGGCACGAACAGCCAATGGTAGATAGCCGTGAGGGCAAATTGCGCTCGCGACCAGTCAACAACATTAGTTAATTCTTCCATTTTACATAGTTTTTAGTTGTAAGTTATTAGTTGTAAGTTTAAGTTGTAAGTACAGTTACCAGCGCCCAGTGTTAGGGCAAGGTCATCATCAGCGATCCGTCAACTGGTGGCGGACATACTCGGTCTTTTCTTCCTCGGTGTCACACTTGGTGTTCAGGAAGTTAGGGAAGAAGATCATCTTGATGATGACAAAGAAGATGAATAGCTTGATGCCGATAATGAGCCATAATGTCTTGCCCACGGTCATGCTGCGAAATCCATCGTAATAGAGATGGAAAACTCGGGACCAAAATCCTTGCTTGTTGTCTTGACTGTTACTCATGGAAAGGAGAGGATGAAGTTATTAGAGTTAAATAAATCACAAAATTAGTGAAAAGCCCCATATTTACAAAACAATTGTTCATTTTTTGACCAAAAAGATGAAAATGTGTACCTTTGCACCATGAAACTGAAGGAAGCATTAGATGAACTCAAGCGCGGCTTGAACGGAGTTGCCGAGACAGGGGAAGTGCAGGCGATGATACGTGTCATCTGCGAGGATGTGTTTAACTATGATCAGGTGGACGTCGCCCTGCGTCAAGAGAGCGAATTACCCGACTTTGCGCCGCAGCGCATTGCCGACATCATCGCCCGATTGCAGCGTCATGAACCCTTGCAATACATCGTGGGCCATGCCCGCTTCCATGGACACCAGTTCAAGGTGACGCCCGCTGTGCTCATCCCTCGTCCCGAGACCGAGCAGCTCGTGGACCTCATTGTTGACGAGAATGACGGGAGTGACCTGCGAGTGCTGGACATGGGCACCGGTAGCGGTTGCATCGCCATCTCGCTGGCGAGGGCACTGAAGTTTGCCCAGGTCGATGCTCTGGATGTCTCGCGTGACGCCCTGGCGGTAGCAAGGGAAAATGCGGCGGCCCTCAAGGTCAAGGTGCGCTTCTTTGAGAGCGACATGCTGGCACCGCAGCCGGCAGCCCGCTATGACATCATCGTGAGCAATCCGCCCTACATCTGCTGGAGCGAGCGTGAGGCAATGGACAGCAATGTCAAGGACCATGAACCGGGTCAGGCACTGTTTGTCCCCGATAACGACCCGCTGTTGTTCTATAAGGCGATAGCACGCTATGCGAGTGAGTCACTGGAGCGTGGCGGACGCTTATATCTCGAAATCAATCAGCGGTTTGGCAATGAGGTGAGACGATTGCTTGAAGATAATGGCCTTGACGGGGTGCGCATCATCGAGGACAGCTACGGCAAGGTGCGTTTTGCTGCAGCTGTGAAGGCCTGAAGAGAGGCGCAAAACACCTTACAAATAATATCTTAGCGGCTTCGCGGCTTTTGCGTGAGTTGAAGCCGCTGAACAGTTATGATGGAACCGCCGCGCGTTAAAAAGGTGTAAAAAATGGCTGTTTACCGTTTATTATCTTTAACGCGGGCAGTCCGTATGCCCGTGATGTAGTATCTTTACCCCCCAAAAAATAGTGGTCTCTTTACTTAATAATGTCTAAAATCCCGTGTGAGACCGAATTTTTTTGTAATTTTGCCGTTTGTATAATACAAAGCAACGATTAAGAAGATAATGACAAAAAGATATCCGCTATACTTTGTGCTGATGATGGCAATGACGCTGTCGTCACTGTCGGTGTTGGTTTCATGCAACAATAAGGAGAAGGATGATGACACTTACACCTACAGCACCAGCACTCAGACTACCCTTGTCACTGGCTTTGCCTTGCAAGCCGATGCCGAAGTGTTGGCCAATCTGGACTCGGTGCATTTCACCATCGACTATGACAATGGCTTGATCTATAACGCCGACTCGCTGCCCGTGGGCACCGATATCTCGGCACTGAAGGTGACCGTTAATTTCCTCAATACTATCCACTCGGCGGTCTTTAACATCACTGGCGCAACCTATCAGTCCGACACGACCATCAACTACACGACTTCCATGACCAAGAGTCTGGACTTCACGGGCAAGACGGTGCTCACCGTGACCTCCGCCGACGAGAAGAGGGTGAAGGACTATGAGGTAAAGGTTCTGGTCCACAAGGTCAATCCCGACTCGCTCGTGTGGCCTGAGAACTGGCGTCGTGACCTGCCCGGATATGAAGGCGGTGTACAGTATCACAAGACCGTCAAGCAAGGCAATCTGTACCGTTCGATGGCCTATGACGGCATGACCTGCACGATGCTGACTGCTACTGCTCCCAATCAGGGCACTTGGGAAAAACAGACGTTATCACTCCCGTTTGACCCACAGGTGAACACTCTTGTAGCCAGCGATGAGGCCTTGTATGTGCTTGCCAGCGATGGTGTCCTCTATACATCTGCCGATGGCCTTTACTGGACCTCATGTGGCGTGATCTGGCACAGCCTGTTGGGTACCTATGAGGATCGAGTGTTGGGCATTGTATCGGGTCCCGACGGTGATTACTATCATGACGAGTTCCCGCGTTCCGAGGGCTTTGAAGCCTCTGTTGTGGAGGACGGTTTCCCCGTTGCACACTCATCGGACATGATTGTCACCGATAATAATTGGACGGTTTCCCAGCAAGCTATCCTTGTGGGTGGAATTGACAGCAATGGTGAGTTGTTGAGCAATGTCTGGGGCTATGATGGCAAGCTGTGGGGCAAGATCAACAACATCCACACCTCATCGCTCCCGGCGGTTGCCGATGCGACACTCTTCCCGTATTACACCTACAGGACATTGAAGGGCGTGCGCCGTTATGCCCTGCAACCGACATGGTTCCTCATGGGCGGCAGGCTTGCTGATGGCAAGTTGAACGATAAGATCTACTTGTCAACGACCCAAGGCATCACCTGGTCGGTTGGCAAGGAGTCCATTGCTCAGGCGAGCCACATCACACCGTTCTATGGAGCCCAGGCATTTGTGTTTGCCGAAACGCTCACTGCTGCCAGCGGTGTCAGCAACATGCCCCGTCGCGTCAGCTCGCTCAGCACTACTTGGGAGTGCCCATTTGTTTATCTCTTTGGCGGCTACAACAGTGAGGATGAGTTGCTGCCCTACGTCTGGCGCGGTGTTTACCTGCGTATGACCAACAAACCTGTTTATTAAGGCAGATGAAAAAATCGTTGTTCATATTGTTGCTCCTGTGTCTTGCCACACTACCAGTGATGGCACAGCAGTACAAGTATGAGGTGGGTCCCACCTTAGGCATGACTGGATATCTGGGCGAGTCCAACAACGGTAACCTGTTCAAGCATCCGAGCTTTACTGTTGGTGGAATCTTCCGCTATATCCACAATAGCCGTTGGGCGTTCAAGGCCAACCTGAATTATGCCAACATACGTGGCGATAGCATGTATGACGAGTCGTGGTACCCCGATGGAGCCAATTACAAGTTCTCATCCCACCTGATCGACCTGGGACTGACTGCCGAGTTCAATTTCTTGAACTATGGCATAGGCCCCACCTACAAGAAATACAAGCGTATCTCTCCATATATGGTTGCTGGTGTGGGTTTTGTGTTTGCCATTTGTGACGGACACAACCAGGCATCGTTCACAATCCCCTTAGGCATCGGTGTGAAGTACAAGCTCAAGGATCGTATGAGTCTGGGCTTTGAGTTCACGATGCGCAAGGAATTCAGCGATCGCATTGACGGTAGCAGCGACCTTTTTGACATCAAGCACTCGTTTGCCAAGAACACCGATTGGTATTCATTTGCCATGTTCTCGGTATCCTATGAGTTCGGCAAGCGTTGCATCAAGTGTAACTATATAGAATAATACCGCTATGTCATCACTCAGCGATAAAATACAGCAACTGGACCCGACGCGCATTCCGTGTCATGTGGCCATCATCATGGATGGTAACGGGCGTTGGGCCAAGCAGCATGGACAGGAGCGAAGCTTCGGCCATGAGAATGGTGTGGCCACTGTGCGCCAGGCTACCGAGATTGCCAGCGAAGTGGGCGTCAAGTACTTGACGCTTTACACCTTCTCGACCGAGAACTGGAATCGCCCACAGGACGAGGTGGATGCACTGATGAATCTCATCGTGGTGAGCATCGAGCAGCAGACTCCCGACCTGATCAAGAATAACGTGCGCCTGACCACTATTGGCGATATGGAGCGTATGCCCGAGTTTGCCGCCAACAGGTTGCGCAAGTGCATGAGTGATACTGCCCACTGTACGGGACTGGTCCTGTGTCTGGCTTTGAGCTACTCCTCACGTTGGGAGATTGTCGAGGCTTGTCGCCAGATAGCGCGTGAAGTTGCCGACGGCGCGTTGGCGCCCGCCGACATCGACGATGCCATACTGTCGTCACGTCTTGCCACGAGGGACATGCCCGACCCCGACCTGCTCATCCGCACCGGTGGTGACCTCAGGGTGAGCAACTACCTGCTGTGGCAGATTGCTTATAGCGAACTTTACTTCACTTCAAAATATTGGCCCGATTTCACCAAGGAAGACTTTGTCGAGGCTATAGCTGATTTCCAGGCGCGTGAGCGCCGCTATGGTAAAACGAGCGAACAAGTAAACAGCGATAATCAAGAGTAAATTGTCAATGAAGAGCATCAAGCATAAGTTACTGGCCGCACTGGCTATGGCGTCGGTTCTCCCTGCCGCGATGAACGCCCAGGAGACCTACACTGCCAATGACACCATCTATAACCCCAAGATCATTTTCACGGCATCGCCGTCGCAATATGAGATTGCAGGCATCCGTGTCGAGGGTGTAGAAAATTATGATGAGAATATCGTTATCGGCTATTCCGGCCTCGCGGTGGGTCAGCGTGTAGATATCCCTGGTGATGACATCAAGGCGGCAGCCAAGCGATTCTGGCGCCAGGGTCTGTTCTCCAAGGTCCAGATTCAGGTCGAGAAGATTTATCACGATCAGGCATGGCTGGTATTCAACCTGCGTCAGCAACCCCGCGTGTCACAGGTGAATTATAACGGCATGAAGGGTGGCGAGAAGAAGGACATCATGGAGCGCCTGAGTTTCCAGCCTGGTAGCCAGATGACCCCAAACATCGCCGACCGCATCAAGGTCATCGTTGAGAAATACTATGCCAACAAGGGCTTCGGTCAAGCAACCTGTGAGGTTGAGCAGATTCCTGACTTGAGCAAGCAGAATGAGGTCATCGTCAATATCAACGTCGATAAGCATGAGAAAATCAAGGTCCACAAGATCTATATCGACGGCAATGAGGTGCTGAGCGACAACAAGCTCAAGCGCACCATGAAGAAGACCAACGAGAAGAATAACATCTGGAAGATTTTCTCGCAGAAGAAGTTTGTCCAGAGCGACTTTGAGGCAGACAAGCAGCTCATCATCGACAAGTATAATGAGAAAGGTTATCGCGATGCCGTCATCGTCAAGGATAGCGTGGTACAGTATGACGAGAAGAGTGTTGATATCTATCTCACGCTCAATGAGGGCAAGCGTTACTATATCTCGGACATCACGTGGGTGGGCAATACTGTTTATCCATCGGGTATCCTTGATGAGGTACTGGGTATCAAGAAGGGAGACGTCTATAACCAGAAGCTCTTGACCAAGCGCACCCAGGAAGATGATGATGCCGTGTCCAACCTCTACCTGAACAATGGTTACCTCTTCTATCGCTTGGTTCCCATCGAGAGCAAAATTGAGGGAGACAGCATTGACTTGGAGTTGCGTATGTTTGAGGGCAAGCAGGCTCGCATCAATAGGGTGGTCATCAATGGTAATGACCGCTTGTATGAAAAGGTGGTGCGCCGTGAGTTGCGTGTTCGACCTGGCGATCTGTTCTCTAAGGAGGACCTCATGCGTTCGGCGCGTGAGATTGCCCAGACGGGACACTTCGACCCCGAGAAGATGGACATCAGGCCTGAACCGAACGAGGACAACGGTACAGTGGACATCATTCTCAACCTCGAGAGCAAGGCCAACGACCAGGTCGAGCTGAGTGCTGGTTGGGGCCAGACGGGTGTCATCTTGAAGGCATCGCTCAAGTTCAACAACTTCTCGATCCAGAACTTGTTGCACCCATCATCCTACAAGGGACTTATCCCGCAGGGTGAGGGTCAGACCTTCACGATCAGTGCCCAGACCAACGCCAAGTACTATCAGGCCTATAGCGTGTCGTTCCTTGACCCATGGTTCGGTGGCAAGCGTCCCAACTCGCTGTCGGTGTCGGCATTCTACAGCCGCCAGACGGGTATCAACTCGTCCTATTACAGCCAGCTCTACCAGAATGCCATGTACAACTATGCCAACTCGATGTATTACGGTGGTATGTACCCCAATAGCATGTATAACAATTATGGCGGTTACAACTACTACGAGAACGCCTACGATCCCAACAAGTACTTGCAGATGGCTGGTGTGACAGTGGGCTTCGGTAAGCGATTGAAGTGGCCCGATGACTACTTCACCTTCATGGCCAGCTTGAGCTACCAGTGGTACAGCCTCAAGAAATGGGAGTACCTTTATTATATGCAGAACGGTGTGTCCAACTCGCTCGTGCTGGGCTTGACCCTGTCGCGTAGCAGCATTGACAACCCGCTATATACCCGCAGGGGCAGCTCGTTCACCTTGTCGTTCAACGCAACACCTCCTGCAAGCCTGTTCGGCAAGAAGAACTGGCGAGCTTTGAGCCAGAGCAAGACCGAGGCGTCCAAGAAGGAACTCTATCGCTGGATTGAGTACTGGAAACTCAAGTTCCAGGCTCGCACCTATACCCCCCTCACCGATCCCGACGGTCGCTGGACGCTGGTGCTGATGACGCGTGCCGACTTCGGTCTGCTGGGTAGCTGGAACAAGTGGTTGAAGTCGCCGTTCGAGACCTTCTATGTGGGTGGTGACGGTATGTCGGGTTCCTATACCTATGCTACCGAGACCATCGCCCTGCGTGGCTATGAAAATGGTGTGTTTACCCCCTATGGATCTGAGGGTTATGCCTATGACCGCTTTGTTGTGGAGCTCCACTTCCCGTTGATGCTCTCACAGAGTGCGACCATCTATCCGCTGGTATTTATCGAGGGTGGTAATGCCTGGACCAATGTCAAGGACTTCAACCCGTTCAACATTAAGCGTTCGGCCGGTGTGGGTGCCCGCATCTTCCTGCCGATGATCGGTATGATGGGTATTGACTGGGGCTACGGCTTTGACAGGGTGTTTGGCGAGAAGGGTGGCAGCAACTTCCACTTCGTGCTCGGTCAAGAATTTTAACAATTTAACTTAATTGAGTAAACGATTTAGCCTGATGGCAGTCTAAAAGTCGAAATTAACAATCCAATCAATAAACAAGAGAAGAATATGAAACGAATCGCTTTAATCGCAGTAGCGCTTGTTGCCGGCTTCATGGCAGCTCATGCGCAGAAGTTTGCTCTCGTGGATATGGAATATGTGTTGAAGAACATTCCTGCCTACGAGATGGCCAACGAGCAGTTGAATCAGGTATCGCAACGCTGGCAGCGCGAGGTGGATGAACTCAAGAAAGAGGCTGACACCATGTACAAGAATTACCAGGCCGACATGGTATTCTTGACCGATGACCAGAAGAAGAAAAAAGAGGCCGAGATCACCGAGAAGGAGAAAGAAGCCCAGCAGCTGCAGTACAAGTACTTTGGCCCCCAGGGTGAATTGTTCAAGAAGCGTCAGTCACTCATCAAGCCCATCCAGGACGATGTGTATAACGCCTGCAAGAAGGTGTGTGAGGAGCGCGGCTTCCAGGTTATCTTCGACCGTGCCAGCAGCCAGAGCATCATCTTCGCTTCGCCCCGCATCGACGTCAGCAACGAGGTGCTCGAGAAGATGGGTTACAAGTAATTAGGCTTTAGCTCTTAGGCTTTCTGGCAGTGAGTTTTTAAAAGAAAGAATTATTAAATAATAAAGAAAATCATTTTTAGACATGTTTAAAAGATTTATGCTCTTAGCCGTTACGGCTACTATGATGTGCTTTGCTGCACAGGCTCAGAAATTCGGTTACATCAACACCAGTGAGATCTTCAACGTGATGCCCGAGAAGGCTACTGCCGAGAGTACCCTCAAGACGGTGAGCGACAAGTATGAGACCGAGTTCAAGAACTTGCAGGATGCGTTCCAGAAGAAGATGAGTGACTATGAGGCCGCCGACAAGGATGCCTCCACTCCTCAGGCCATCAAGGATCGCCACAATCAGGAATTGCAGGACGACTACGTGAAGATTCAGAACTTCCAGCAGACCGCTGCCCAGGACTTGCAGCGCCAGCAGGAGACTCTTCTTGCCCCCATCACCCAGAAGCTCCAGAATGCCATCCAGGCAGTGGGCGCCGAGGGCGGTTACACCTTTATCTTTGACCAGGCTGCCGGTTCCCTCATCTACACCGGTACCAATGCCGAGGACGTGAGTGCCAAGGTGAAGGCCAAATTGGGCATCAAGTAATCATATAAGCTATCAGCGTTCAGCTGTAGCTGCTTGAAACAGACTGCCGCCAGTGTGGGCTCCCCACGTTGGCGGCAGTCTGTTTGAGTTAGGTAAGGTGGGAAGATATGGAGAAAAGTTGAAGGGGGCTTCTATAAATTAGCTTGGAATGGATTTGGATTGATTTTCGAGTAGATTTTGACTTGACTTCGCAGGAGCATAGCAAGCTATGGTCCAAGAAGGTAAGGCAAAAGATGCCGAAAAGCAGCCAAAGACATCCAACACTAAAAACTATAATTTTGGTAATTTATAGAAGTCCCCTGAATATCTTTCCACAGGAGGAGAAAAAGCAGATTTGCCCTCGCGACAGGCTGCTACGTCAGGAATTATTACTAAATTTGCAGTCACACGAAGCTATTAATCCTGCGCAAGGGCCAAGTGCCGTGCGCAAAACCATTTCATGAACGAATATGAATAGATTTACTACACTTGCTCTGGCAATAGGCCTCGCCTTTGCCGGCACAGCACAAGACCGTTCTCAGGGTGGTATCAGCCCCGACATGATGCGCCAGATCGTCGCCACCTCAACGGCTAAGCAAAACAAGGCACTAAGCAATGCCATGGCGACCAATTCCATCGACGATCTTGCCCGAAACTACCGCAACAATAAAGTTACGGACACCTACTTCAGCATCGAGACGCCCAGACAGTCGATCCACAACCAGCGACAGAGTGGACGATGCTGGATGTACTCCAGTTTCAACGTGCTACGCGCCAACTTTGCGCGTCGTCACGCCGACTCCATTGCCGTGGAGTTCTCTCACGACTATCTCTTCTTCTATGACCAGCTTGAGAAGGCCAACCTCATGCTGCAAGGCGTGATAGATTGTGCCGACAAACCCATTGACGACACGCGCGTGCAGTTCTTCTTCCACCATCCCATGAACGATGGGGGCACCTTCTGTGGTGCTGCCGACCTTGCCGAGAAATATGGCCTCGTGCCTGTTGAGGTACAGCCCGAGACCTACTCGGCTGAACGCACCTCGCGCATGAGCCAACTCGTCGCCTCGAAGCTGCGTGAATTCGGACTGGAACTGCGCCAGATGGTCGCCGACAAGAAGAGCAAGAAAGCCATCAACCAGCGCAAGACCGAGATGCTCGGCACCATCTATTCCATGCTCTCGCTCACGCTGGGCGAACCCATCAAGTCGTTCACCTACGCCTTCCGCGACAAGAACGGTAAAGCAGTGGGTCCGGCACGCACCTACACCCCGCTGGAATTCTACCGCGAGACGGTGGGCGGCCCCATCAACGGCACGTTCATTATGGCGATGAACGACCCCCGCAGGGAATACTATAAGACCTATGAGGTAGAATATGACCGCCACACCTATGACGGACACAACTGGCGCTACGTCAACCTTCCCATGGAGGACATTGCTGCCATGGCGATTGCTTCGCTCAAGGATTCCACCAAGCTCTATGCCAGCTTCGACGTGGGCAAACAGCTCAACCGCGATAACGGGTACCTCGCACTCGACAACTTTGACTACGGTACCCTGTTCGGCACCACGTTCCCCATGGACAAGGCCCAGCGCATTGCCACATTTGACAGCGGTTCAACACACGCCATGACGCTTTGTGCCGTCGATCTTGATGATAACGGCAATCCCATCAAGTGGAAAGTGGAGAACTCCTGGGGTGGCGACAGCGGACACAAGGGATACATCATCATGACCAACGAGTGGTTCAACGAGTACTCCTTCCGCTTGGTTGTGGACAAGAAATATGTACCGCAAAACATCCTCAAGGCCGCCGAAACCAAGCCCGTGATGGTCATGCCCGAAGATCCCCTCTTCGGTACCGACGACTGATCATCTACCGAAATGTATTAACGTGAGTTCGATGAAATTATTAGTTGATTATGTAGAGACGCAAAATCTTGCGTCTCCCGGGGCCGTATTTGGTAATGCTTAACGATGGGAGACGCAAAATTTTGCGTCTCTACTGCTCATCTGGTGGCTATTGAGCTGAGACCTAAAATAGTATTTCATCTAACTAACGTTATATTAATGCAATACTCCTGTCGGCAACCAATGGCGGCAGGAGTTTTCGCTGCAATAAATGGTCTCATCCCTTGCCGTTATAGGAAAAAATGCTACCTTTGCTGTCGTATAACGAACTACTAAATTGATTGAACGATGAAAAAATTTCTCATGATGGCCATCGCGCTCATGCCGTTGGTGCTGCTCGCACAGGCGAGGATTGGTATAGTGAATTCCCAGGAATTGTTTAACCTCATGCCCGAGAAGGCGAGTGCCGAAGCCCAGCTCAAGGTGTTGAGCGACAGGTATCACACCGAATACTTATTGTTGCAGCGCGAGTTTGACAAGAAATATGCCGACTATCAGGCGGTGGCTGCCGATGCCTCGATGCCCGAGGCCATCAAGGAACGTCGTGTGCAGGAATTGCAGGAGAGCGACAAGAAGATGCGTGATTTCCAGCAGCGAACTTCCGATGACATCACGGCCCGCCGCGAGGCTCTCACCAAACCCATCACCGACAAGATCCAGGCTGCTATCCGCACCGCTGGTGAGCAAGGTGCCCTTGATCTGGTGCTTGACACCGCTGTCACGCCTGTTGCCTATACGGGTCCCAACACGATCGACCTCATGCCGGTGGTCAAGAAACTCCTCGGTCTGGAGTGATATATTTCCATAGAGAAGAAATAAAAAACCTGCATCGCAATGCGGTGCAGGTTTTTTAATGATGGGTGGATAATGGGGCTCGAACCCACGACCTTCGGAACCACAATCCGACGCTCTAACCAGCTGAGCTACATCCACCATGTATAGGCATTTCTCTCAAATGCGGGTGCAAAGATAATGCCAATTTTGTTACTGTGCAAGAATATTGTCAAAAAACTTGATTTTTTTCTCCCTTGTCTCATCGTTTCTCGATGATGGCTGGGGCAATGCGGTCGCTTCCCTTGACAAACTCGCCCATGGAGAAGACGCTGCGCAGGTTGATGTCATCGTCAAGCAGCAGGATGTCGGCATCCTTGCCGCGCTGTAATGACCCCTTGCGGTCATAGATGCCCATGATTCTCGCGGGCGTCTCGCTGGCCATTCTCACGGCATCGTGCAACGGGACATCGACAACGCGCGTCATGGTCTTGATGAGGCGGTCCATCGTGGCGATGCTGCCTGCCAGCGCACTACGGTCCGAGAGCTTGCACACACCGTCCTCGATGATGACGCGAGGGTCGAAGGCGTGTTCGCTGTCACTGTCGGTCACGGCGAGGGCATCGGTGCACAGTGCCGTGCGTTCCACGCCCTTGATGTGATAGACCAGGTTGAGTAGGGTAGAGGGGACATGTATGCCGTCGGCAATTACTTCAACAGCCATGTCTTCGAGCAGATAGACGCTCTCGACAGTGCCTGCATGTTTGAATTCACGCACGTTGTGAAAACCCGGCATGGCATTGTAGAAGTGGGTGGCAAGGTTGTAGCCGGCGTCCCAAGCCCTCTTGACGTCAGGGTACTCGGCGGCAGTGTGCCCGATAGCGGCGACGATGCCCTTGCCGGTGATGTACTTGCCCATCTCGACGGCTCCTGGTAGCTCGGGTGCCGTGTCCCAGCGCCTCATGCAGTCAAAGTCCTCAACGATGTGTATATACTCGTTGGGGTCTGGAATGCGGATAACCTCAGGCATCTGGGCTCCGGCACGGCTGGGGTTGAAGTAGGGACCCTCCATGTGCATGCCCATGATGGTGGATCCTGGCTCACGCATCAGCTCGTCACACGTCTGGCACGCCTGCTCCATCATGTCGATGGGCGATGACGACAGGGTCGCATAGATGGCAGTAGTGCCGTGGCGCAGGTGGGTCGCAGCGGCGGCCTCAAAGGCTTCGCGGGTACATTCCTGGAAATCATGGCCGCCGCCACCGTGGCAATGCAGGTCAATCCCACCGGGCACGACGTGCATCCCGTGCGCATCGATGGTCTTGTCCATGCCTTCCAGCTGGCGGCTACTCTTGCTCACTTCCTTGATGCGCTGGTCCTCAATGATGACAGACCCACCATTGATCCAACCCTCGGGCGTAAGCACGTGGCCATTATAAATCTGAGTCAACATACCCAATCTTTTTAACCTTATTGTTTTGCAAATTTACATTGTTTTTTGATAGGTTGTATAACTCGATTACATTTTTTTTGATTTATTGACAAAGTTTTTATGCCGATCATGAGTCGTTGGCGGCTTTACGGCTTAGTGTGAGGTTTGTTTGCCTGGGTAGTTGTGATTGTCCCCGAAAATGATTAGAAGATGTTAAAAAGGGGAGGTTTTTACTTAAAAATGTGCTATTTGAGCTTCAAAAATGGGCTTAAAATGAGAAAAAATAGCTATCTTTGCATTTAAAATCTAAAGAACAGCAACATGGAAGTAAAGAAAATCTTGTTTATTTCACAAGAGATTGAACCATACGTGCCTGAGCGTCGATTGTCGGTCATTGGCCGGCTGCTCCCTCAAGGCGTTAAGGAGCAGGGAATAGAAGAGCGCACCTTCATGCCTAAGTATGGCATGATAGCAGAGCGTAGCAATCAGTTGCATGAGATGATCAGGCTCTCGGGCATGAATGTCATTATTGACGATACCGACCATCCGTTGATTATCAAGGTGGCAACATTGCAACAGGCTCATTTTCAGGTTTATTTCATCTATAATGAAGATTATTTTGCCAGCAACCGCATCGACGAGCTGGAGATGAATTGCTCTCCTGCCGATAACGATGAGCGCAGCATGTTCTTTGTGCGTGCGGTCATCGAGTCGATACGCAAGATGCGTTGGGTGCCCGATGTTATCCAGTGCACCGGTTGGATTTCGGCATTGGCACCTGTTTATATCCGCACGCTCTATGGTGATGACCCGTCATTCCGTGATGCCAAGATCGTGACATCATTGTTCAATGAGTCCATTCCCGAGCCGCTGAGCGACCGCCTGTCCGATAAGATGCGTCAGGACGGTATTCCCAAGAACGTCCTCAAGGCCATCAATGGCAAGAATCTGACCTATGAGGAACTGATGGCGTTCTCGTTGCAATATGCCGACGGTGTCATCGAGTGTGAGGAGGGCGTGAGTCCTCAAGTGCTTGAGGCTGCCTCGTCGTTGCCCAAGCTGCAGTTCACCGGCGATAATGATGATGTCACACGTGTGACTCAGTTCTACGGATCGCTGTTCGATTGATAATACAAGAGGTCGCGGGACTTTTCGATATTCTTAAAATAGTACTACTTCATTTTCAGGAATATGAAACAGTTTTTCAATGTGATACTGGCGGCGTGTCTGCTGCTTGGTCTTCACGCATGTACCGACGAGACTATCGGCGTGAGCATCACCGATTCTGTATCGTCGATCATCGAGGATAGCTCCTTTGTCATCACGGGTCACTCGGTACGTAATGACCGGGTGCAGATGCGCACGAGCACCAAGATGCTGGGAAAACTTCAGGCCGATGGCTTCGGGCAACTGATTGCCGAGGCTGTTACCTCATGGATGCCTGCCGTGAATATAGACACGACGGGCACGCGTGCCGAGTGGATCGACTCCTGCCGCTTGAAACTGCGCATCCCTTATCGCAGTGGTTTCACGGGCGATTCCCTGGCACCGATGAGACTGAATGTCTATCGCTTGAACAAGGCACTTCCTTCACCCATCTATAGTGACTTTGATCCGACAGATTACTACGACAGCAGCGACTTGCTCGCCAGCGAGTCCTACTCTCCGTCATCAGGTTGGCTGGAGACTTCCACCTCCTATGTCACGGGAACCAGTTCCTATGACACGGTGCGTGTCATCTCGGTGCCGATGCCCGTTGAGCTGGGCCGCGAGCTCTTCCGTGCCTACAAGAGCGATCCATCTATCTTCTCGGCCCCCAAGCGTTTTGCCAGTATTTTCCCGGGCATTTACATCAACAACAGCTATGGTAGCGGTCATGTGTTGAACATCAAGGCGACCGAGCTGGACGTGTATTATCGCAAGTACACTCAGTTGTCTGACACCACCGACACCATCTATCCTGCAAGATGTCAGTCCTATCTGGCTTCGACGCCCGAGGTGGTTTCTAACAATA
>Ga0247611_10006351_pt1 | contig 15215 bp, 11 predicted proteins | sample 177DNAGHGhighgp2_FD_192422 | JGI IMG/M metagenome (GOLD analysis project Ga0247611, IMG submission 192422) | Sheep rumen microbial communities from Palmerston North, Manawatu-Wanganui, New Zealand - 1770 DNA GHGhigh gp2 | ecosystem: Host-associated > Mammals > Digestive system > Stomach > Rumen...
CACCCTGAAGACCGCACATCATAATGACGGTGGTTGCCTGTCCGGGCTGGTACTGAATATCCGTATTCTCACTGCCCATCAGATTGATCAGTTCTTCGTTCACGATTTTGATCACCATCTGACCGGGATTTAAGCCATTTAAAACTTCCTCGCCGACCGCACGTTCCTGTACGGTATTCATGAAGTTCTTGACTACCTTGAAGTTAACGTCCGCTTCGAGGAGCGCCATTTTTACTTCTTTTAATGCAATCTTGACATCTTCTTCGGTTAAGCGGCCCTTGCTTTTTAACTTTTTGAATACGTTTTGTAATTTATCGGTTAAGCTTTCAAATGCCATATTATATGTTTTTCCTGTTTAAGGTTTTATTCGTTTTGCCCGGGTTTATCCGGATTGCTGTTTCGAAGGATTTCGGTAGTTATACGGATTCCATCGCGGCGATTTTTTCTTTTAAAGCATCTATCTTCCGGATTCGTTCTTCTCTTGAGTCCGTGTCTTTCAGTTCGTCCAGATCGTCTTTCAGACTGTTCGCTGTTTTCTTCAGTTCTCCGAAGCGCTCGATCAGCTTTAATTTCTCTTCATAGCCTTCGAGAATCGCATCGCAGCGCTTTAACAAATCGTGAATGCCCTGTCTTGATACGCCGTATTCTTCTGCCAGTTCGGACAGGGAAAAATCATTCATTACGGCATCTTCGTAAACCTTCTTCTGATGCTCCGTAAGGAGTTCCCCGTAAAAATCGTATAACAATGCTTTTCTGGCAATTTCTTTCATACTTGTCTACTTTATCAAATATAAAAAGAGGTGTCAAGTATTTTTTCTTGACACCTCGAAATTCTTTTCGAATCGGTATTATTAAAGACCTGCCCTCATCCGGGCGGCTGTTTTACGGGCTTTTAGTAAGCTCTTCCGTAGAAGGTTTCGTCAATTTCCACTTTCTTAAGCTTTCCTAAGGAAATATCATATCCGACAACCTGTGAATAATATTCGTCGCCGCGCTGGTCGTTAATTGCGGTCATACCGAGATAATATCCGCTTTCCAACATCTTTGTTGAAATCTTGCTGGTTGCCTTGTATTTGATTTTCTTTCCTTCTTCATCATAAGTGGAACCGTTCATCAGATTGTTCGCCTGATACAGCGGAACGATTTTATCACCGATTGCAAGCTCATTATTGCTCTTGGTATTCACCAGATAATTTCCGGTATCTTCGTACTCATCGGGAATTTCGCGAACACCTTTAATCGTAAAGTCTTCGCTGTCACGGTCATAAGCAAAAATCAGATAAGAAGGGATTCCGTTCCACAATACCTTCGAACGATACTCAATCGTGGAAGCCGTTTTCGATGTCATTTCCACGCTCAGCGGTTCGCCGTCAAGATAAATCCACTCTCCGTTAAAATCGCAGCAAATATTGCCTTCACCGTCAAAATAGGTAAAATCATCCTCTCCGTAATAACGAATGGTAAGAAGACTTTCATTGTATTCCGCAAGACTGAAACAGTGATCCTGAATGCTGTTCTGAAGGGTTTCGCTGATCGGAACTCTGTATTCCTCCCCTTCCACAATCAGTTCCGCCTCGTCAAACGCCTTGAACTCGGAAATATCAAGTGTCTTCGGTTCGTGAGTGGAAATCTTCTTAATATCGTATTTCATGTCATCTGTCAGACAGCCGGCCATTTTATAGTAATAAAGCATTGCGGTATAAGCGTCTTTACAGATTAAATATTCGTAATCCAGGAAATAATCCAGACCGTAATAGGAATCCATAGAGCCGGGAATGTAAACACTGATGCCTTCGGAATCCGACATTCCGCCGTTTTCACGATGATATAAAACCGTTTCTTCCAGAAGGCCGCTGATTTTGGTGCATTCCTCGGGATAAGTATCCACCATATAATCCACGTAATTTCCGAGATCCACAAGATTCAAGATTGAATAATCGGAAGCACAGTAATGAATGGATTTGTTAGTACAACGACCGATTTCGGCAAGTACGGAAATATCCTCCGTAGCATCAATCAGCTGCTGTTTGGTCAGAGCGCAGTAAGCATCGTAAAGATCCTCGGCTTTTCTGGCTTCTATCACGGAAAACGTTGTTTCACTGGTATAAAGTTGTTCTCCGATATTCACATTCTGCGTCATGTAATAATCCGTATAGGAATCGCAGATGGCTCTTGCAACTCCTGCAGGGCTTAAGGTCGGGTCATCCGACATTGCCTGCAAAAATCCCTCGTAATTCCATCCGTCACCCGGTTCCAGTTCCGCACTCAGTGCATAAAAATCAGCAAAACCGTCAAGTGCATGCGTAACCTCAACCGAAGACATCAGGCAGGCATCGAAACCGATAATGTCAAAAGGACGATCCTTCATATTCGGACTGTATACCGTACTGAGTGCCTGGCGGACTTCAGCAATTGACATCATTCCGCCGCCGTAAATATCATCGTGTCCGTATCCGAAAGGTCCGTTTCCATGATCCCATAATACAAGAATGGTATGATCTGCGGGATAGTTTGTCTTACAGAATTTCAGGAAATCCGCCAGTGTGTCGGGGCTTACGGAATTCTGAAGAGGAAGGGAATCCACCTCTTTAAAATCCTGATTGCTAATCAGAAATCTCTGCGTCACGTTCGGATTAATGCCGCTCTCACTCCATCTGGTTGCGCCGCCGGTCTGAATCACAATATTAACATTATCCCTAAGCTCGGGAGTGCACATTTCGTAAATATCCGCAGAAGCACAGCCGACCTGATCAGTGGTAACCACTTCTTCGGTTACATAGGATTTGTAAGCTGTGGGATGTTCCGGAAAATAAAGGTAATCCGGAAGTGTAAGACCGTTCTTTTCGAGTTCTTCGGAATAACGGTTTAACGCATCGATTCTGTTACGTTTTATGGAATCGTTACGTTCCTGACGTTCATCGGCAGTCTGCAAAAGTGCCGTAAGGGACATATCGTTTTCGCCGAAATCCTCGAGGTTGGAACCGATCATATAAACATAAATCGCCCAGGACTCATCCTCTCCGATTGGTGCATAGGATTCGATTTTCTTTGCTCCCTCCTCATCAATCGGAGACAATGCATAGATTTCTTCTTCCGAAACAGGTGCATTACGATTTTCATAAAGAGAATAGATGTAAAGATAACGGGTTAAAGTAACAGCTCCGTAGATTGCAAATCCGATTACGGTTGCAGCAATAATTCCGAGAATACCGTAAATAACGGGTTTCAAAAGGTAAACTCTGGGAACTTTGATATACCAGGGCGCATCCTTATAACGTTCCTTCAGCTCGATGCGACGACGTTTCTTTTCTTCCTTCCAGCGGACTCTTCTCTCTTTTCTCCGGATTTTTTTCAGCTGTTTTTTCTCTTTCTTCAGTTCTTTTTTCTGAAGCTTCTTCTCTTTTTTAGCAGCCTTCTTCTGCGCTTTTTTCTGCTTCTTCGTCAGAGGTTCGGTTTCAGTAGAAGCCTCAGCGGAAGCTGCAGTTTCAGCTGAAGTTGCGGTTTCCTCTGCAGTTGCGGTTTCCGAATCCGTTGCGATTGTCGTTTCCGCATCAGCTACAGTCTCGACAACAGTCGCAGTCTCTGCTTCCGCAGAATTTACCGCAGTGGATTCCGCATCGGGATTTTCCGAAATAATTGTGTTCTTGTCGTCCATGGTTTCCCCTTTTTACAATCAAAATATCCACCCGGCAATCCGGGTAATTTCATTCCCTTTATGAATTTTCCTGATTAAATAACGCATCCACAAACTGTGCGGAATTGAATTTCTGCAAATCATCAATGCTTTCACCGACGCCGATGTATTTGACGGGAATATGTAATTCCGACTGGATTGCGACTGCAATTCCACCCTTGGCGGTACCGTCCATTTTGGTTAAAACGATTCCGGTAAGAGGCGCAACCGACGCGAATTCCTTGGCCTGGTTCAGCGCATTCTGCCCCGTGGTTGCATCCAGCACGATTAAATTCTCGCGATGTGCATTCGGAAATTCACGGTCGATGATGCGGTTCATTTTTTCGAGCTCGGCCATCAGATTTTTCTTGTTATGAAGACGTCCTGCCGTATCGATCAAAAGGACATCCGCATTCTTTGCTTTTGCAGAAGCCACGGAATCAAATACAACCGATGCGGGATCCGCTCCTTCGTGTGCGGAAATCATTTCCACACCCGCACGATTTGCCCACTCTTCAAGCTGTTCCGTCGCTGCGGCACGGAAGGTATCCGCTGCGGAAATAATAACCTTCTTCCCCTGCGCTTTTAGTTTCGATGCCAGTTTTCCGATCGTCGTGGTTTTTCCGACTCCGTTCACACCGATGACCATAACGATGGACTGCTCGTTTTCGAATTTATATTCCGCTTCGTCCACGGACATCTGTTTCCAGATACTGCGTATCAAAAGTGCCTTGCATTCCGCAGGTTTGTGAACGCATTCGGCAATGACGTCCTCTTTCAGACGGGCAATGATTTCTTCGGTCGCATTAACACCGAGATCACCCATAATCAGAACTTCTTCAAGTTCCTCGTAAAAATCGTCATCGATGGTTTCCGCATCGTTAAAAACCGTATCGATATTGTATACGAGGTTCTTTCTGGTCTTTGTCAGACCTTCCTTTAATCTCGCAAAAAATCCCTTTTTCTCGGGTGCTTCGGATGCTTCGGCTTTTACGATTTTTTCTTTTTTGTCTTCTTTGTCTTTTTTTATACCAAACATTATTTTACCTCAGAGATTCCGCCGGTCAGTCGTCCAGCTTGTCATCAATCAGATCCACGGATACAAGCGCGGAAACACCCTTCTCCTGCATCGTAATACCGTAGAGACGGTCCGCTCTGTCCATCGTACCGCGTCTGTGCGTAATGACGATAAACTGGGTATCCTTGGTCATGCGCTTTAAGTATCTTGCAAAGCGGTCTACGTTGCTTTCATCCAGGGCAGCCTCGATTTCGTCCAGAAGGCAGAACGGTGAAGGCTTTAAGTTCTGGATTGCAAAGAGCAGCGAAATCGCCGTAAGTGCTTTCTCACCACCGGATAACTGCATCATATTTACAAGCTTCTTTCCGGGCGGCTGGGCGATAATACGGATACCTGCCTCGAGAATATCCTCATCATCCATAAGTTCCAGGGATCCCTGTCCGCCTCCGAAAAGTTCTTTGAACACCTTGTCAAATTCGGTTGCAATGCGGCCGAACTGTTCACGGAACTGTTTGCGCATTGACTCATCCAGTTCCTCGACGATTTTTACGAGCGCCTCTTCCGCTTTAATCAGATCGTCATGCTGGGTCGTTAAGAAGGTATGGCGTTCACTGACTTCCTTGAACTGCTCGATTGCCGAAACATTGACTTCGCCGAGATTTCTCATGATTTCTTTAACGTTGTTTAACTGTTTCTTTAAAGGAGCAAGCTCCGTCATCGTTTCATCACGGAATTCAGCGGCATTCGCAAGTGTAATCTGATACTCGTTCCACATATATGCAGTCTGTCCGGAAACGGTATCTTCCATCTTTTCTTTCTGTGCACTCAGACGGAAAATTTCTTTGTCGAGACCACTGATAATACCGGACATTTTGTCGCGTTCCGTAAAGAATTCCTTCTGTTTGGAACTTAATTCATCCTTTTTCTGCTGTGCCTTCGAAAGCTTTTCTTCGGTTTCGGCCTGAACACCGTGAGACGCTTCTATGGTCTTTTCGATTGCCGCAATCTGTTCGTTCTTCTGCCTTATTTCCTCCTCGGAAATGCCGAAGCCGGACAAAAGTTCTTCTTTTTCCTTAACGGAATTGTCTTTTTCTCCCTGAACACGCTCAAGGTTCTGCGCGGAAAATTCCTGCTTCTGCATTAATTTTTCCACTTCCACGTCAAAGCCCGATAAAATATTTAATTTTTCGGTTTCCTCTTCACGGTAAGTATCGAGAACCTTCTGTTCCTCTTTTACCTTTCCGCTTTCCCTGGCTTCCGCATCGGTATTTTCGGTAAGCTTTCCGGCAACTTCTTCTTTTTCTTTTTCGATGGATGCGATTTCACCTCTGGTCTGTGCGATTTCTTCCTTAATCGCTTCGTAATCCTTCGAAACGCTTCCCATCTGTTCTTTGGCCTGATTCAGTTTTACGCGGGCCGTATTGAGTTTTACGTAAGAATCCTGATAATCCAGCTTCATGCGCTCGATTTCCATACGGACTTTGTTTCTGCGTTCCTTGCAGTCTTCGATTGCCTTCTCGCAGTCTTTAACGGCTTTTTCCGCTTTTTCCACAAGGCCTTTTAATTCTTCCATTTCTCTTCTTCTGCTTAAGAGATTGGAACTGTTTTTAAAATGACCGCCGCTGATTGCACCGCCGGGAACCAGAAGTTCGCCTTCCACGGTAACCATACGGATTCCGAAATCAAATTTGCGTGCGATTTTCAGCGCATTGTCCATCGTATCGACAACCACGATACGACCGAGCATTGCTTTTGAAACATTCCTGTATTTCGGTTCCTCGGAAACCAGATCACAGGCCATGCCGATGACGCCGGGCTCGGTTAAGCACTCGGGATTTTTGAATTCCTGAGGATTCGTAATATCGCTTAAAGGAAGGAATGTCGCACGTCCGAGACGGTTTTCCTTTAAATAATTAATCATGCGTTTTGCGGTATTTTCATCTTCGGTAACGATATTCTGGATATTACCGCCGAGTGCGGTTTCAATTGCGGTTTCGTATTTCTGTTCCACCTTTATGATGTCCGCAACCAGACCGCAGATGCCCTTCTCCTCTTCCTTCTTTTCCATTACCTTTTTGATGGTATTGGAATAGCCTTCGTAGTGAGAAGTCATCTCGTAAATCGTGTCATATTTGGCTTTCTGCTGATGGTAAAGTGCCTGTTTTTCGCGAAGGCGGGCATCTAAGGAAGCAAGCTCGTCCTTCATCGCTGTCACATCTTCTTCCAGCTTAATCTGCGCAAATTTCTTCTTTTCGCATTCTTCATTGACCGCCTTGAATTCTTTTTCAAGCGCATCGATGACACCGCTCTGTTCCTGTTCGGCGGTTTCGGTCTGAAGAAGCTTGGCATTTAAGGAGCTTAAGTGAATGTTTTTCTGCTCCGCCATCGTTGCAAAACGCTCGATATTGGCCTTGATCGTACCGCGTTCGCTTAAAAGCTCGATGATATAATTTTTGCTCTTTTCGACGGAAAAATTGACGGTTTCAATTCGTTTCTGGCATTCGGACAAAGCCTCCTGCGCCGCCTTTCTTTCCTCCATCTTCTTTTCGGTCTCTTCGTCGATGGCTTTCTTTTCTTCGGCAAGAGCCGCGATTTCGAGTTCTTTTAAGGAAATCGCTTCTTCCACCGCGGTAACTCTGGTTTTCATATGTTCCTTGTTACTCTCGGCGGATTTGATCTGTTCTCTGTAGAGATTAATCTGGCCCTCTAATTTTTCACGCGTCACACCGTAACCGGCAAGGGAATTCTTCGCCTCGTCAATCTCTGTGTTCAGCTCTTCCAGCTTTGATTCAAGCTCTTCGTATTCGGTCTTTAATGATTCGTTTCTGTGATTTGCACTGTCCAAATCATTCTGCGCAATAATGAGTTTTTTCTCGGTTTCTTCAAGGTTTGCACGAAGCTTTTCAGTTTCCATCAGGAAAATATTTACTTCGAGTTTTTTCTTCTCGTCACGACGTGCCAAATAAACCTTCGCTTTGTCGGCCTGCTTTTCGAGCGGCCCGATCTGACGGTCGAGCTCCGCTAAAATATCGTTTACACGAAGAAGGTTTGCGCGTTCGTTTTCCAGCTTTTTTGCGGCTTCCACTTTGCGGCGTTTGAATTTCACGATACCGGCGGCTTCGTCGAATAATTCTCTTCTGTCCTCGGGTTTGGAGGAAAGAATCAGATCAATCTGACCCTGACCGATGATGGAATAGCCTTCCTTACCGATACCGGTATCGTAGAAAAGCTCATTGACATCCTTTAATCTGCAGACAGTTCCGTTTAAGAGATATTCGCTTTCACCGGAACGATAGAGACGTCTTGCAACGGTTACTTCCTCGTAATCGATTGCAAGCGAATGATCGGAATTATCCAGTGTAATTGCAACATATGCACTGCCGACGGCTTTCCTCAGCTGGGTACCCGAAAAAATGACATCCTGCATGGATGCCCCTCGAAGCTGTTTAATTCTCTGTTCGCCCAAAACCCAGCGAACCGCATCGGCTACATTACTTTTACCGGAGCCGTTCGGTCCGACAATACCGGTAATTCCGTTTTCAAAATCAAATACAATCTTGTTTGCAAAGGACTTAAAGCCCTGAATTTCAATACTTTTTAAATACATCTTTTCTTACTGCCTTTATGTTTCTATAAAATATTCCGAATTAAATATTTCTCGTAATTCCGAGTTCCTTTAATACCTGATAAGCACATTTCTGCTCGGCATTTTTCTTGCTGTGACCGCTTGCCTCGGAACGTTTTACATCGTTGATAAAAAGTGCAACGATAAACTCTTTATTGTGCTCCGGTCCGGATTCTCCGACCGCTTCATAACGAATGACGGTCCCGGGATTTTTCTGAAGTTCTTCCTGAAGAATACTCTTACTGTCCACGAAAAGCGTGCGTTCTCCGATGCCTTCCATAACGAACCTTGAAATATGCTTTTTTGCAGCTTCAAATCCGCCATCCAGATAAATCGCTCCGATGATGGCTTCGAAAACATCTGAAAGAATGGAATCGCGCTTTCTTCCTCCGCACATATCTTCGCCCTTACCGAGGAAAATATATTCCCCAAGGTTTAAGTTATTTGCGCAGAACGCGAGCGCGGGTTCGCAGACCATGGACGCCCTGAGCTTCGAAAGCTCGCCCTCCGGAAGCTCGGGATGTTCTTTATAGAGATACTCGCTCATTACAAGTTCAAGCACCGCATCGCCCAGATATTCAAGGCGCTGGTAGTGATCCCATTTGTTGATTTTCCGTTCGTTCATATAGGACGGATGTGTCAGTGCACTGATTAAAAGGGATTCATTCCGGAAATGATATCCGATGACTTCTTCGAGTGCGGACGTATTTTCATTCTCCATTCTCTGAGACCTCCGCTTTTTTGATCAATTCAAGAGCTTCCGTAACCGTAGTAACTTCACGGATGTCTTCCACTTTCAGTGAAATGTTCAAATCTTCTTCCACCGCCATCACAATCTGATAAACATCTAAGGAGTCCGCTCCGAGATCTCCAAGAAATGTGGTATTGTCATTTATTTCATCCGGGTAAACGCTAAGAACGCTTACAATGGCTTTTTTTAATACTTCAAGTTCCCGACAGTTTTCCATTCCCGATAATCCTTTTACTTCAAATTTAGGACCTGATACACACCTGTCCGACAGGTTTTTTACTATTCCTCTTCCTTCTTCTCGGCATCCGCTGCAATGCTTGCGGCGATTTTATCCACGATACCGATTTCATGAAGATGGATGCACTGGCGAATTGCGGAAGAACATTCAACCGCCGTGGAATTTCCGTGCATTTTTACGACAAGACCCTTCAGACCGAGCATGGGTGCTCCGCCCTGATCCTTTGCGGTATAGGCTACCAGTGTCTTTTTCAGGCTGGGTTTTACGAGCGCTCCGCCGATTTTACCGCGAAGAGAACTCATCATACCCTTTTTCATCGCTTTCATAAGTGCGGAAGCGGTTCCTTCGTAAAGCTTCAGAATAACATTTCCAACGAAGGCATCGCAGACCATTACATCCACATCTCCGTTCGGAATGTCTCTTGCTTCCACACTGCCGATAAAATTGATATCCCTGCAGGCTTTCAGAAGAGGAAACGTTTCCTTCACAAGTGCATTTCCCTTCTCTTCTTCCGCACCGATGTTTACAATGCCGACCGTGGGATTTTCCACGCCTAAAATCTCTCTTTTATATACGGTACCCATTTTTGCATACTGTACCAGCTGTGAAGGCTTGGAATCCACGTTCGCGCCGCAGTCTATTAACAGGGAAAAACCGTTCAGTGTAGGAAAAAGCGGAACTAAGGGCGATCTCTCAACACCTTTTACACGGCCTACGATGGTCTGTCCACCGACTAAAATCGCGCCCGTGCTTCCGCCGGACAAAAATGCATCACATTCGCCCTCTTTCACAAGCTTAAGACCTCTGACAATCGAAGAATCCTTCTTCGTACGGATCGCATTTACAGGGTGTTCCGCCATTTCAATGACTTCCGTCGTGGCAACCACGTTAATGCGTTCCTTATCATAATCGGCAAGCGATAATTCTTCTTTAATGGCCTTTTCATCGCCGAGTATGGTAATCTTGACATCTTCATATCTGTTTACGGCATCTACCGCACCGCGGACGATTTCCACAGGTGCATTGTCACCACCCATACCGTCAAGAGCTATTCTGACCATATTCTCTTCCTCCGAAATATTGTTTCACAAAAGCATTCGTGCCAAAAGTACAAAGCCGTTTTCGCCAAGCACGAACGTCTTTTGACCATTTTTACCTCTGCATTATATTATGCACATATACCCTATAAATATACTAAAAATTGACCGAAAAATCAAGATATAGCATACTATCCCGAAGGGACGACAAAAATTGTTTAACAGGCAGAATTCCATAATTCTTAAAAAATGTCTGATATTTTTATTGACAATCATGGGTGATTACGTATATAATCGATAAGTACGTGAATTCGTAAGATTTTCTGTGAATTGGAGGTGTAAAAAGATGTCTATTTGTCCTAAGAATAAATCTTCCAAGGGAAGAAGAGATAAAAGAAGAGCAAATTGGAAAATGTCTGCTACTACTTTGGTAAAATGCAGCAAGTGTGGCGCTTTAACAGTTCCTCACAGAGTTTGCAAGGCTTGCGGAACTTATAACAAAAAAGAAGTCATCAAGCAGGAAGATTAATTTTATCTTAAGCATATGAAAAGGTCGTCGGATGACGGCCTTTTTTTCATACTCTTTTTCCTGCACTTTTTCCTGCTCTTTATCATACTCTTTTCATGCTCTCTTTCGATACAAAAACCCTCCCTACCGTAACGGCCGGTAAGGAGGGTGATGATCGTTTTTTGTCAAACCCTGAAGTCTGACTTTAAAAAGCTTATTTTATCCGATGTAAACCGAATTAGTCTGCCATTGCCTGAACAACGGTAATTGCGATAACGCCAACGATATCCTCTGCGGAGCATCCGCGGGACAAATCGTTAACAGGCTTTGCAATACCCTGAAGAATAGGTCCGTAAGCATCTGCCTTTGCAAGTCTCTGAACGATCTTGTATGCGATATTTCCCGCATCAAGGTTCGGGAAAATAAGAACGTTTGCCTTACCTGCAACATCGGAGTTCGGAGCTTTGGATTTTGCTACGGAAGGAACAATTGCAGCGTCTAACTGGAATTCGCCGTCTACAACAAGGTCAGGATACTGCTCTTTAGCGATTTTGGTCGCTTCTACCATTTTGTCAACCAACGGATGTCTGGCGGATCCGACGGTAGAATGGCTTAACATTGCGCAAACGGGATCAGCGCCAACGAGCTGTCTGAAGCTCTGCGCGGAAGAATCAGCGATTGCAGCAAGTTCTTCGGGATTGGGATCCTGATTTAATCCGCTGTCTGCAAAGATGAAGGTTCCGTTTGCACCGTATTCGCAGTTGGGAACGTCCATTACGAAGAATGCGGAAACAAGCTTGCAACCCGCTTTGGTCTTAAGAATCTGTAAGGAAGGACGAAGGGTGTCTGCCGTGGAATGGCATGCACCCGCAACAAGACCGTCTGCATCTCCTGCCTTTAACATTACGATACCGAAGGTAATGGTGTTGGTAAGAAGGATTTCACGTGCTTCTTCCGGAGTCATACCTTTTGCTTTTCTTGTGATGTAAAGAAGCTGTACATAATCTTCCAGTTTCTCACAGGTTGCAGGATCAATGATGCGTGCGCCGGAAATATCAACGCCGGTGGATTTTACATGCTCATCGATTTCAGCCTGGGAACCGATTAAAATCAGGTCCGCAATGCCTTCCTTCATAGCCTGCTCTGCAGCATAATAGGTTCTGTCATCCATTGTTTCGGGAAGAAGAATCGTTTTCTTTGCCAGTTTTGCTTTTTCTTTGATGTGTTCAACAAATGATCCCATGATCTCTCTCCTTTATATTTTATTCAGCTTTATGCCGTTTCTTATGATGCCGATGCGAATTGCTTCATAGTTTCGAAGTTCCCGCAATCCATTTAAACTTTTGACCCTTGCATCATTCAAATACTAAATTATTATAAACAAGATATTTTTACAGTGCAAGTGTGTTTCTATAAGAATAAACAGAGAAAGCACTATGGATTTCTCTTTCTTTTACTACCAGATCATAATTTACTAAATAATAATCATCGCATCGCCGAACGAGAAAAACCGATACTTCTCTTTAATTGCTTCCTCGTAGGCTGCGAGTACATGCTCTCTTCCGGCAAGGGCGGAAACCAGCATAATTAAAGTGGATTCCGGCAGGTGAAAATTGGTAATGAGTCCGTCCAAAACCTTGAATTTGTATCCGGGATAAATGAAAATTTCCGTGTTGTCGCATTTGGCTATCACTTTTCCACTGTCATCCGAAGCACTTTCTATGGTTCTGCAGGATGTCGTTCCGACGCAGATGACTCTTCCGCCGCGTTCCTTGCAGGCATTGATGGCATCGGCCGCTTCTTTCGTGACTTCGTAGTATTCGGAATGCATGTGATGATCCAGAATATTTTCTTCTTTCACAGGGCGGAATGTTCCGAGGCCTACATGAAGGGTTACAAAAACTACATCCACGCCCATATCTTTGATTTGTTCAAGGAGTTCATTCGTAAAATGAAGACCTGCGGTGGGTGCTGCTGCGGAGCCTTCGTATTTCGCATAAACCGTCTGATAACGATTTTTGTCCTGAAGCTTGTGCGTAATATAAGGCGGCAGGGGCATTTCTCCGAGGGAATCCAGAATTTCTTCCCAGATGCCTTCGTATTCAAAATGAACAAGGCGCTTGCCCTCTTCCGCAATGCCGACGATTTCAGCTTTTAAGACACCTTCTCCAAAGGAAAAACGCATGCCCTCACGAGCCTTTTTGCCTGGCTTTACAAGACTTTCCCAGACATCTCCTTCCAGACGTTTTAAAAGCAGGAATTCGACCACGGCTCCGGTTCCTTCTTTCACACCGAACAAACGCGCAGGAATAACCTTCGTATTGTTCAGAACAAGACAATCCCCGGGCTTTAAAAACCCCGGGACCTCTTTAAATATGTGATGTGAAACCTCACCACTTTCTTTATTCAGATATAATAATCTCGATGAACTTCTGTCCTCTAAGGGATCCTGCGCAATTAACTCCTGCGGCAGATCAAAATAGAAGTCCGATTTCTTAAGTTCCATTTATATTATTCCTAATAATTTCTTTAACTATAAACCTGTACTCTTTCGTTAAGCTGCCTCGATTCAAAATTATTCATATTTTCCTCGAGCAGGGAGGCTTGCAGAATTCCGGCCGAACGATTTTATGCGAAGCATAATCAGAGTGAGGACGGATTTCGTGAAGCCGACCGCGAGCCGATAATAATCCTTACATACTCTTCACGAAGCTTAGATATCCGCGATATGTCTCGTAGATATCCGCCTTCGAGGTAACCTCAAACGGCGCATGCATATTTAATACGGCCACCCCGCAGTCAATCACATTCATTCCATACTTCGCAAGAATATACGCGATGGTTCCGCCGCCGCCGAGATCCACTTTTCCGAGCTCGGCAAGCTGGAAGGAAATATTATCCTGATCAAATACACTTCTTAATTTACCGAGATATTCCGCATCCGCATCATTGGAACCGGATTTGCCGCGGGCACCCGTGAATTTGCAAAGCACCATTCCGTTTCCGAGATATGCCACATTCTTCTTATCAAAGCTCGACGCATAGGTCGGATCAAATGCGGAGGATACATCGGATGATAACATATTGGAATTTGCAAGGCATCTGCGAAGAGCCAGCTCGGAATTATTTCCGGTCAGAGCCATGATCTCCGCTACCGTATTTTCAAAAAATAAGGACTGCATTCCGGAAGCACCCACGGAGCCGATTTCCTCTTTGTCCACGAGGATGCAGCATGCGGTTCTTTCGGGATCCTTTGCATCGATTAATGCACGATAGGAAGGATATGCGCAGACACGGTCATCCTGTCCGTAACCCATAATCATGCTGCGGTCCAGTCCACAGTCACGAGCCTTTCCGGCAGGAACGATTTCGAGTTCCGCGGAAAGAAAATCTTCTTCCTCCATATCGTAATACTCTTTTAAAATCGCAAGAACGGATTTTTTAACCGCTTCTTTTTCTTCTTTGGTCTCTTCTTTTGCATTGGAAATCTTTTCGTTCTTATCGGATAAAATCGGTTTGTTTCCGATAATGATATCGAGAGCTTCGCCTTCGATCACCTTGGAAGCCTTCTTTTCAAGCTGTTCCGCAGATAAATGAATTAAAAGATCGGAAATAAAGAATACCGGATCGTTTTCATCTTCTCCGAGATCGATAATCGTGGTCGTCAGGTCCTTCTTTACAACCACGCCGTGGATTGCAAGGGGAATCGTTACCCACTGGTATTTCTTGATTCCGCCGTAATAATGGGTATCAAGGTATGCAAAACCGCCGTCTTCGTATAACGGATTCTGCTTCACATCCAGACGGGGCGAGTCAATATGCGCACCGAGAATGTTAATTCCCTCTTCCAGAGGCTTCTTTCCGATGCGGAATGCAAGAATTCCCTTGTTACGGTTTACCGCATAAACCTTCTCGCCGGGTCTTAAGAGATCATTTCCTTTCATTCTTTCGGAAAGCGGCACAAATCCTGCATTTTCAAGATCCGCAACCACATAGTCCGTACATTCTCTTTCGGTCTTACATTCGGAAATGAATTTTCTGTAATCTTCACAAAAAGCCTCAAGAGCCTTCAGTTTTTTGGAATCATATTTCTGCCATACATTTTTCTGTTTCATTTCAGATACCCTCACAATAAATATTATTCGGACAATTTTATTTTCTAAGTTCGATACCAAGACCTTCCAGTCCGTTCATAATCTTCTTCATTGCAGCATTTACATCATCATCCTGCAGTGTCTTGGTTTTGTCACGGAAGGAAAGTGCATATGCCATGGACTTGTGATCTTTGTCAATCTGCTCTCCTTCGTAAATATCAAAGAGTTCGAAGCTCTCAAGAATCTTTCCGCCGCGCTGAAGAATAATCTT